>Ga0247727_10017539_pt1 | contig 11387 bp, 11 predicted proteins | sample WisWelCaveWW1625_FD_202498 | JGI IMG/M metagenome (GOLD analysis project Ga0247727, IMG submission 202498) | Biofilm microbial communities from Wishing Well Cave, Virginia, United States - WW16-25 | ecosystem: Environmental > Aquatic > Deep subsurface > Groundwater > Cave microbial mat | place... | reverse complement strand
CGAGCGGAAACTGGCTGAGGAGGCCCTTCGGCAGAGCGAAAAACAGTTTCGGCAGTCCCAGAAGATGGAAGCGGTTGGCCGGTTAGCTGGAGGGATCGCGCATGACTTCAATAATCTCCTGACCGTCATCATGGGCTACAGCCAAGTCCTCTTGACGGAACTCGGCCCTCAACACCCCCTTCGCGGAAAGATCGAAGAAACATTGAGGGCTGGCGAACGGGCCGCGACGCTGATCCGACAACTGCTCACGTTCAGCAGCAAACAATCTCTGGACCCGAAAGTTCTTTCGCTCAATACCGCGGTCACGAGTCTGGAAAGTCTGTTGCGCCGCCTCATCGGCGAGAGCATCCAGCTCGTCATTAAACCCGATCCGACGAACGGGCGGCTGCGCGCCGACCAAGCCCAGCTTGAACAGGTCCTGGTCAATCTCGTCGTCAACGCGCGTGATGCCATGCCGAATGGCGGAACGCTCGTGATCGAAACGGCCCCGGTCGAACTGACCCGCAGTCCGGTCTACCACCTCACCCCGTTGCCGCCAGGTCGTTATGTCCGACTGGCCGTCAGCGATACCGGCTGTGGCATGGACCGCAAGACACAATCCCATATATTTGAACCATTCTATACCACGAAGGGAGAGGGGAAGGGCAGCGGGTTGGGCCTCTCCACGGTATTTGGGATTGTCACCCAATGCGGCGGCGCCATCGACGTCACCAGCCGAGTGGGCCACGGCACGCGCTTCGACCTGTATTTCCCGAGCGTCGAGTCCGACATCCTCACCACCGCGCCGACCCAGCCCTTGGGACAGCCTCAGAGAGGCACGGAAACGATTCTCTTGGTGGAAGATGAACCAAACGTACGTACGCTCGTGCGAGACGAGCTGAGGAAGCTGGGCTACCGGGTCGTGGAAGCCAAGAACGGAGTCGAAGCCTGCTTACTGGCGACGCAACAAGCAGGATCGTACCAGCTTCTCCTGACCGACGTCGTCATGCCCGGCATGGGCGGACGGGAACTGGCACAGCATCTCTCCGTCATCAAGCCGGATTTACGAACCCTGTTCATATCGGGGTATATGGATGACGTCGGCATCACGGCCGGACAAGAAGAGAGCACGAGCAGTTTCTTGCAAAAACCCTTCACTCCTGAGGTGCTCGCCCGCGCAGTCCGCAATCTGCTCGATGCCAGCACGCCATCAGACAAGACCGGCGCCTCCCCATCGACAGCCCAGACAGCCCCGCGCTGACCATGCGTGGCTCGCATCGCAGCTTTTGCCCTCCTTCCTCGAATGATTTGACGCTCCGTATCGGCTCTCTCTATACTCGATCCAGAGACACTATGGTACGGGACAACAGCTTCCACTCGTCTCTCCCTTTCACCCCTGTCGCCCGATTTCTCCTGGGTATCATCTTCGTCATGTTCAGCGGACCCTCGACGACGACGGCTCAGACTCTCACGGGGGATCAACTCGGAGACGGTTTATCCATCTCCGTATGGAAGCCTGAAGCACAATGCCCGAATGTCGCACCGTTGATCGCCGTCGAGATCGATCCCGATCGTTATCGCTTTACCGTGCACTACTACCAACAGGACGGTTTCTCAGACCCGCTCGATATTCGCCAATGGCAAGAACGAACCGGCCACGACTTGGTCTTCAATGCCGGGCTCTTCCGTGAGAATTATGCGTATCTCGGGCTGCTCTATGGAAACGGCCGCTCGCTGGGAAGCAAGCGGCACACCACCTGGCTGGGACTGTTTGTGGCCGAACCGGCAGAGGATCGTTTACGACGCGCGCGAGTTTTGGACTTGACCTTTGACACCTTTGACGAACAGCACGTTCCCTATCGAGAAGTTGCCCAATCCCTCATGCTCCTTGACAGGACAGGAAAAGTCCGTGTGCGCCAAACCGGGAAACGCGCACATCAGACCCTCGTCGCAGAACAAGGCAATGGGCATCTCCTCGTCCTCAAGACCACGGAAGCGGTGTCACTCCATGCCCTTGGGGAATGTCTGCGGGACGCCTTTCCCTCCCTACGCCAGGTCATGGCCATGGATGGAGGATCCTCTTCCGACGTAGCCGTCAGCCCCTTACTCCGACAAGACACGGCTAAGGTGGCCGGTTTACACACCTGGATACCCTTCTTAGAAGGCAGCACCTCAACCCACATCGAACTTCCGGCCGTGATCGGGATCAGCCCGCGCCGGGAGCAAGCCGGTGCCAAGACCGTAGACAGATGAGCTCGTCGAGATGTGTGTCGTACCGTAGGTTGCGGAAAAACCATTTCGGCACAGCAGAATTTCGATGGCCTGCACGTCTGAGATAAGCCCGGTCTGTCTGGTCCACCTGGGTGGTCTCATGTAACCAAACAAACCAGACAAACCGAGTAGACCAAATGAACAAGACGGGTTGGCGGACTTTTTCAGCAGCCTGCTAGCGATGCCCCGATTCAACCGGAAAGCCGGCTGCAAGCCAGGCATTCATGCTGCCGGTGACGTTGTAGACATGACGGTAGCCCAAATCGGCCAGCGTTTCTGCCGCAATGTTGCTGCGATGGCCGGACTGGCAATAGACAACTATATGGTCCTCCAGCTGGGCACCGATGTCTCGATGCCGAGCCTGAATTTCTCTGAAGTCGATGTTCAGGTCGGTTCCGGGAATGAATCCTGCCGCATGTTCTTCCGCAGATCGGACATCGATCAAGATGAAACCCTTCTGCGGCATCGAGGGTGCCTTGGTCAACCCGGCACGCAGTTGCTGGACTGTGAGCAAGTAGGAATGATGGGCTGACACGGCACTGATCGAGATCACAGACAGTAGAAACAGACCGACAACGGTGATGAGAATGCGCAGGGTCATGGTTGGCCTCCTTTCAACAAACGGGCGGTGAATCGTCCAACCGGGATCACTCTTATGAGTATGATAGGGACCGCATGAAGATCTGGTCAAGACTCCCCGTCCTCTTCGTCATCGCCTTGGCCGGCTGTGGAGAGGGGGCAAAACTGCTTCAGGAAAGGGAGGACGGAGGGGTTGTTGCCTATCCCTTCAAGGGGGAGCAGGGACCGATACTGTCTTCGTTTCGGCAAGATGCCCTCGCCCTCATGAAGGAGAAATGCGACGGACCCTATACCATCGTTCAGGAAGGGGAAACCAAAGGCAGAACCCGCATGGCCAGCCCAGTCGAAGGCGCGCAGGAAATTGTGCAGGAGCGCCGGTGGGGCATTCAATTTCAGTGCAAGTAAGGGGGTCTTTGCTGAAACCTATGAACGAGTCGGTTGCGCGCTGGTCAGGTCGTCGATAGTCAACAGACTCACCAGCGTCAGCCCCTCCGCTTCAACCTTGCGCCGCCCGTCCTGTTCCTTCCGATCTACGATCACCAAGGCATGTGTCACAGCTAGGCCGGCACCCCTGGCAGCCGCAACAGCCTTGAGAAGCGAGCCCCCGCTTGTCAGCACATCATCCACAATCAGGGCTCGATCCCCTGGCTGAAACGCCCCTTCGATGAGTCTTCCGAGCCCATGATCCTTCGCCTGTTTACGCACCACGAAGGTCCGCCACGTTCGTGGCGGCTGGGCTACGAACGCAAAGTCCGAGATGCTGGTGGCAATGGAAATCGCCCCGATCTCCAGTCCGCCAAGGCAATCGAGTTCGACCGGCCGCAACGATTCGTACGCGAGGTTGGCCACAAGACGGCGCGACCCCGGATGGGCCATCAACGACCGGCAATCGACGTAGAAGGGGCTCTTCAATCCAGAAGCGAGTGTGAACCCTGTAACGGGGTTCCACTTGAATGATTGGGTCTTATGGAAGGCGTTCGCTAACTCAACTATGAGGGGCAACATCCTATGACTCAATTATTTCCCTGCAACGAAGCACTCATTGTACTCTCGGCGAGAGCCAAAAAAGAATCCTCCAACCGTAAATTAATTCCTCTCCTTTACTGCGCAAATCTATCACGCGATCCTGTTCATGAGAAGCGCTTGATCTGCTCCGCCAACGTGTCCGCGACAAGATTCAGATCGAACGGCCAGGCGTAACGGAGTTCGACCCCGGGATGCTGCGGCCGCAGATGATCGAGGATTTCCGGAATCTCAACCTCCGAATGAGAACCACCAGGCGTAAACATCGTTGTGGTCACGGTAATGTGGGTCGCGCCCTTCTTGATTAGCTCCTCCACCGATTCTACCAGGGTCGGCGCACAGAACTCGTTGTAGGCCACGGCAAAAAGCACCTCACCCAGGTTGGCTCGCAACTGAGCAGCCACCGCCTCAAGCCCAGATTGATAGGGGTCCGTCTCCGGCGTCCTCGGCCACTGACGGATCTTGCTATCCAGCTCAAGTTCTTCCAGGGAAGGAGGCATCTTAGCGGCACGCCGCTGAGCCTCCAACCGTTTCAGTTTCGTGACCAATTCCTGCGGGCAACCATTGGGAATGCCCCCGTGTCCCACAAGAATCACTCCCCGTACAACAGTCGCCATTACCTTGACTCCTTTCTTTACACAGACACTACCAGGGTATTGAAAAACAATTCAGGACTCGGAGAAACATAGGATACAGGCGGTCGCAGACGGTTCTTGCACTGTCCGCAGGCAGTTCAAAAAGGTCGTCCAGCAAGGCCGCAGCGAGCGAAGGACTGGAGGCGTACCCTCTGGGGTACGTTGAAGATCTGAGCGATGCGAGAACGATGCTGGCGGACTTTTTCAACTGCCTGCTACACATGATTACGCAACATGATCTCTTTCGGATGCGGATTGAGATACACCTGCTCGCGAATGTAGTTCACGTCAAAAATCTGGACGTAGTGCTTGATCAGAGTCAAAGGGACAATTAAGGGCGTGAGCCCCCGATGATAATCGCCGATCACGCCCAGCAGCTCGGCTTTCTCGTAAGCGCCGAGCCGCTCCTTGAAATACCCCAGGATGTGCTGGAGCACGTTCACATGCTTGCGCACCGTCGCCTTCACGGCCAATGTTTTCATGAACAGTTCCCCGTACCGGTGGGCGAGTTCTTTTGGGCGGTACTCATGAGCCTGACCGATCAGCCGCCCGAGCACCTCGCATTGCTGCGGGTGATGGGACAATAGCAGATATTTGTGTATCGTGTGGAACTGCACCAGGGTCTGCCTCGTGACTCCGCTCTGAATGAGATCCTGCCAGCGGCGGTAACTGAAGACCTGCTCGATAAAATTCTCCCTGAGCGTAGGATCGCTGAGCCGCCCTTCTTCCTCGACCGGAATCAGCGGAAACTGTTCGATGAAAGCCCGCGCAAACAGTCCGAACCCGTTCCGGCTGGGCTTCCCATGTTCATTGTAGATACGAACTCGCTCGATACCGCAGCTCGGCGAACCCTTCTTAAAGACATACCCGGATAAATCCAAATTCTTAAGTCCCTCGATACGATCCGTGGTCATCGTCTCCATTGCGCGCGTGTGATCTGTTCCACTCTTGATCGTCACGAGTCGGGAATCCCGAGGATTGCCGACCAGCCGCATCGCCTCGCGAGGAATACCCAGTCCTGCCTCCACTTCCGGACACACGGGGACCCACTCCACATAGCGGCCCAACACCTCCGTCAGAAAAGTGTCCCGCTTATGTCCCCCGTCGAACCGGACTTCTTCGCCAAGGAGACAACGGCTGATGCCAAGACGGAGCGGCAAGGTCGTCATCTCGTCCCCTGTTGTTTGCCGAGGAGCCTGTCCAGACATTCTTCTATCCCTTCGCCACGATCGCCCGCAAGGCCGGTTCCAGCGTCGGGTAGTGAAAGACGTATCCCCCGGAGAGCGCCTTAGCCGGATTGACCCGTTGGCCCGTGGTCATAAGCGTCCCCAGTTCACCCAATGCCACGTGCAACACGAAGCCCGGCACGGGAAGCCAGGACGGCCTGTGGAGGACTCGTCCGAGCACCTCGCAGAACCGGTTCATCGTCACAGCCTCGGGAGCCACCGCATTGACAGGGCCGGAGACGCTTGGCGTCGCGAGCACCCATTGGATCAATCCGATGTGATCACGCCGATGGATCCACGACACCCACTGAATACCCGGCATGATGGGACCGCCTGCGAAGAGCCGGAACGGCAACAGCATCTTCGGCAAGGCACCGCCGTCTTGTTCGAGTACCATTCCGGTCCGCAACACAACGACTCGCACACCGAACTCCGCAGCCCGAAGCGCCTCCGCTTCCCACGCAAGACAGAGATCGGCCAGAAAGCCTTGGCCGTGCGCGGCGCCCTCATCCAACACACGATCGTCGCTGGCCCCGTAATAGCCGATACCGGATGCGCTAGTAAGCGCTCGCGGTTTGGAGGATCGGCGGGACATGGCGGCTACCAGCAGCCGAGTGGAGAGGACCCGGCTTTCGCTGAGGAGTTGCTTGCGGGCATCGGTCCAGCGGATATCAGCAATCGGCGCACCAGCGAGATTGATGACGACATCGGCACCTTCGAGACAGTGCTCCCAGGCTCCCGCCTCTCGACCATTCCACTCGACGACCGTGACGGTTGAGCCCCACGATCGTTGCGCCTCTGCCTTCCTTCTCGTGAGGAGAGTGACCCGATGCCCCTCCTGACAGAGCGAGGTACATAAGGACCGACCGATGAACCCCGTTCCGCCGCTGACCACGATTCTCATGCAATTCCTGCTCTCCGGTGGAGCCGAACAGACCAATTCTCTTGCGCATGCCTGCGCCTTCGCCAGGTCAGGATTCTACTCTTGAAGAGTTCTAGGGAGCAAAAGGAGGAGGAAGGAATAGTGCCGAAGGCGGGATTTGAACCTGTACACCCTTGCGAGGCGTTCGACAGAAAGCTACTCCCGAAGCTTTCTGCTTTCAGGTCCACACTCAACGGCGGATCATGACGGTCGAGATCGGATACCATCTGTCCTGACGCTTCCCTTCAATGGCGAGATCGACGAAGGGTGCGTGGCCCCCTTGATCCAGGATCGCAACGTCCAGAACATACGAACCATCCAGTACATCCTCCGGTAGGGTGACCACGTCTTCCACTTCGTGCGGTACGCCCGGGAGCCATCGTCTTAGATGTGCAGTGCTAGCCCACCGTGCGACTACATGACCCCCGGCAGACCTCAAGCGATATGCTAACGGCCAATCATGGTAGATCGGAGCCACACCGATGTTTTCCCATCGCGAGCGCAGGGACAGTCCCCGGCCAGGCCTTGCTTCTGCGGGGTGAGTCATCTGGCGGAGGACGAATCGATATCCGATCTTCGTTAGAAATTCATCGATGCGCGGTCGCCATTCGGTCGGGATCGGTGATGACTTCGCATTCAAGACTGACACATGCCACTCCAGCCCTTTTTTCAGAATCAGGTCAATATCGAAGCCTTTCTCATACCAGTCCTGCGTCACGCCGCACACCTCGAATTGTACCGGAGCATTCTTCCAAGCACTTTCGATCACCGGATCCTGAAGTGCTGGCGTATATGCATGCTCCATATGGTTCCACGTGGGACTGAAATACCCGTAATCTCCGAAACAGTCTCCACGCCAGCCAGCATCTCGAGACACCGCATATTTGAGCTGTCCCCCGTGAAGCATCACTAGGGGCGTGCCAGAAAAGTGCTTCAGATACCATTCTGTGATCTTGATCTGATTTTCCTCAACTGGATAATACTGTTGGCACTGCGCTTCAACCCCCTGGCAGCAGGCCATATTCCACTCCCCCCAGCAGCCGACTGAACCGATATCAACATGATCGATATCAGGCGATCCCGCGTAACGTTCCCCAAAGGCCTTGATGAGTTTTTCGTGGTATATGAGAAAGGTAGGGTTATTATAGTCGGGAAAGACTCCTCTACCTACCTTCGCACTACCCACTCCCTTTTGGAACAGCCATTCGGGCGAACCGGCCTCATACTCCGTCATGATGCGGAAGGCTAGGGTCTTACCTTGGGTCTTTGCTTGCTCAATCACGCGGTCGACGAAACCAAACGCGTAGCGCCCTTCCTCGGGCTCAAGATCGGCCCATGACCAGCGGAAGTATGCTACCGTTTGTCGAGGGTACTGGTCAGTCGACGGCGGGTGTCCGAATCCGAAATGAAAATCGGCTAGACCCATCCCTGGGTTGTAGAGCACATCCTTGATCTCTCTGGGATGGACGGTGACCGTTGGCTCAGCCGGCGCTGAGTCATCATGCGACACCGCGTTCAGACTGCTGGCAAGACTACAGGCGCCTTCGAGCATAACTACTGCAAACGCCAATGAATAGAGAAACGATGTCCTAATTAAACGGTTCGGCATCTGACGGATACCCTCTGCCAATTGGAATCTCACATCGTCAGAAATTGCACTCTTTATTGCCAGACTCACATCACGTGCGTCAGAAAGAGATCGGGCGCAGCAAGGCGACGTGCGGCTCATTTACGATTGAAGAAAAGGTGGTGCCGAAGGCGGGATTTGAACCCGCACACCCTTGCGGGCGCTAGACCCTGAATCTAGTGCGTCTGCCAGTTTCGCCACTTCGGCATATCTGAATGGGAGCCGGATTATCCTGAATTATTGAGTCCCCCGTCAAGCAAGCGGCTTGAATTATCTGGCCTGGATTATTCATGAATACCGTCGCGAACCGTTGGAGACCGAAGCACGCTGGGGTTTTCGCAAGTAAGGCCGACGAAGGCGTACGTGCAGTCCGTTGAGGAGGCCGAACGAGAACAGCCCCGCCGGGCGAAAGGATCGGACGACGAAGCAGGTATTCATGAATAGTCCGGGCTAGGTTGCGCCTCGCGTGAGGCCCACAGTCCGGCCGCTGCGATGGCGCGCCGGTCGCCGCTGATCACGATCCGCTCGTGGACGAGCCCGGCGGCGCCGAGCAACGGGGCCGCTGCGATCCACGGCGCCTCATCGGCGATCAAGACATCAAACCGGACGCGAATGAACAGGGGGTCGCTCAGCACTCGCGATGCCGTGGTGACCAGGAGCCGCCGATTCTGAATGAAGGCCTGGCGGTTCGTGTCTTCTTCGGCCGCGAGCAATTCCCGGATCTTTTTCGTCCCGCCCAGCCGGGCGATCTCTTCTTTGAGTTCGTCAAACTCCGGACGCATGTCTTTCGGCACAGCGGCCTCCGGCACCAGTTCATCGACGCGCGCCTTGGCAACATCGAGTTCCTTCCTCAGCTCGGCGCACTGACTCTCATACAGCTCGAGATATTGATGTAGCGATTCGACGTTTTTCCCGAAGGCCTGCAGGCTGAGCCGTCGGAAGAGCGGGAGGTTCTCATACTCAGCCAACATGGCATTCACGTCTTTGATCTTGGCCTGTAGGTCGCTGACCTGCGTCAGCAATCGCCATTCCAGGAGGCGCACTTCATCGAGATCCTTTTGCTTCTGCCCCTTGTACGCCAACACAGGCGTCAACTCACGAAACCGCTCGTACTTGCGCCGGAGTGCGGCCTTTTCCGCGCGCGACTTGGCATAGAACTGATGCATCTGCGCTTCGAACCCCAACTCCTGAATCCCGATGCCCTCGACCTGCTGGGCCAGCGTCATCTCATAGCGACTCACCCACGTTTTATACATGAGCCCCACGGCTTTCATGGCTCGCGCGATGGTTCCGATGAGTGCATCCGCCGCCTGGTGATCAGGACAGACCGCCAGGATGCGCTTATTCGCCCGAATCAGTTCGATCGCTAGCAGGGCCAATCGCTGCCGTCGCACTGAGAGCTCGTCCGCCCAGACGGCCGTGAGAATCGACGAGCCGGTGCCTGCCCCGGAAAGTTCCTCCGCTCCCGTCGTCGCCTCGAGGAGGAGACCCAAGCGGTCTGCCGGACCGAGTCGATAGGCGTCGGGCTGCGCGAGCATGTCGCGCAATCGCTTGGACGACGTGGCCAGAAGCCCGGCCCGATCAGGAACCACGGTCGCGTCGGCACAGAACTGTCCTATGGCATCGAATGTCTGTACGAGGACTACATTGCCTTGCCCGCCAAGCACGATGCCTTCGGTTGGCTCCATGTCGTCCGGGGAGATAATCGAGAGGGGAGTGTCATGCTCGAGGGACGAACCGTGCGGGAGCGTTAGCTCATACAGGTGAAGCGTGCCGATGGTGTGCACAAGTCGTCCTGCCACCTGAGTAATTGGCTGGTCAAGCGCTGTACCGCTCACCCGTTTCTGTTCGGCTTCAAGACGGAGCGCCCATGTTTCGAGAAGGTCTCGTGCGGTCATAACATTCTTGGGGGGTTGTCCTCGTAGGGCAGTCGCCATCATACGGTCGGTCTATTACCCTGTCCAGCCTGTCATTGTGGTACCCTCTCGTTCACGATCGTCCCGCGATCTTGACCAAGAGAACATCTTCCGCACATGGCGAATTGACTTTTTGCTGCACCCCCAGTATCCTCTTTTCCTTTCCAACAGAAGGAGTTAGGGGTATGAAGGTCATTCTACAAGAAACCATGGACGGGGTCGGACATCTCGGAGATCTGCTCGATGTGAGAGATGGGTACGCACGGAACTTTCTGCTCCCACGCAAAAAAGCCGTGCTGGCCAACAGTCGCAACATCAAGGCCTTCGAGCATATGAAGCGCGTCGCCGGCGAGCGGGCGAAAAAAGAAAAGCTGGAGATCGAAACCCACGCCAAGACCATCTCGGCTGTGTCCCTCACAGTGCAGGCCCAGGTCGGCAAGGACAACAAGATGTTCGGGTCGGTCACGGTGAAAGACATTGCAGAACGGTTGGCGGAACGGGGATTTACGGTGGATCGGCGTAAGATCCAGCTGGACCATCCGATCAAGGAACTCGGCACCTTCACCGTGCCGATCAAGCTTCCACGAGACGTGACTGCGACCGTGACGATCCACGTCGTGAAGAACCAGGAAGCCGAAACGGCCCCCGCTGAGGCCTAACGGGCTTCGGGAAAAATATTTCGGCAAGTCTAAGATAACCAACGACCACGCTGGATGCTAAAAAAGGTCGTCCAGCTAGGCCGCAGCGAGCGAAGTAGGCTGAGGTCGCGGTCAAGGTTGAGCGAGGATCAGACTCTGTTTATCTCAGCCTTAGCCTGAACCTCAACCTTCTTCGTGCTGCAGGACTTTTCAGCATCCTGCTAACGAGGGAACGAGCTGTCATGAACGATGCGGTTGGTTCTTTAGACGCACTCAAAGCCACAGACCCGGATGTCTATGCCGCGATTGCCGCCGAGGAAGAGCGGCAGCGTGACAAGCTGCTTCTGATCGCCTCGGAGAATTTCGCCAGTCCTGCCGTCCTGGCTGCTCAGGGCTCCCTCATGACTAATAAGTACGCCGAAGGGTACCCGGGAAAACGGTACTACGGCGGGTGCCAGCATGTGGACACCGTGGAAGACCTCGCCATCCAGCGGTGTAAGCAGATTTTCGGCGCGGAGCACGTGAACGTGCAGCCGCACTCAGGATCGCAGGCCAATATGGCGGCCTACCT
>Ga0247727_10017538_pt1 | contig 11388 bp, 12 predicted proteins | sample WisWelCaveWW1625_FD_202498 | JGI IMG/M metagenome (GOLD analysis project Ga0247727, IMG submission 202498) | Biofilm microbial communities from Wishing Well Cave, Virginia, United States - WW16-25 | ecosystem: Environmental > Aquatic > Deep subsurface > Groundwater > Cave microbial mat | place... | reverse complement strand
CCTCGCTGCGGGCGGGCAGCGACTGTCCGCCGTTCACCATCAGCGTCGGGGTCGCTGCTACCCCGGAGACGGCGACACGATCGCAGAGCTCAGCCGTCGCGCCGATGAGGCGATGTATGCCGCGAAGGCCGCCGGCGGCGACCGCACCCGCGCCTGGCAGGCGCTCGGCGAAGCGAAGGCGGCGTAACAGGTAGTGAACAACTCTCAGGAACCAATGTCTCTCTTCCCACCCGCCCGCCCTCAGAAGTTTATTTGAATCTGGGGGACACCCCCAGACCCCGGCAGAAGGGCTGCGCCCCTCTGCACTCCCCCGACCGCCAGCCCCTCGGCCGCGGCGCCGCCCGGCTTGACGCGGTTTTCTGGCCAAGGATACCATCCAACGGGGCAGCAGGCCCCGGAGGTGTATGACCTTTCGCGAAACGCTGGATCGCGCCGCGCAGGCGAACGGGAGCCTCCTCTGCGTCGGGCTCGATCCGGACCCCGCTCACTTCACCCGAAGCGACGCCGGCGGGTACCTACGCGCGATCATCGAGACGACGAGCGACCTGGTCTGCGCCTACAAGGCCAACCTGGCGTTCTACGAGCAGTTGGGCGAGGCCGGCTACGCCGCGCTGCGCTCGGTGCTGGCCGCCGTGCCTGACGGCATCCCGGTGATCGCCGACGCGAAACGGGGCGACGTGGGCCATACGGCGGAGGCCTACGCCCGCGCCATCTTCGACGAGCTGGGCTTCGACGCGGCTACGGTCAACCCCTACCTGGGGGGCGATTCCGTCGCGCCCTTCATCGAACGCGCTGACCGGGGCATCTTCATCGTCTGCCGCTCCTCGAACCCCGGCGCTGGCGACCTTCAGGACCTGTCGGTGGCGACGGCGAGCGGCGCCCAGCCGCTCTACCAGGCCGTGGCCGGGCTGGCGAAGCGCTGGGACGCGCATGGCAACGTCGGCCTGGTGGTCGGAGCGACCTACCCCGAAGAGATGCGCGCCCTCCGCGACCTGTGCCCCGAGATGCTGTTCCTGGTGCCCGGCGTTGGCGCCCAAGAAGGCGATCTGGGGCGCGCGGTGCGGGCGGGGCTGGACAGCCGCGGCGGCGGGTTGATCGTCAACGCCTCCCGGGCGGTCCTCTACGCCTCGGCCGGGCCGGACTTCGCCGAGGCGGCGCGCCGCGCGGCCTCGGCGCTGCGCGACGCCATCGAAGAGGAGCGCCGGGCCGTGCGGGCGGCGGCGCGCCGGTAGCATGCCGCTGGAGTTCCTCATGGGGGACGTAGTGCGGCTGCGAAAGGCCCACCCCTGCGGCGCCTTCGAATGGGAGGTGGTGCGCCTGGGCGCTGAGATCGGCCTGCGTTGCCTCGGCTGCCGGCGGCGGGTGCTGCTGCCTCGCAGTGTGCTGGAGAGACGCCTCCGAGCGTTCGTATCGAGGGGGGAGCCGGTCGACCCGGAGCAAGAGCGCCTGATCTTTCGCCAGGACGAGGTGGGCGCGTGACCGCCGGCGACGTGGCGGAGGCGCCCCTGCGGCGCTGGCGCTGGGAGGCGCTGACCGGCAGCACGGCGATCCTCCAGGAGGATGGCTTCCGGCGGCTCTGGCTGGCGCGGCTGCTCTCGCACACCGGCATCAACGCCGTTCTCTACACGCTCCTGGTGCTCGCTGTTGGCGACGGCTCGGGCGCCAGCATCAAGAGCGCGTTGTTCGTCACCGCCTACCTGCTGCCCAGCGCCACGCTAGCGACCTTCTCCGGCGTGCTGGTGGATCGGCTACCGAAACACGTGGTGCTGACCGGCGTGAACCTCCTCCGCCTGGGGCTGATGGTGATCCTGCTGGTGGCCGAAACCGACATCTGGACGATCTACTTCGTCGCGCTCCTGCTGGCCGTGGCCTCACAGTTCGCGGCGCCGGCGGAGGCAGCGGCCCTGCCCCAGGTGGTGACCTCGGAGCAGCTCACGGCCGCCAACTCGACGAGCAACCTCGGCGGCCTGATCAGCCAGGCGGTGGGCTTCGCGGTGCTGCCGCCCGTGTTCCTCAACCTGGACTTCATCGGCACCAAGCCGCTGTTCTTCATCGCGGCGGTGCTCTTCGCGGGGGCGAGCGCGCTCTTCTACGGCATCCACTTGCTCGGTAGCCGCCAGATCGACCTCGACAGCACGATCGACGGCGTGCGGGAGGTGCGCAAGCAGTTCGCCCAGGGCTGGGACATGCTCAGCCACGACCAGGCGGCGTACATGAGTGTGATCATCTTCGTCCTCGCTAGCACTACGTCACTGGTGGGTGTGACGCTCATGCCTCGGTTCATGGAGGATACGCTGGACATCCCGGTGCGCAACTCGATCTTCGTGTTCCTGCCGGCGGCGGCCGGGATTCTGGCGGGCCTTCGCCTGGTGCAATGGCTGGAACGGCGGGCGCCGCGCGGGTGGCTGGTCGGCGCGGGCTTTACGCTGCTGATGGCATCGTACATCTGTCTTTCGCTGACGAAGCCGTTCGGCGCCTTTACCGCCAGCCTGAACCTGTTCGGCCTGTTCGACCCAGGACCGCTCGGCGAGACGTCGGCGCGGATTATCGTCACCGTCGTCTTCTCGACGGCGGCCGCTTTTTCCTTCTCGGTCCTGGGCGTGGCGAGTCGCGCGCTGGTGAACGAACGCATGCCCGTCGAGGTGCAGGGCCGGGTGTTCGCGGCGCAGCACGTCCTCACCAACCTGGCGTCGATCCTGCCGATCCTGCTCGCCGGCCTGCTCTCGGCGCTGCTCGGTGTCGAGCCGGTGCTCTTCCTGTTCGTGCTCATCCTGGTCGCCGCGGCCGGCTGGGCGCTGGCCGACGCCGCATCGCGCGGGCAGCGGCGGGCCGAGGCGGAGGAGGAGCTGGAGTACTGAGATGAGAGAGGCCGCCTTGGAGGAGCGGGTTCCGCCCGTCCTGGCGACGCGGGGCTTCCTCTACCTCTGGCTGGCCCAGGTCATCTCCCAGACCGCCCAGAACGCCGTCCTCTACGGGCTCATCATCCGCGTCATCGAGCTGACGAATTCGACCACGAGCGCGAGCGGCGTCGTGCTTACCTTCGTGGTGCCGACGGTGCTCTTCGGGATGTTCTCCGGCGTGCTGGTGGACCGCTGGAGCAAGCGGCGCATCCTCATCCTGGCGAACGTCGGCCGGCTGGTGGCGGCGCTGGCGTTCTTTTTCGCCCGCGACTACGTCTGGGCGTTGTACGCCGTGACGTTCTTCTTCGCGAGCTTCAGCCAGCTCTTCACGACCACCAACGCCGCTTCGATCCCGTTCATGGTCTCGCACAAGCAGCTCATCTCCGCAAACAGCCTCTTCAGCCTGGGGTTCACGATCGCGCAGATCGCGGGGCTGATCTTCCCGGCGCCGCTCTTGCTGAGGACCGCTGGCGCCGGCCCGCTCTTCGTCGCGGCCGCTGGCGCGTTCCTGGTCGCCAGCCTGCTCGGCCGCTTGCTGCCCTACATCGGCCGGGACGGCGACAGGGAGGTGGAGCGGACACTGCCGGGGCCGGCCGAGCTGAAGGGCGCGGCGTCCGAGTTCTGGAAAGCGCTCACCGTCCTGCGCTCCGACCCGCGCTCCTATCTGGCGATGGCGCACATCACCACCAGCAGTACACTTGTGCTTATCTTCGCCGTGCTGGTGCCGCGCTACATGCAGGAAGTCCTCCAGCGCTCCCCGAGGGACGCCGTGGCCGTCTTCGCGCCGGTGGCTGTCGGGGCGCTGTTAGGCCTGAGGGGCGTCTCCTGGATCGTGGGGTACGTCGGCAAGACGCGGGCGGTGGCCCTGGGGCTCGTCGGCTTGGCATTCTGCCTGGCCGCCTTCGGCTTCGTGGAGATGATCGCGGAGGGGCTCCAGCGCACGGAGCGCTTCAACCCGTTCGGAACGGAGAGCGTCTTCGGCCAGTCGATCCTGGTGATGATCACCGTCGCCGTCGCCGGGCCGATGGGCTTCGCCTATGCGCTGCTCAACGCGCCCTCTCAGACGCTCCTCCATGAGCGAACGCCCGTCGAGATGCGGGGGCGGGTGTTCGCGTCGCAGATGGTGCTGGCGAACGGGGTGGCGTTGATCCCACTAGTGGTCGTCGGCGGAATTGCCGACCTTATTGGCGTAAGCAAAGTGGTGCTCGCCATCGGCCTGCTCCTGGCCCTGGGAGCGGCCCTGAGCCTCTACCTGGAGCGGCGCTGGCTGGCCGATGAGGGGGACCGGCCGCCGCCCTCCGGTGACGAAGGCGCCGGCTGGAGCCGGCCTCCCGGGGCCGTGCCAGGTTCGATTGACACCACTTGATAGCGTGGATAGACTGAATTCGTATCCGGAGGGGCCGCCGTGATCGAGCTGACTGTCGAGGGCATTCGCGTGAGCCTGATGAACTATCAGCGCGTGATCATCCTCAAAGAGAAGGAGTCCGACCGCTACCTCCCCATCTGGATCGGCCCCGCCGAAGCCGACGCCATCGCCGTCCGGCTCCAGGAGGTCTCCGTCCCCCGCCCCCTCACGCACGACCTGCTGCGCAACGTCCTCGAACAGCTTGGCGCCCGGGTCGACTGCATCGTCGTGAGCGACCTCGCCAACGACACCTTTTTCGCCCGAATCATGCTCAGCGTCAACGGAGAGCAGATGGAGGTTGATTCCCGCCCCAGCGACGCCATCGCCCTGGCCGTACGGGCGCAGGTGCCCATCTTCGCCGACGACGCGGTGATGGAGAAGGCCGGCGTCCTGCTGGACAAGGAAGGCGAGGCGCTCGAAACGCAGGCCCTCCGCCCGGAGCAGCGCAAGAAGGTGGACGAAGAGGAGCTCCAGCGGATGTCCGCCTTCCGTGATTTCATCGAGAGCCTGGACCTGGACGACTTCGACAAGCGCAAGTCTTAGCAGGTGCTCATGTCCCTCTTCCCGCCCACCCGCCCAGAAAAAGTAGTTTGAATCTGGGGGACACCCCCAGACCCTTCGGCTTCGCTCAGGGTAGGCCCCGGCAGAAAGGCTGCGCTCCACTGCACTCCCCCATTTGGCACCCTGCCACCCGCTTCCCAAGGCCGAACCTCAGCAGCCTCAGGCCAGCACAGTGTGCGTATCCGTGTTCATCTTGGCTCATCACAGGAGCCTCCTCGCCAGCGTTGCCAGCGGGCCAGGCTGGCGATTGATCGTACATGGCGTATGTGATAGCGTTCCCAAAGTCGGAAGCGGGCGTGCCGACGGGGTCTGCTATGTATCCCCTGCCGCCAAGCACCCGCCTCTTAGGGATAGGCTTCTACATTGCCACGTGCGTCATTGGGGGAATCGTCCTTGGCGTCTTTCTCGATTATGTTGCCGGCACCAGAGGCCTCTTCACCATCCTGTTCATGCTCATTGGGCTCGCCGTCGCGTTCTACGGCGTCTACCGGATGCTCCAGGAAGCGACGAAGCCCGGCCAGGGCCGGAAGGAGTAGCCACGCGCCGTGAGCCGTCTGCGAACGATCGTCATCGTTGCTGCGCTGGTCGTGCTGCTGGGCGTGGGCTTCTTCTATCTGCGCGGCCCGAAGCCGATCATCGAGATCAAGGGCGAGGTGCTCTGGACGGTCGGTCCGCTTGAGATCACGAACACGCTCTTCACGTCCTGGATCGTCGTCCTCTTCCTGATCGGCTTCGCCTTCCTGGCGACGCGCCGCCTGGCAATGGTGCCCTCGGGCCTGCAGAATTTCGTCGAGGCGGCGATCGAGGCCCTCTTCGGACTCGTCACCACCACGGCCGGCGAGCGCCACGGCCGGCGCTTTTTCCCCGTGATCGCGACGATCTTCCTGTTCGTCGTGGTCGCGAACTGGTTTGCGCTCCTGCCGATCTTCAACGCCATCGGCAAGGTGGAGGAGCTAGGGCCGGAGGAGGCGCACTTCCACGAGGAGGCCGTCGTCTTCGAACAAGGCGGCGGCGTCGCGCTCATCCTGCCCGACACCACGGAGCTGGAGATCGAGGAGCCTGACCCTGCCGCGTGCGCCGGCGAGCAGGGCCACGCTAAGGAAGAGTGCGAGACGGAGTTGCGAGCCCAGGCGATCGCCGAGGAGAAGGAGGCGGAGGAGGTAGGCGAAGACGAGGCGGTGGGCGTCCTGGCGCCCTACTTCCGGAGCGCCAACACCGACCTGATGACGCCGCTCTCCCTCGCCATCGCGTCGGCGATCTTCGTCGAGTACTGGGGGATCAGCACGCTTGGGTTCGCGGCGTACGGCAGCAAGTTCTTCAACTTCGGCCGCCTCTTTCGCGGCGGCTTCATGGGCGCCATCGACTTCTTCGTCGGCATCCTGGAGTTCATCGCGGAGATAGCGCGGCTGATCAGCTTCAGCTTCCGGCTCTTCGGCAACATGCTCGCCGGCGAGATCCTGCTCCTAGTTATGACGTTCCTGGTGCCGCTCCTGCTGGCGCTGCCGTTCTACGGGCTGGAGCTGTTCGTGGGCATGATCCAGGCGTTCGTCTTTGCCATGCTGACGCTGATCTTCGGCGTGCTGGCCGTCTCGGCCCACGGCGAGGGCCACGAGGAGGAATCGCACGCGGCCAGTCCCGGGGCGGGCGCCCCGGCCCACCAAGCTGAGTAAATCGATAAGGAGGGACCAATGGACATCACCACGATGCTCCCGCTGCTGCAGTTCACAGACGACTCGATGCGCTACATTGGCGCCGGCGTCGCGATGGGCGTCGGCGGGTTGGGGCCGGCCGTCGGCATCGGCTTGCTCGTCTCGAAGGCGATGGAGGCGCTAGGGCGCAACCCGGAGGCGCAGCCGGTGATCCAGACGAACATGATCCTGGGCATCGCGTTCGCCGAGGCGATCGCGATCTACGCCCTGGTCGTGGCCGTCATGATCGGCTTCGTCTTCTAGGCCGAGCGGAGCTAAGCACCGAGGAGCTGACATGGACGAGCTAGGGCTCAACCTCCCCGTGCTCATCGCGCAGCTGGTGAACTTCTTCCTGCTGCTCGTGGTGCTGCGCATCTTCCTCTACCGGCCCATCCTGGAGATGCTCGACCGGCGGTCGGAGCGCATCCGCGAGGGGCTGGACGCGGCCGAGCGCTCGAAGGAGCAGGCCGCCCGGAGCGAGGAGGAGGTGTCGCGCCAGCTCGAGGAGTCGCGCCGGCAGGGCCAGGCGCTGGTCGCGCAGGCGCAGGAGACGTCGAGCCGCATCCAGGAGGAGGCGCGCGCCCAGGCGCGGCGCGAGGCCGAGGTGCTCCTGGAGCGCGCCCGTGGCGAGATCCAGCTCGAGCGCGACCAGGCGATCGCCGAGCTGCGCCGCGAGTTCGCCGACCTCACCGTCGCCGCCGCCGAGAAGGTGATCGGCCAGTCGCTCGACCGGACGGCGCACCGCCGCCTCATCGATGAGGTGCTGGCGGAGTCGGCCTTCCGGGAGAACTAGATGCTGCGCGACCCGGCCGCCAAGCGCTACGCTCAAGCCGCCTTCGAGTTGGCCCGCGACCGCGGCGAGCTGGAGGCTTGGGAGCGCGACTTGGGAGCGCTGAGCGCGGCGCTCGCCTCGCCCCAGGCGCAGGCGTTCGTCGCTAGCCACCAGGTGCCGATGGAGGCGAAGGAGTCGTTCCTGCGCCACGCCGCCGGCGAGCCCGGGCCGCCGCTGGTCCGGAACCTGGCGCGGCTGCTCGCATCGAAGGGGCGGCTGCCGCTGCTCCCGCAGATCGCGGAGCACTTCCAGGCGCTGCTCGACGAGCACCGCGGCATCGCCCACGCCCGGGTCGTCACGGCGGTGCCGACGAGCGATGACGAGCGGCAGGCGCTCGCCCGGCGCCTGTCGGAGCTGACGGGCAAGCAGGTGGTCGTCGAAATGGGCGAAGACCCGTCGATCCTGGGCGGGCTCGTCGCGCGCATCGGCGACCGCATGATCGACGGCAGTACGCGCACCAAGCTGATCGCGCTCAAGCGCCGGCTTGCCGGGGCGACGCGTTAGCAACACCGAGGGGTAACGCTATGGCAGTACGATCCGACGAGATCACCTCCATCCTGAAGGAGCAGATCGAGAAGTTCGGCGCGGATGTCACCGCCACCGACGTCGGCACGGTCGTCGACTGCGGCGACGGCATCGCCCGCATCCACGGCCTCTCGAACGTGATGGCGAGCGAGCTGGTGGAGTTCCCGAGCGGCGTGATGGGGCTGGCGCTCAATCTGGAGGAGGAGAGCGTCGGCGTGGTGATCCTCGGCGACTACTCGGGTGTCAAGGAGGGCGACGAGGTGCGCTCCACCGGACGCATCGCGCAGGTGCCGGTGGGCGAGGCGCTCATCGGCCGCGTCGTCGACCCCATCGGCAACCCGATCGACGGCAAGGGGCCGATCAACACGACGAGCAGCCGGCCGGTGGAACGCATCGCGCCGGACGTGACGAAGCGCAAGAGCGTCGACACGCCGGTGCAGACCGGCATCAAGGCGATCGACGCGATGACCGCGATCGGCCGCGGCCAGCGCCAGCTCATCATCGGCGACCGCTCCACCGGCAAGACGACGATCGCCATCGACACCATCATTAACCAGAAGGGCGGCGACCTGGTCTGCATCTTCGTCGCCATCGGGCAGAAGGCGTCCAAGGTGGCGCAGATCGTCGGCGTACTCGAGGAGCAGGGCGCGATGGAGCACACCATCATCGTCGTCTCCTCGGCGGCGGAATCGGCGGCCCTCCAGTACCTGGCCCCCTTCTCCGGCTGCGCCATGGGCGAGGAGTTCATGGCGCAGGGCAAGGACGCGCTGATCATCTACGACGACCTCTCGAAGCACGGCTGGGCCTACCGCCAGGTGTCGTTGCTGCTGCGCCGGCCCCCGGGCCGCGAGGCCTACCCGGGCGACGTCTTCTACCTGCACAGCCGCCTCCTGGAACGTGCCGCCCGTCTCTCGGACGAGGAGGGGGGCGGCTCGCTCACGGCGCTGCCCATCGTCGAGACACAGGCGAACGACATCTCCGCTTACATCCCGACGAACGTCATCTCGATCACGGACGGACAGATCTTCCTGGAGGGCGAGCTGTTCAACGCCGGCATCCGCCCGGCGATGAACGCCGGTATCTCGGTCTCCCGCGTGGGCAGCGCCGCCCAGCGGTCGGCGATGAGGAAGGTGCAGCGCCAGCTCCGCCTGGACATGGCCCAGTACCGCGAGCTCCAGGCGTTCGCTCAGTTCGGCGCCTCCGAGCTGGACCCGGCGACCCGCCGCCAGCTCGAGCGCGGCCAGCGGCTGCAGGAGATCCTAAAGCAGCCGCAGTACCAGCCGCTCTCCCTGGACCGCGAGGTGGCGATCATCTACGCGGGCAACAGCGGCCTGGCGGACGATGTGCCGGTCGATCGCATGCGCGAGTTCGAGACCGGGCTCTATCAGTATCTGGACGCGAGCAACGCCGACCTGATGCGCTCCATCCGCGAGTCGTACGAATTGCCGCCTGAGCGCGAGCAGGAGCTCAACGCCGCCATCTTGTCCTACAAGCAAACGGCGGGGTTCGGCTCGGGCTCGTCAACGGATAGGTAGGGTGACGAAGGAACCTTGACCAGACCAGGCCTAACCACCACGAGGATGTCCGCTGGCGCCCCTCACCCCCGTCCCCTCTCCCCATGGGAGAGGGGCGACCGACAGGCCCGCCCTGAGCAACGCCGAAGGGTCGGGGTGAGGGTCGGCGGCCCGCTGAGTGGCCCGGCGCATTCGCCGGTGCGGCTGGAACCCGCCTCGATTACCCATCCGGTCGCCCCCATCCGCTGACGCACGATGGCCACCCTCCGCCAGATCAAGCGCCGCATCCGCTCCGTGCAGAGCACGGCGAAGATCACCAAGGCGATGGAGCTCGTCGCCGCGTCGAAGATGCGCCGCGCCCAGCAGCGCGCGCTGGCCGGCCGGCCCTACGCGGAACGCCTCACCTGGGTGCTGGCCGACCTGGCCGAGACGGTCCCCCAGATGGACCCCGATACGCTCCACCCGCTGCTCCGTCGCCGCGAGCCGAAAGCGGCGGCCCTCGTCATCATCAGCCCCAGCCGCGGACTCTGCGGCGGGCTACCTGCGAACGTGAACCGCCGCGCCAGCGCCCTCGCCCTGGAGCTGGGGGTGCCGGTGGGGTTCGTCGCCGTCGGCCGCAAGGGGCGCGACTTCTTCCGCCGCGCGCGGGCGCCGATCCGGGCGGAGTTCACCGAGATGGCCGACTACCCGGACTACCAGGAAGTGCTGCCGATTGCGCGAGTCGTCATCGACGACTACCTGGCGGGCGAGGTCGACGAGGTGCTGCTGGTCTACCCCTACTTCGTGAACACGATGACGCAGGAGCCGCGCGTCAAACAGCTCCTGCCGGTGGAGCCGCCGACGGAAGCGGCGACGCAGGCCGTCGACTACCTCTACGAGCCAAGCCGCGAGCAGGTGCTGGCCGAGCTGCTGCCGCGCTACATCGAGATGCAGATCTACGAGGCGGTGCTGGAAGGCATCGCGAGCGAGCAATCGGCGCGGATGGTGGCCATGCGCAACGCCACGGACGCCGCGAACGACATGATCCAGGACCTAACGCTCACCTACAACAAAGCGCGCCAGGAGCAGATCACCAGGGAGCTGCTGGACATCGTGGGCGGCGTGGAAGGCATGAAGGCGTGACGGCTCTTGCTGTCACCCTGAGCAGAGCGAAGGGTCTGGCCCCTCGCGGGGGCGCAAGATGCTTCGCGGAGCCTGTCCTGAGCGAAGCCGAAGGGCTCAGCATGACAGTCGAACCACGGAGGTAACCATGGCTGAAGGACACGTACGACAGGTCATCGGCACGGTGGTGGACGTCGAGTTTCCGCCCGAGCAGCTCCCCGGCCTCTTCAACGCGATCGAGATCGACATGGACAGGGGCACGCTGGTGGCGGAGGTGGAGCAGCACCTCGGCAACAACTGGACGCGCTGCCTCGCCATGGACTCCACCGACGGCCTGCGCCGCGGCGCTCGCGCCATCGATACCGGCAAGGCGATCTCCGTGCCCACCGGCCCCGGCACGCTGGGGCGCCTGTTCAACGTGCTCGGCACGCCGCTCGACGGCCTGGGCGAGGTGCCCGGCGACCGCAACCCGATCCACCGCGCGCCGCCGCCCTTCGAGGAGCAGGTGACGCAGGTGCAGGTGCTGGAGACCGGCCTCAAGATCATCGACCTGATCGCGCCCTTCACCCGGGGCGGCAAGGTGGGCGCCTACGGCGGCGCCGGCGTGGGCAAGACGGTGGTGATCAAGGAGCTGATCCACAACATCGCCACGCAGCACGGCGGCGTCTCCGTCTTCGCGGGCGTGGGCGAACGTTCGCGCGAGGGGAACGACCTCTGGCACGAGATGCGCGAATCGGGCGTCATCGACAAGACGGTGCTAGTCTTCGGCCAGATGAACGAGCCGCCCGGCGTGCGCCTGCGCGTCGGCCTTACCGGCCTGACGATGGCGGAGTACTTCCGCGACGAGGCCGGGCAGGACGTG
>Ga0247727_10017537_pt1 | contig 11389 bp, 6 predicted proteins | sample WisWelCaveWW1625_FD_202498 | JGI IMG/M metagenome (GOLD analysis project Ga0247727, IMG submission 202498) | Biofilm microbial communities from Wishing Well Cave, Virginia, United States - WW16-25 | ecosystem: Environmental > Aquatic > Deep subsurface > Groundwater > Cave microbial mat | place... | reverse complement strand
CGCGCGTTCTTTCATCGTTTGAACAGCGGTGATCGGGACGTTGCGGTCCAGCGCCAGCGCCTCGCGGCGCACTGCCGCTGTGAGCGCCGCCGGATCAACCCTCGTCCGCACGATCAGGGTTGGCGTCGGATCGGTGGGTTGCAGCGACGATACGTACACGTCCGGCTCAATGGCTTCTTCGAGGCGGCCATAGCGCACATTGCCGACGACGCCGACAACCTCGACGAACTTTTCCGTGGTCTCATACTCCGGGGGCACGTAAGGCCGGAGGCGTTTGCCGACGGGGTCTTCGCCGGGGAAAAACTTTTCGGCGGCGGCTTGATTGATGATGGCCACGCGCGGCGCGCCCACGCGATCCTGCGCGGTGAAGACGCGGCCTCGGCGCAGCGCGATGCCGAGCGTTTTGAAATAATCGGGCGAGACGCTGTGAAAGCCGATCCCGGCTTGCTCGATGTCAGCGCGGCCTTCGATGTCCATCACGGTCCTGGCGGAATGGCCGAGCAGCGGACCCGTGCGACTGAAGCTGGCCGCTTCAACTCCCGGCAACGCCTGCACACGCGCGAGCAATCGTTCATAGAACTCCGGCTTCGCATCGCGCGAATACACGGTCATCGTCAGCGCGTTTTCCGGCGCGAAGCCGAGGCTGACGGCCTGCAAACGCGCCAAGCTTTTGATCATCAACCCCGCGCCCGCGAGCAGCACGAGCGACAGCGCAATCTCAGCGACGACCAGCAGGTTGCGCGCGCCGAACTTCCTCAGACCGCGAGAGCCTACGCTCGACCCGCCCGCGCCCTCTTTCAGGCTTTCATTGACGTTGACGAAGGAAGACTGGATCGCGGGGAATAAGCCAAACAGCGCGCCGGTCAGCAACGCGAGCGTGAAATTGAAGCTCAGCACGCGCCAGTCCAGATTGATCGCAAAGAAGTCGAAGGCGCGCGTGTACGAAGTCCAGAACCGGGCGTCGTCGCTGGGCCGTAAGCTTTTCAGCAATTCCAACCCCCAACGCGCCACCAGCACGCCCAGCGCGCCGCCGAGCAAAGCCAGCAACATGCTTTCAGTGATCAACTGGCGGATCAGCCGCAAACGCCCGGCGCCGAGCGCCGCCCGCAGCGCAAACTCCCGCTGCCGCGCCACCGCGCGCGCCAGCAGCAGATTGGCCGTGTTGGCGCAGGCAATCAGGAGCGCCAGCGCGACGGCTGCCAGCAGGATCAGGAAAGATCTCTTGATGGCCGGATCAACTTTGGCGGCTTGCAACGGCGCGAGCACGGGCAATTTCGCGTTCCCTGGCAGCGTCTGTTTCGGCCCCGGATACTTCCGCTCGATCTGCTCGCCGGCCCGTTGCATCTCGGCCTGCGCCTGCTCGGGGCTAACGCCGTCTTTCAAGCGGGCGATGACCTGAAACCAGTAGTCGTTCGGGTTGACGAGGATGCGGGGGACAAACGCCGGGGCGGCCATCATCGGAAACCAGACGTCCGCCGCGCCGCTTTGGCCGCGAAAGCCGGGAGGTAGCACGCCAACTATCGTAAACGCGCGCCGGTCCAGCTCGATCGTCTTACCAAGCGCCTGCGGATCGCCGCCGAAGCGCCGTTGCCAGAGGCCGTAACTGAGCATCGCTGCGAGATTCGCCCCTGGCGCGCGGTCTTCATCCGCTGTGAAAGTTCGTCCGACCACGGCTTCCACACCGAGCAGCGGAAAGTAGCTGGCCGACGCCACCTCGACCTGCAACTGCTCCGGCGCGTCCGTGCCAGTCAGGTTGTAGGGGCTTTGCGTAAAGCCCGCGACGGCGGCGAAGCTCTGGTTCTGGTCGCGCAAAATCTCGAAGCGCAGGTACGACCAGAGCGACGGCAGCATCCCTTTCGCGGGATCGGGCTGCGCCTGATAAACCTTCACCAACCGCTCCGGCGCGCGGTAAGGCAATGGCCGCAGCATCAGCGCATTGACCACGCTGAAGATCGCTGTGTTCGCGCCGATGCCCAGCGCCAGCGACAACACGGCGACGATAGTCAACCTCAGGCTCCTCCGCATCGTGCGCAACCCGAATCGCAAATCCTGAAACATTTCATCCTCCAATCGTTGGGGCTGTAGCCAGAGCGCGTCCCAAAACGCGCCGAGACTTCGCCGGAACAGATCGAGTTTGGTCTTCCAATTGAGGTTGTCCCACCCGGCCAGCAGCGTCTCGCGGTAACGCATCTCCGCTTCCCACTCCTGCCGCCAATCGGCGCGCAAGCGGCGCGGCACGAGCACACCGATGGTGCGGATCAGCCAGAGATGCGGCCTTGAAAAACGCTGGTTGTGACGGTCGAGTCCGGGCATAGCTTCATCGAGCGCGCGAAGGTTTCGGTTTTGGCACGAGCTGCGGCGGCGTCTGTTCGAGCAAGCGGTAGCGTTTGACGGCTTCGACCAGCGCCGCTTTGCCTTCTTTGGTCAGCTCGTAGTATTTACGCGGCGGGCGTTGCTCAGCCTGCGCAATCGCGTGCTTTTCCCACTTGGAGATGACGTAGCCCGCGTCTTCCAGCCGCCGCAGCGCCGGGTAAACCGTGCCGCTCGGCAGCCCCGTAATGTCCATGATGTCGAAGCCGTATCGGTAGCCGTTATCCAACGCCTGCAAGATGACCGCGACCGAATAAGAGAGATAACCTTTTCCCATTTCCACCCCCTGATCAGGATTTATGTCGTCTTCTGTTTATACAGCATTCTACATAGGGTATGTCAAGCCGAGAGCGGGGAAAGATTCAGAGGGCGTAAAAGCAGCGAAGCGGCAGGAGACGATCTCTCGTTTCCAGCCGCTTCATCTGATTGAGACAAAGATTTTTTCGGTTTACTGCTTCTCGAAGACCACCGTGTCTTCTGACTGTTGGCCATCGCCTCTGGTTTGAGTGACCACCTTTGTCATCGTTTTGCCGTCGGCGGAGAGAGTGATCTTGCGTTTGAACATGCCGCCTTCCGACTGCCATTCGATGATCAGCGCGTCGCCATCCCATTTGGCTTGGGTCTTCGCAGTTCGATTCATGACTTCCTGCTCCGTCTCCTTGCCGCCAATGGTGTATTTCGCTTCAAACGAACGGTCGCCGTTCGGAGTGGAGAGCGACCAGGATTCGGTCAGCGCCGGCTCTTTGTGATCTATCTTGATCAAGATGGCGTCCGGGCCGCCGCCCGCGAACTTACTCTTTTCCCGATTCATCTTCCACGCGCCGCTGAAATTGGGTTTGCTTTGCGCTGCGGCGAATGAGGCGCACAGACAAACGATCAAAGCGGCGATCAACATTAAACTTGCACGTGATTTCATAATTTTCTCCTTTTGCGGTTGAACCCTTGCGGGTCACTGTTTTTCGAGCACGACGGTCTCGTCAACCTCGCCGTCCTTGCCGGGACGATGCACGGCCATTGTCATGGTTTTGCCGTCCGCCGAGAGAGTATGTTTGCGGCGGAAGCTGAGCCCTTCGCCTTTCCATTCGATGACCAGCGCGTCGCCTTCCCACCTGGCGGTCGCCTTGGCGGTGTTAGGGCCGAGTTGCACTTCGGACTCTTTTCCGTCGGTGGTGTATTTCCCTTCGACCGTCTCGTCGCCGTTGCTGCCGCCGACCGTCACCGACTCGGAGATGCCGGGGTCTTTCTGATCAATCTTGATGACGATGCTGCTGGGGCCTTCGCCGCCCTCGAATTTGCTCTTCTGCGGATTCATCTTCCACGTGCCGCTGAAATTGGGTTTGGTCTGCGCGCCTGCGATTGATGCGCAAAGGCAGACGATTGCGGCAAGCATCAACACTGCGCTGGTTCGTGACTTCATAGCTTTCTCCTTGGTTGAACGGTTGGATTTGAAGTTGCGCTGGGGATAACGAAAGGTGGTTGGAGATGGTTCGGAGTTTTTGCGCCGTCTTTCCTGCCCGCTCGCCGTTGGCAAACGGAGATCAGATTTCAGGCAAGCCCGGAGCCATCTCTTCAGCGTCGTTCGAGCTTTGATGTTCGGCGTGCGCCAGGTCGTGCGCGCTGCCGCGCGGGACGAAGAGCGCGATGACGGCGGCGACGATGGCGGCGAATAAAACGAAGGTGAAAGCCGCGCGGAGTGAATCGGCCAGGGATTGTTGGAGGAAGATGGCCGCCGCGGGCGAAAGCGATTGCCGCGTCGCAGGCGTCACGATTGATCCGATCTCGCTCTGGCTGGCGAAGCGCGCGATCTCGGCGGGCGCGGCGGCCAGCGCCCTGCCCAGCTTCCAGCTCATCAACGCGCCCATAGTTCCCGCGCCCAATGCCGCGCCGATGCTGCGCGCGAATTGCACCGTCGAAGTCGTAACTCCCAACTGCGTTCGCGGGATTGCGTGCTGCGCGGCGATCATCATCGTCATAACCGTCAGCCCGCCGCCGAGACCCAGAAAGGCCACGTCGAAGGACAATCTCAACTGCGTCGTGCTGACCGAGACCTGCGAAAGCAAGGTCGAGCCGATGAGCATTGACGCCGTTCCGGCCAGCACCAGCCTGCGATAGCCGAAGTGCAGGATCAACCGTCCGCCGACGATCGAAGCCAGCACCCAGGGGACGATGATCGCAATCAGGATATTCCCCGCCGCCGCCGGCCCCGTGCCGATGACGGCTTGAACGAACAGCGGCAGGAACGACATCGCGCCGATCAAAGCCATCACCGCCACGAAACCGTGCGCCGTTGCCACCATCACTACCCGGTTGCGGAACAGATCGAGCGGGATCAGAGGCTCCGCGTGACGGCGTTCGACGCGGATGAAAATCACGAACAGTGCGACGCAGATCGCCAGCACGGCGAGGTTCGTTGGCGCTGAATATTTCGCGCCGCGCTCGACGACGAGCAGCAGCAACACCAGCGCCGCCGAGAGCGTGATCGTGCCCGCGTAATCGAGCGAGACGTTCGTTCGCCGCTCGTAGCGTTCGCGGTAAGCCCACGCGATCATCGCCGCCGACAACAATCCGAACGGCAGGATGATGTAAAAGCACCACCGCCACGAAAGTCTCTCGGTCAAATTCCCGCCGACGGTCGGCCCGACCAGACTCGCCACGCCCCACATCCCGCTGAACAATCCGATCATCTTCGCGCGCTGTTCGAGGTTGAGCATATCGGCGACTATCGTCATCCCGACGGGAAACAACGCCGCCGCGCCCAATCCCTGCACGACCCGGAACGCGATCAACTGCGGCATCGAGTGCGCCGCGCCCGACAGCGCCGAGCCGACGATGAACAGCGCCAGTCCGCCGAAGATCGCCGGACGGCGTCCGAACAGATCGGCTATCTTGCCCCAGATCGGCGTCATCACCGTCGAAGCCAGAATGTAGGCCGCGAAGACCCAGCTATAAATTTCGATCCCGCCGAGACTGGCCACCACCGTGGGCATCGCCGTGCCGACCACCGTGCCTTCCAGCGCGCTCATAAACAGCGCCATTGCGACGCCGACCAGAGCCGTGGCCGCGCGGTGATTGATCGCTTGCGATGTCGGGAATTCGGCCTTGCCTTCGGCCTTGATTGATTGCATGAACAAATGACGCTTCACATTGAAAAGGCGCACGCTCAAAACGAGGTGCGCCTTTTTTGCGAGTGGTTGATGGTGTTCGCCGGCCAGCCGCATCAACGGGATTTCTTTGCCGGGGCTTTCTTCTTTGCCTTGACGCTTTTCCTGGCCGCTTTGCCGGCAATTTTCTTCGCCGCTTTCTTGGCGGGCTTGCCTGCCTTCTTCGCGGCTGGTTTCTTGGTTGGTTTCTTCGCGGCCTTCGCTACGGGCTTCTTTGAAACCAGCTTCTTAGCAGGTTTTTTAGCCGCTCGAGCAGATTTTTTTTTTGCCCCGGCCTTCTTCTTGCCTTGCGAAGCCGCTTCGGTCGCCGGAGCCGAGCCTGTGTCTTCTTCAATCGCTTCCTGTCCGCGCGTCAGGGTAACGGGCGGCGGAGTGGATGGAGCATCTGCTGAAGCGCCTCTGGTCGCCGGCGCAAGCGAGGCCGCGGCTGAAAAGGCGATGTCCGCAGGCTCATCGGCGCCGAGCACATTTTTGGCTATGGCGTAGTATTTCTGGCGATCCGCCAGTCCGTTCAATCCGCCGTTGATTCGTTTGGTGATGGTGATGAAATCCTGGACGTCGGCCAGCTCATTCAATCCGTTCCGCTTCCAGAACTGTCCGGCAGTAGAGAAGGCAAATTGGGGAGTTGCCGCCAGATCGGGGTTGCCGACCAGATCAACGCTGAGCAGGTCGCCGTATTTCTTGTAGTTTGCGCGGCCGGTTATCTGAATCGGGCCGCGGCCTCTGTATCGGAAACCATCGCCGGGTTGGGTGTTGCCGAGCCTCTTGGCCAGATCGCTCGGTGGCTCGTACCGCTTTTGCTGCGCGGTAGGCCCCCAGATTTCTTCCATAAACCTCAGCTCGGCGGATTCGTGCGCGAGCTGAGCCAGGAAGGCCGATGCGCGCAATGGGGTGTCAATCTCGTAAATCTCCATAATCTTGTTCAAGAAAGGCAGGTAAAGCTGGCGCTTCGCCTGAGGCAATCTGGGCATGATTTGCTGCAGATCGGAGTCGGTAAGCATGGTTGATTTTCCTCCTGAATTAACAGCCGAATTCGGATTGAAGCGAGAACTTGCAAGCACGAGTTCATTAAAGCACGGGGCGATTATGGCAGGCAAGCGCAAGAAACACTATCGGAAGATTGACAGTTCCGTTACGGCAGCGGTCAGCCGAGGCGCAAGCCAGCCGTCACCGGAAAATGATCGGAAGGCCTGCGCCCTTCACGCGCCGCAATGCGAACATCAATCTACCGCCTGTTTTCCGTTCTTTGATCGCCCGCGCCGACTCAGGCCACAGGCCGTCTTTCATTTCCCGCAAGCTGAGCTTGCGCGGATCAATGACCACGTGCTTCACCTGCTTGCGCTTCCAAGTGTAGGTGAGGTGAACCAGCCCGTCGCCGGTTTGAATCACTGCCGGGTAGGAATACTCCGCCGAGGGCGGGCCGGGTTCGAGCACGAGCGCGGCCTTCCAACTCTTACCATCTTCGCTGATCGCCACGTTGAGCGGCGCGCGTCCGCCCCGTTTGCCCGGCGCGGTGATGACGTGGTTGTAGACCAGCAGATGTCGTCCGTCTTTGAGCGTCACGCCATCAATGCCGGAGTTGGGATTGGGCAGGGCCGTCGCGCTGAGCTTGCCCCACGTCCTGCCGTTGTCGTCCGACCACGATTCAACGATCTTCCCCTGGCGGCTGCGCATCAGCGCCTGGAGTTTTCCACGCCGATGGAAGAAGACGGTCGGCTGAATCACGCCAAACTCTTTTCCATCGTTGATCGCTTCGGTGCGCTGCCACGTTTTCCCGAGATCCGAAGTGCGCTCGAAATGCACGCGCCAGCCTTTGTCCTCGCTGCTGGAGGGACAGAGCAGTTCGCCATTGCCCAGTTCGACCGGCTTGTTCTTGATCGGCCCGGCGATGCCCTCGGGCAGTCGTCGCGGACGGCTCCAAGTCCTCCCGCCATCGTCTGAAGTCATCATCATCCCCCACCACGTGGACGGGCTGGGGCCGACTTTGTAAAAGAGCAGCAGCGGCCCCGACTTTGGCTGGTGCAAAACCGGGTTCCAAGTCGGATAGCGTTTTTCCGGCGACTCGACGCCGTTGGCGACTTCGACCGGCGCAGCCCATTTGCCGTTTTCCAACCGCGACACCCAGATGCCGACATCCGGATGCTTCTCCTTCGTCCCGCCGAACCACGCGGCAACGAGCCTGCCTTTGGATTCGGCGATGGTTGAGGCGTGACATTCGGGGAACGGAGCGGTTTCGTAGATGAACTCGGTTTTGATGACGGCGGGCGCAGGGCTTTGCGCCAGCGTCGTAAATGTCAAAGCCAGGATCAGTGAGAGGAAAGACACTCTTCTCAGAATGTGCATTGGGTCGTTGTTCTCCTTGTTGGTGAATGCTGAGGATTCTATCCGCAGACAGTCCGATGCGGCAATCGTTGTCAAGAATTGATTCTCAGGCTTGCGTAGTTCACAAGAAAGCCTGCTCTTCGTTCGTCAGGGAAACCACCATATCCTTCACGAAGCGCCGGAACGATTCGTTCTGAACGAACTGCTTGTAAAACTCGGTGTCGTCTTTGTAGAGCGGCGTGACCACCCGGTTGAGCGCGGCGTCCAATTCGATCCCTGCCGCATTGGGCGTGTTCTTTTTGGCGTTCTCGTAGGCTTGGTCTGCTGCGACCTTCGGCGCGATGTCTTCACGGATGCGCCTGATCACGCGGTCGGCGTCGGTGAAGAGCGTGCCGAACTGGTCGTTGAAGTTCTTCAGGATGCTGCTCAGGCGATCCAATTCCGGCTCGGCTTTGCGTCCACCGCCGCTGGTGGGAACCGGGACGATCTCCGCGTCTTCGTCCGCCAACGCAATCTTCATCGCGGCTTTCTTCTCCGCGCGATAACTGTCCATGTCAATCGCTTCAAGAATACCTCTCGACAGGTCTTCCTCCTTCGGCGCGGGCAGCTTCGGAATCAGGAAGTTCAGGAAGATCGAAAGCTTCTCCCATTCCGCGTTCGTGTAGGGCAGGATCGAAGCAAGGAAGTCGTAGGTACGCGTGAACGCCTTGGCCTTGCCCTTGAAATCCACTTGGCCGTCTTCGTCGAGTTGTTTGTACACGGCCACGCAGGCATCCAGTGTCGGATCGAGTTGTTCGCGGCTCGCGCCGTCGAGGTAGCGCGTCACGAGCGATTCAATCTGCTCCGGCGCGTAGACCTGATAACCGTCCAGTTCGCCCTTCAAATCGTGCAGTTTGTTGGGATCAGTCTCTTCGCTGAGGATCGTCGTGCGGTAATAATCCGAGAAGGCCATTTGGATGATCTCGGAGTCGTTCATGAAATCGAGCACGAACACATCGTGCTTCTGCGGGTGCGCGCGGTTCAACCGTGAGAGCGTTTGCACTGCCTTGATGCCGGATAGCGTCTTGTCCACATACATCGTGTGCAGCAACGGCTCGTCATATCCGGTCTGGAACTTTTCAGCGCAGATCAAAAAGCGATACGGGTCTTCCTGAATCCGGTCGGCGATTTCGCTGCTCGGAAAGCCGTTAAGCGAAGCCTCGGTCACTTTCGCCCCGCCGTATTCGTACTCGCCAGAAAAAGCGACGATGGCTTGATACTGGCTCTTGCGCTCACGCAGGTAATCGCGGATGGCGTGGAAATATTGGATCGCCCGCTCGATGCCGCTGGTCACCACCATCGCCCGCGCCTGCCCGCCGATTTTGTTCAGCGCGATCACCTGCTCGTGGAAATGGTCAACCATGATCTCGGCCTTGATGCCGATGGCGTGGTCGTGGCTCTCGACGTATTTGCGCAGCTTCTTCTTGGCCCGCTTGGTATCGAACTCCGGGTCGCTTTCCACCGTCTTGACCAGCTTGTAATAGCTGCTGACCGGCGTGTAACTCTTGAGCACGTCGAGGATGAAGCGTTCCTCGATGGCCTGCTTCATCGTGTAGCTGTGGAAAGGGCGGTGCGCCGTCTTGCCTTCGGCGGCGGGCATTGGCTCGCCGAAAATTTCCAGCGTCTTGTTCTTGGGCGTGGCAGTGAAGGCGAAGTAGCTGGCGTTGGTGAGCATCTTGCGCGCCTGCATGCGTTTTTCCAGCGCGTCGTTGACCGTGTCTTCCGGGTCGGCCAGAGCCTCGCTCATCGCGGTTGAAGTCTTGCCGCCCTGACTGGAATGCGCCTCGTCAATCACGATGGCGAAGCTGCGCTGGCGATGCTCGTCGCCGATCTCGTCGAGGATGAAGGGAAACTTCTGCACCGTGCTGATGATGATCTTCTTGCCGCTCTCAATGAATTTGCGCAGGTCGCCTGAGCGTTCGGCGTGCCCGACCGTCGAGCCGACTTGGGCAAATTGTTTGATCGTGTCGCGGATTTGCTGGTCGAGTATCTTTCGGTCAGTGACCACGATGATCGAATCGAAGACTGGATTGCCGTCCTTGCGCGCGCCGATGAGCTGATGCGCCAGCCACGCGATGGAATTCGATTTGCCGCTGCCCGCCGAATGCTGGATCAGATACCGCTTGCCCACACCATTGGCCGCCACATCGGCCAGCAATCGTCGCACAACGTCGAGTTGGTGGTAACGCGGGAAGACCTGCTTGCGCTTCTTCCTGCCCGTCTTCTTGTTCACCTCTTCGACGATCTGGGCGTAGTTCTCCAAGATGTCGGTCAGGCCGTGCGGCGTCAGCAGCCGCTTCCACAGGTAATCGGTCTTCAGTCCCGCCGGGTTGGGCGGATTGCCCGCGCCGTCGTTGTATCCCTGGTTGAGCGGCAGAAACCACGATGCCTTGCCTTTCAACTCCGTGCACATCCGCGCTTCGCTATCGTCCACGGCGAAATGCACGACGCAGCGCCCGAAGGCAAAAAGCCGTTCGCGCGGGTCGCGGTCGCGGCGGTATTGCTCGACGGCGTCTTCGGCGGTCTGTTTGGTCAGGCTGTTCTTCAATTCGAAAGTGGCGACGGGCAGGCCGTTGATGAACAAACACAGGTCGAGGGCCCGGCGCGCTTCGTCGCGGCTGTATTGCAACTGGCGGGTGACGCTGAAACGATTTTGCGCATAGAGCGCGGCAGCCTTGTCGTTGCCAGGACTGGGGGTGCCGTAAAAGAGCGTCAGCTCGTGTGGGCCGTGTTTCACCCCGTGGCGCAACACGTCAATCATGCCGCGTTTGCCGATCTCTTTTTCCAGCCGCGCCAGAAACGCGCGGCGCGCGGGCGTGTCTTGGGTGAGTTCAAACGCGGCGGCGAGCTTCGGTTGCGTCGCTTCCACAAAGGTGCACAAGTGGGTGAGGTCTACACAATAGTCGCGGTCGTAATCTTTGGCGGAACCCGCGAGCCAGCCGAAATTCGTTAAGCTGGAAAAGATAAGCGTCTCTAGCCCTTTTTCGCTAACGTCGGTTGTTGACCCGACCATCGCTACATCTGGCGAGGCTGCCTCAACACGCAAAACGCCCTTAGCGCCGCCGACCTCGGCCAGAAACTCAGAAAGTCGGGGATCACGCGCCTGAAAACCGGCTACGAGCGCCTCAGCGCCGTTGCGTGGTAGCTCCACACGCACGCGACAACTGTTCGTCGCTGTCACCGATACTACCCGAACTTCGGCGTATGACACGCCCGCGTAAGCCGCTATCATCGAAGCGAACCGCAGCCTCTCCTTGTCGGTCATCGAGTCTGGTTGGACGGACAAAATGAAATCAACCATTAGCTTCTGCTCTGCCGACATCGGCGGCATCAAGTTGCTTTCGAGAGCGCAAGGTCGCTGCTTGTATCTTCGCAGCATTGACTCTGGCCAATTCTCAGCGTGTGAACGGGTATGGCAGTTCGCGCACAGGACGATCAGGTTCGGCGCGCTATGGTCTTGCGTTTCGCACCAGGGAATAATGTGCGCCTTCTCTAGC
>Ga0247727_10017536_pt1 | contig 11389 bp, 11 predicted proteins | sample WisWelCaveWW1625_FD_202498 | JGI IMG/M metagenome (GOLD analysis project Ga0247727, IMG submission 202498) | Biofilm microbial communities from Wishing Well Cave, Virginia, United States - WW16-25 | ecosystem: Environmental > Aquatic > Deep subsurface > Groundwater > Cave microbial mat | place... | reverse complement strand
ACGGACGGGCTGCGACCAAACGCCCGACACTCAGGACTGCCGTGCGGTCGCCACGGCCTCCTACCACCTAGACGGGACCGGCAAATCTAGTTGTCGCGCACCGGCAAGAATAGTTGACGCGGCACACATTCTGACCGCGACGAGATCATACGGATCATAAGCGCCCGACGTCCGACGTTGGGCGAGAAGAAGAAGTATGCCCAAAGCCAAGCGGCCGATCGCTGACGACGACATGCGGCCCGAGTACGACTTTTCGAAGGCGGTTCGAGGCAAGTACTACGAACGCTTCAGGGCGAGTTCGAACGTGGTCGTCCTGGACCCAGACGTGTCGAAGGCGTTTCGGAATGCAGCGGCCGTCAACCAGGCGTTGCGCGGCCTTGCGTCTGTTGCCCGCGCGAGGGTGGCCACTCCGAAGCGTACCTCGAGAGCCACCAAGCGGCCGAACAAGGGGATGAAGCAGACGAAGCCTGGTCAACTTCGGAGCTTCGCAGCTCTTATCCCCGGTGTTCGGCCGACCTCTCAGGAGGGCGCGGAACGGACCTTGCCCGCCACCATGGTCGGGGTAAACTAGAGCTGCTATGGCTACTCGGAGTCCGCGCGAACAGATCCTTGACGCGCTCCTGGATCTACCGGCCGACGCTACGTTCGACGACGCCATCGAACGCCTGGTGTTCTTGGCCAAGATCGATGCTGGGCTGGCCGAACATGACGAGGGCAAGAGGATTCCACACGACGAGGTCAAGCGACGCCTCGGGCTGTGACGTAGCTTTGGTGGTCGCTACTGGCCCTTCGCGACCTTGAAGCAATCCGCGAGTACATCGCCGTCGACTCTCCCCCGTTACGCAGGTTTGGTCGTTGAGAGGATCATCGCGGCGGTAGAGCGGCTCCGCGCGTTTCCCGAGTCAGGCCGGATCGTACCTGAGCGAAGTGATCCCCAGATTCGAGAGGTTATCGTCAGGCCTTATCGCGTCGTGTATCGGTATCGCCAGGGAGAAGTCGAGATAGCCACAGTGTTCCGTGCTTCAAGGCAGTTCCCAGACATCGGGTAGGCGCGGGGCGGCCCAACAAGGGGATGAAGGAGCAGACGAAGCCTGGTCAACTTCGGAGCTTCGCAGCTCTTATCCCCGGTGTTCGACCGACCGAGAGGACCCGAGCGGGCAGGCGCTGCTGTTAGGCTGACGCCTGCTCATGGACGCGCCGACTCTCGAATGGATCCCGCCAAGGCGCTTGCCAACATCGAGAAGCACGGTGTGTCGTTCGAGGAGGCGGTCACCGTGTTTCAAGACCCCCTGGCGAAGGTCCACCCCGACGCGGGCCATTCGGAGTCCGAGCCCCGTGAGATCCTGATCGGTCATTCCGCCCAGCGTCGCCTGCTGCTCGTGGCGTTCACCGACCGGCAGGGTAAGATTCGTCTGATCAGCGCTGGGGAGGTCACCCGGCGTGAGCGTCGAGAATATGAAGAGAGCCAGCAAGACGGTTCGTGACTCCTCGGACGACCTGAAGCCCGAGTACCTCTTCGACTACTCCCAGGCCAAGGCGAATCCCTACTCTGTTCGCCTCAAGGGGCGAACGGTCGCCGTCGTCCTTGAGCCCAATGTAGCGGCTGCGTTCCCGAGCTCGAAGGCCGTCAACACCCAGCTGCGGGCCGTCGTGGCCGCGGTGCCGAGACGCTCCCGGAAGCGCGCGGCTCCCCGAAGGCGAGGCGGTCGAACAAGGGGATGAAGGAGCTTTCCACAAGGACGCGGCTCGATCGCGCCTCCGAAGCTGTCCTGTCGAAAGGCTGTCCCCGCTCAGCCCAAGCCACTGAGGAGGTAGACAACGATGTACGAACATCGCGGGCAGCGACCGCTGTCACTACGTACCTTTCAATTGCGACTGGCGAAGCACGTGGCCGTTGCGTCTCTCGTCGTGGCAGCGTCACTCGCGGGCGGGATGGCCGGCTACGCGTACTTCGAGACCTTGAGCTGGCCGGATGCGTTCCTTCACGCCGCGACGGTGCTGGGCGGGCTGGGACTCATCGCCTCCCCGGCAACCGCGGGTGGGAAGCTCTTCGCCGGCCTCTACGCGCTGTATGCCGGACTGGTGTTCGTGGCCGTGACGGGCATCGTCCTCGCGCCAGTGGCGCACCGCGTGCTTCATCGGTTTCACTGGGACGACCAGAGCTGGCGGATGGTCGATCGGTGAAACCGAGTCACGAGCTCGACGCTCCCCCGTCTAGGAAGCGTAGTTGTCAGGCTTGAGGCCCATCTCGGGCCGGTAGTGGGCGCGCAGCTGCTTGAGATCCATCTCGTAGTCCCCCGTCGGGTGGAACAGCGGCGCGAAGAACACGACCTTGCGCGAGTAGTCGAAACCCACCGGCAGGATCGGCGCGCCCGCCTCGTGGGCGATCCGGTAGAAACCCGACTTCCACTGTTCGACGCGTCGGCGCGTGCCTTCGGGCGCCAGGACCACCGTCATCCGCTCGGCCTCTCGTAGCTCGCGCGCCACCTCGCCTGCGAAACCTGCCGCCGCGGATCGATCCACCGGCACGCCACCGAGCCGGCGCATGAGACTGCCGAATGGCCAGCGGAAGAGAGTGTGCTTGCCGATGAACACCCCGCCCAGCCGCAGCGCGAGCTTCGCCATCAGGCCGACCGGAAAATCCCAGTTCGACGTGTGCGGCGCCACGATCAGGACCATCTTCTTGACGTCCGGCAGCTCACCCTCGAAGCGCCAACCGGTGAGCCCCATGAGGAAGCGGCCGAGCGCCTCGCCCAACAGGCCGTGTGCCCGCTGGAGGTTCGGGCCCATCCGGGGCAGCTGCGGATCGGTCCAAAGCGCCACGGCCTAGCGCGCCTCCCCCACCTCTCGCCCATCGAGAATTACCGCCTCGATCTCGAGCGAGCCCGCGTCGGTGCCGGCTCCGTGGCGGGGGCGGAGGACCAGCAGGGACGCCTTGGCGTCGGGACGTAGCAGCGGGGCTCCGCTCTGGCCCGTCAGTCCGGCGAGGCGCTCGGCCAGGGTGCGCGAGCATGGCGGCTCCCGCCACGCACCCCGTGTCAGCGTGTCGAGCGCGGCGGCGAGAGACACCGGCGACGTCGGCGACGACGGCGGCCCCGGGATCTCGATCGCGTGCACAGGCGCCCCGACGTCCGCGACCTCGATCGTGGCCCGTCCGGGCGCGGTGACGCGCACGGCCGTGGCGAGGGCGGCCTCTCGGTCCGAAGCGGCCACGTGCCAAAGCACCCGCGACACGCCGAGCCGGCTGATCTCGTCGAGCGTCTCCGCGGTCAGCCAGGAGCGGGCGTCGATCCCGCGCACGGATGCGGCGAGTGCCGGGCTCAGGAGCCGCCCCGTGGCGTTCCATCGGCGCGACGCCCCGAGCAGGTGCCCATCCCCCACTTCGCGGATCCGCGACGGGCCGGGCGGCCCCGGGTCCGGGCAGGCGGCGAGCGCCGTGTCCTCGTCGAGGACGTCGAAGGCCACGTCGGCGCGGTACGGCTCCGCCGCGGGCGGCTGGAGGATGCGGCCGCCTTCGACGAGCACGTCGACGAAGCGGTTGTCGGTGTTGCGGTCGAGCCCTTCGTAGAGAGATCCGTCCTCGCCCGCGAGGTCGTCTCGCGCGAGGCCGTGGAGCGCCGTGAGCAGGGCCACGTAGTTGAGGCGGGTGAGGTCGGCGTACGAACGGTCCTTTGGGACGGCGCCGCTCTCGATCAGGACCACGGGAGTTCCCCAGGCCGTGAGGTTGTCGCCGAAAGCGCGCGGGTTCCAGTCTTCGTCGTAGCGGGAGAGGCCGCCCGGGACGAGCGGGCCGAGCGCGCGCGCGATCGCCGACGAGACCCGCTTCGCCCGTGCCCGGCCCGGCGTAAGCGTCCCCGCCGCATCGCCCGACACCGCGAGCAGCGCGATCGTCGCGAGGACGCCGGTCTCGCCCACGGTCGTGCGCCGGTTCTGGTCGTGGAGGTTGAAGCCGAGCTCGGGCTTCAAGCGATCGCGCAGGCTCTTGAGCAGCTGCCCCTCCGGCGTCGCGAGCTGGAGCGCGTCGCGGTTGATGTCGATCGCCTGGGAGTTGCGGCGCGCGTAGCGCTCGGTGCCGTCGGGGTTGAGCATCGGCACGACGAAGAGCGTCAGGCGGTCGAGGATCAGGCGGTACTCGGGGGCGTCGACCGCGAGCAGCGTGGAGACGAGGTCGAGGAGCGCCGGCGTCGCCGAGGGCTCGTCGCCGTGCATCTGCGACCAGAGCATCATGCGGCGCGGCCCGCGGCCGAGCGCCAGGAGCTGGACCTCCCGGCCTTCGACCGATCGGCCGACGCTCGCGAGCGAGAGCCTTCCCGCGTGCTTGGCAGCCAGCGCCCGCAGCCGCTCGCCGAGCTCGGCATGACGCAGGCAAGGAGCCGCGGTCGTCACGAAGCGCCGTTCCGGCCACGCATCCCAGAGCGCCTGTGGCGAGAAGGCCGGTGCCGCCCCCGAAAGCAGCAGGATGAGCGCCCCGGCGAGAGTCAATCGCCGCCCTCCTTCAGGCCGCGGGCTCGGCCCGGTTGAGCGCCTTGCGCACGCGGGCGAGGTCCGCGTCGCCCAGGATCCGCAGCTCGCGCAGCCGCCGCGGGCGCGCCTCGCGCACCACGCCCGACGACAGCGCGTCCGCGAGCACCAGGTCGGCGGCGGGCAGCAGCCGGCGCCACTCCGCGCGCCGCGAGACGAGCCGGGCTTCGACCAGCAGCTCGTCGCCGCGCAGCCCGCCGATGATCGCCTGCGCGATTCGCAGCAGGATCGGAGACCCGGAGACGAGCAGCACGGTGCCGCCGGCCGGCAGTGTGAGCACCGCCTTCTGGTCCTCCTCCGAGCCCTCGACGTGGATCGTCTCGACCGGCACGCCCGGCGCCGCACGGACCACCTTGGCGGCGTGGTAGGGGAGGGCGACGAGCAACGCGCCCGACGCGAGGCCGGGCTCGCGTTCGAGCTCCTCGAGCGTGCAGCCCGAGACGGGGACGCCGATCGCGCTGCGGATCTCGTGCGCCACCAGCTCGAGCGTCTCCTTGCGAGGGTCCACGATCACCACGCGCTCGGGTGGCGCCGCGCGCAGCCAGCGCTCGACCGCGGCGCGGATCTCGGCCCCCGAGTGGCCCTTGCGGAAGGCGGCGTGGAGCGCGAGCCGGATCAGCTCGTCTAGCCCGTGCGCGTCTTCGAGCGCCGCGGGCGAGCCGGCCCTCACGTACACGCCGGCCCCACGGCGCAGCTCGACGTTGCCCGCCGTTTCGAGATCGCGGTAGGCGGACGAGACCGTGTTGGCGTGCAGGCCCAGCCGGCGCGCGAGGGCGCGGACGGACGGCAGGCGCTGGCCGGGGGCGAGCATCCCGCTCAGGATCCGCAGTTCGAGCTGCGCCAGCAGCTGGTCGTGGAGCGGCACGCCGCCCTTGCGCTTGAGCACGAAGTCCATGGGTCGTTCTCGCGAAGCTGGGGGATTATGAACCGGTGCGGTCGCTCTTTGCCACGGGCTCCCGAGCCGTCAGCGCGCGGCGCCGCCGCGCGGCGGTGCGACGAGGCCCGGCAGCCCCTCGCCTTCCATCAGGCTGAAGAGCTGCAGCCAGCCGGCGAGCACGAGCCGCGAGCCGTCGGGCGCGATGCCGAAGGACTCCGCGGCCACGTCGGGGTCGAAGCCGGCGAGCTTGCGGCGCGACGCCGCGGTGTCCCGGCCGGGCGCGAAGTCCTGCACGTAGACACCCGAGGCGCCGTCCTCGTCCTGGCCGATGAAAGCGATCGCTTTCCCGTCCGGCAACCAGCGCGCGCGGCCCAGCGTGACCGTCGTGCGCCGTTTCGCATCCACGGCGATCTCGAAAGGCTCGATCTGCCCGTCCGCCACGCGCACAACGCGCAGGAGCGCGGGGTACTTGCCGGAGAAGACCCGATGGAGGACGTGGCGCCCGTCCGGCGAGACATCGGGCAGGCTCACCCGGCCCGTGACGAGCCGCGTCGCGCCGCTGCCGTCGGGATGGATCTTCCACAGGCCCGCTTTCTGCGCGTTGCTGGAGCTGTGGACCACCCACTGCCCGTCGGGCGTCGCGGTCGGGTTCTCGGCGCTGCCTTCGTCGTGCGTGACCTGGCGCGGGCCGCCGCCGTCCACGTCGGCGGTCCAGATCTCGAAGTTGCCACCGCGGTTCGAGCTCCATAGGAGGCGCTCACCGTCGCGCGTGAAAGCGGGGTCCCAGTTGACGTGGGATTCGGTGACGCGGCGCAGGTTGCCGGTTCGAGTCGAAACGAGCCAGAGGTTCATCCCGCCCCCGCGGTTCGACGAGAAAGCCACCCACTCGCCGTCCGGCGAGTACACCGGCTGCCGGTCCGTGGACTCGCCGCGCGAGAGCCAGCGAGCGGCGCCTTTCCCCCCGAGCGTGACCTCGCGCAGGTTCTGCCGCGGTGAACGCGTGTCGAACACGACACGGCCGTCGCCCAGCACGTCGAGGACGAGAGCGCTCGAGGGGCTCCAGGTCTGCGAGAGGACGCGCCCGCTCGCCGCGTCCTGCCGGATCAGGAGCGCCGCGCTGCCCGCCGCCGTCACCACCGACTCGGCTTGCAGGTAGACGATCTCGCCCCCCTTCGTCCACGCCGCGGACGAGACGTTGCGGCGCGCGTCGGGCGCCTGAGCGGTGCGCACGCCGCCGTGGTCGAGGCCCACCAGCACGACGCCCTGTTTCGACCCGGGGACGAGCGCGCCGGGCCCGGCCACGACGGCGAGCGTGCGGCCGTCGGGCGCCATGCGCGGCGCGCGCATCCCGCCGGGCAGCTTCGCCACCTCGCGCGGCTCCGAGCCGTCCGCCGCGGCGAGGCCCACGACCGTCACGGTCTGACCGCCCTCGCTCTGCAGGCGCAGGAACGCGATCTGCTTCCCGTCGGGCGTGAAGTCTCCCTCCGTCGCGTTCTCGATGAGACGCCGGGCCTCACCCCCGAGCACCGCGGCGCGGTAGAGCGAGGTGGCCGTCCCGTCCGGCCGGGCGAACAGGACCTGCGTGCCGTCCGGCGAGAAGCGCGGGAGGTCGTCGGGGCCGCTGGTGAGCGCGGCCTCGCCTTCCCCGGTCACCTGCTTGAGCCAGATCCGCGGCTGCCCGTCGCGAGCAGAGACGAACGCGATCGTGCGGCCGTCCGGCGAGACCGCAGGCGAGGAGTCGCGACCGGAGAAGCTCATCCAACGGAAGACGGCGGCGCCTCGCGCCTCACGCGGGCGAAGCCCGTCCCAGCCGAGCCACGCGCCGGAGGCGAGCGCCGCGCCGGCCAGCAGCAGCGAGAATCTCTCGATCCAGCGGCCACGGCCGGCCATCGACGCCACGTCCGTCGTTAGCAAGCCCTGCGCGCTCAGACTGCGCGTCGAGGTTGTCGAGATAGCGTCGAGCGCGATGCCGAGGTCGTGCGCGGTGCGGAAGCGTTCCTCGGGCCGCTTCTCCAGGCAGCGGCGCACGATCCGCTCGAGCGCCGGTGAGACGTGGCGCGCGGACTCGAACAGGCTCGGCGGGTCCTCTTTGAGGATGGCATTGAGCGTCTCGACCGGGCTCTCGCCCTGGAACGCGCGCTTACCGGTGAGCATCTCGTAGAGCACCGCCCCGAACGAGAAAATGTCGGCCCGCGCGTCGACGACCTTGCCGCGCACCTGCTCGGGCGCCATGTAGCCCACGGTGCCCATCACGCGCCCGGGCTCGGTCGAGAGCGACACCGTCGCCACGTCCTGTCCTTCGGGGGCGACCGGGTCCATCCGCGCGAGCCCGAAGTCGAGCACCTTGACCTGACCCGATCCGAGCAGGAAGACGTTCTCGGGTTTGAGGTCGCGGTGCACGACGCCCTTCTCGTGCGCGGCCGCGAGACCGCTCGCGATCTCGAGCGCGATCTCGACGGCCTTGCGCGCCGGCAGCGCTCCGTCCCGCAGCCGCTCGCGCAGCGTCTCGCCCTCGAGCAGCTCCATCGCCGCGTAGACGGTGCCCTGCTCGCGGCCGAAGTCGTGGATCGCGAGGATGTTCGGATGCGACAGCGCGGCGACCGCCTTGGCCTCGCGCTCGAAGCGGGAGAGCGCGTCCTGGTCCTCGGCGAGGTTCTTCGGCAGCACCTTCACGGCGACCTCGCGGTCGAGCTTCGTGTCCCGCGCGCGGAACACGACACCCATCCCGCCCTGTCCGAGCTGCGCGAGGATCTCGTACGGTCCGAGGCGGGTGCCGGGATCGAGCGGCATAGGCTTGGGGAGCGGCCGGATTATCGGCGGCAGGCGGGGGCCGGGGCAAGGGGCGCGATGCGGTAGACCGCGGCGCGCGGCTCGACGTGCACCGGCTCGAGCGCCCCCGCCTCGAGCAAGAGATCGCGGACCGACGGGGAGCGCAGTCCGGCCTCCGGCGTCACGGCTAAAGGAGCTGGCACTGCGCCGGCGAAGAACACGTAGCGCGCCCCCAGGCGACGCGCCGCCTCGACGGCGCTCGGCGCATCGCTCGCGCGGAAGAAAGAGAAGACAGCGGCTTCCCGCTCCGCCACGGCCTCCGCTGTCGTGAACTGCCGCCAGTACGGGATGAAGCTCGCGAGTGGCACGCGGCGCCCGGCGAGCACGACGACCGGCGGCACCAGCACGACGCCCGGGCGCGTGATCACGACGTCGCCCGGACAGCTCGCCGCCCGCAACGCCACCATCGCGCGCACCGTCGCCGCCGGAATCCGCTCCGGCTCGTGCAACGCCCGTCGCACCGCCAGCTCGACCGTGGACGGCAGCGCCAGGAGCAGGACGACCGCGACACGCAGCAAAGATCCCGCCGCGAACGCCAGGAGCGCGGGCAGGGCGAACAGCCACAGCGCGAGGCCACTCGCCTGCAGGAAGTAGAAGCTCTCGTCGTAGGCGGGGTCGGCCGTGATGCTAACGACAAGGGCGATCGGCCAGCCCGTGAGAGCGAGGGCGCCGAGGCTGGCCGCGGCGGAGCCGCCCTCGCGCAGCGCGCGCAGCGCGGGCGCCAGGCCGACCGCGCGCAGGCCGAGCGAGAGAACGACCCACGCGAGGCCCGACGCCACGAGCGCGAGGCCCTGCGTCTCGGCCAGTCCGAAAGCGATTCGCGCCGGGTTGGTGGGAGCGAAGGGCAAGAGGGCGACGCGCACGCCCTCGGACCCCGCCGGGGCGAGCGAGCCCAGCGCCAGCACCGCCACCGCCGCGGCGACGGCGAGGCCGACGACGAGCAGGCCGCGTCGCGTCCGGCGCACCAGCCAGGCGAGCCCGAGCGCGAGCAGGAGCTGCGCGCCCGTGAAGGCCTTGAGGAAGCCCGCGCCCGCGCCGAGCGCCGCGGCGAGCACGGCGAAGCCGCGCCCCTCCCCGCGCTCCGCGCGAGCGAGTGCGACCATCGAGGCGAGCACCGCGGCCATCGCCGGCGAGATCGAGTTGGCGAAGAGGACCGCTTCGACGAGATTGCCGCCGAGCTTCATAGCGGCGTTCGGGGAGCCGAGCAGCAGCCCCGGAACGAACGACAGGTCGGCGGCGAGCGGAAGGAAGCCGGCGGCGCGCACCGCGGAAGCGCCGAGGCCGAGCGCGTGCGCGGCGCCGCGTAGCGCCAGGATCAGCGCGATTCCCCAGAGCGTCACGTCGAAGCGGCTCGTCGAATCGTAGGGGTGGATCCCGGCCCAGCGCACGGCGGCGGCGCGCACCAGGTGGCTGCCGACGTGGTAGCGCATCGGGGCCCCCGCCAGGCCGGGGACCTGCGGTGGGTAGGACGCGAGGAGCTCCCACGTCACGCCCACGTGCACGGCGGTGTCGACGTGCTCTCCCACGTCGAGACGGAAGGCCCCCTCGGCGTCGACGCGGTTCGCGCGGTACTGCGTCACCGCGAGCAGCGCCACGAGAGCGGCGAGGGCGGGCAGCGCACCACTCAGCGGCGGCCGGTCCGTCATGAACCCGCTCGCGAGCCCACGCCACAGCAGCGGGAGGTGGGCGAAGGCCACGGCCGCCGGAAACAGCAGCGGCCAGCCGCTCACGAGGCTCAGCCAGTAGGCGCCCGCACAGAAAAGGAGACCCGTCGGAATGACGAGCGCGGGATCGACGCGCACGCGCGCGAGGCGCTGCAACGCGACACCCGGGCCCAGGATCGCGAGCACGGCGAAGGCCGCGAACCGGAGCGAGGTGAGGACGGGATCGCCGCCGTCGGCCAGGCCGCCCTCCTCAGATCTCGAGCTGCTTCGGTACCCGCGTGAGGCAGCGCGATCCCGTCCTCGTCACGAGCGCCACGTCTTCGATCCGGACGCCGCCCAGACCGAGATAGTAGAGCCCCGGCTCGACGGTCACCACGTGCCCGGTTCGCATCACGCACGGCCGCTTTCCGATCGAGGGGGCCTCGTGGATCTGCAGCCCGAGCCCGTGGCCGGTGCCGTGAAAGAAGCCTTGCATGCGGCCGTCCTTCACGCCCGTCCGGTAGCCCTGGCGCTCGAAGAGCTCCTGGATCGCGCTGTGGACATCGCTTCCCTCGACCCCGTCGCGCAGCAGGCGGTGGCCGAGCCGCACGCCCTCGTGGACGATGGCGTAGAGCTCGTGGAGCGCGAAGCTCGCCCGGCCCCGCACCACCGTGCGCGTCAGGTCGCCGAAGTACCCGGTCTTCTCCGAGCGCGGGAAGATGTCCATCACCACGGGCGCGTGGGCGCGGATCGGGCCGTGGCCGCTCTCGTGCGGGTCGACCGCCTGGTCGCCGGGCGCGCAGATCGTGTGCGCCGGGACGAAGCCGTCGGCCATCATCCGCGTGTTGACCGCCCCGCGCAGGTCCTCGGCGGTGAAGCGGCGCCTGTCGCGCACCAGCCAGCCGCTCTTGATCCGGCATGCCTTGAGCGCCTCGATTCCAGCCATGAGACCGGCCTCGGCGGCGCGCAGCGACGCCTCGATCGCGCGCACCTCGCGCGGCTCTTTGATCTCGCGCTCGGGCCAGAAGGGCTCGGGCCCGAGGTCGAGGCGGATGCGGCGCCTCGCGAGCTCCTGCGCGAGGCCCAGCGGGAAGCTCTGTGGTACCGAGACGCGCTGCAGACCCAGCAGCCGCAGCGCACGCGCGATCACGTCGGCGGCGGGTGCACGACGACCGTCCTTCTCGAGCGGTGCCGCGATCCGCGACCACGAGAGCACCCGGTCCACGGTCGCCTGCTGGCGCGCCCGATCCAGCTCCAGGTCACTCATCACGAGGATCCGGGTCCGGCCCTTCTGGATGAACAGGAAGGGATCGGGAGCGAAGAAGCCCGTCGGATAGAGGATGTCGGCATCCGTCTCGGACGTCGCGTAGATCAGGCGTGCAGGAGGTACCTTCGGCATTGGTAGGGATCAGGCGCGGTGCTCTTGCGAGCCCGGGTTCCTGATCCCTCCTTTCAAACCGTGCGTGCGGATTTCCCGCACACGGCTTACCGATGGTCTTCTCATGTCGCATGCACCTTG
>Ga0247727_10017535_pt1 | contig 11390 bp, 8 predicted proteins | sample WisWelCaveWW1625_FD_202498 | JGI IMG/M metagenome (GOLD analysis project Ga0247727, IMG submission 202498) | Biofilm microbial communities from Wishing Well Cave, Virginia, United States - WW16-25 | ecosystem: Environmental > Aquatic > Deep subsurface > Groundwater > Cave microbial mat | place... | reverse complement strand
CGCCTGGGCCTGCTCGGCAGCCCCTCCGTCGCCGAAGTGGCGATGATCCAGCGCGATCTGCTCCTCGCCGAGATGACCGGGGCGCACCTGCACGTGGCGCACGTCTCCGCGGCCGGGAGCGTGCGCGCCATCCGCGACGCCAAGGCGCGCGGCGTGCGCGTCACCGCCGAGGCCACGCCCCATCACTTCACGCTCACCGATGAGGCGGTGGGCGGGGTGCCGCCGGCCACCGCGCCCTACGACACGCACGCCAAGATGAACCCGCCGCTCCGCTCGGAGAGCGACCGGCAGGCGGTGGTCGGCGCCCTGGCCGATGGGACGCTCGACGCCATCGCCACCGACCACGCGCCGCATGGTGTGCTCGACAAGGAGGTGGAGTTCGATCGCGCGGCCAACGGAGTGGTGGGCCTGGAGACGTCGCTGCCGCTGGCGCTCGCGCTGGTGCGGGCCGGCGAACTGTCCCTGATGCGCGCCGTGGAGCTGATGACTTCGTCGCCGGCGCGGGCGTTGGGGCTGGGCTGCGGCACGCTGGCGCCGGGGGCGCCGGCCGACGTGGCGGTGGTCGATCCGGAGCGGAGCTGGCGCGTCGATCCGTCGAGCTTCCACTCCCGGGGCCGCAACACGCCGTTCGCCGGCTGGACCTTGCGCGGCATGGTGGTGCGCACCTACGTCGGCGGCCGCCTGGTGCACTCTGTTGAGTGATGAACCCCGACGGGCCCCGTGCTACACAGTCGCGCCGATGAAGAAGGCCACGCTGGCGCTCGCGTGCGGCGAGGTGTTCGACGGGGTCTCCGTCGGGGCGCCCGTCGAGGCCGTGGGCGAGGCGGTCTTCAACACCAGCCACACCGGCTACCAGGAGATCCTCACCGACCCCTCCTACGCCGGCCAGCTCGTCTGCCTGACGGTGCCCGAGGTGGGAAACTACGGCATCCACCCTGGGGACGCGCAGGCGCAGAGGCCGCAGGCGGCGGCGCTGATCGCGCGGCGCATCTGCCGGGAGCCGTCCAACTGGCGCAGCGAGGAGTCGTTGCCGGCCTGGCTCCTGCGCAACGGCATGCCGGCCATCGAGGGCATCGACACGCGCCGGCTGGTGCGGGTCCTGCGGAGCGCCGGCGCGCAGCAGGCCGTGCTCGACTGCACCGGAGCGTCGCCGGCCGCGTTGATCGAGAAGGCCCGCCTCGCCCCCGGGATGGAGGGGATGGACCTGGCGTCCCGGGTCTCCACCGCCGAGCCGTACCAGTGGACCGAGGGGAGCGAGGGCGTCTCGACCCCGCCGGCGCGCTTCCAGGTCTCGGTGGTGGACTTCGGCGTCAAGCGGGGCATCCTCCGGCAGCTCGTCGATGCCGGCTGCGCGGTGCGCGTCGTCCCCCTGCGGACGCCGCCGGAAGCCATCCTTTCCGCCGAGCCGGACGGCGTCGTCCTCGCCAACGGCCCCGGCGACCCGGCGGCGGTGCCCGGTGCCGAGAAGCGCGCCGCGGCGCTCCTGGGGAAGGCGCCGGTCCTGGGCATCTGCCTCGGGCACCAGATCCTCTCGCTGGCGGTGGGCGCGAAGACCTACAAGCTCAAGTTCGGCCACCGGGGCGCGAACCACCCGGTGCGCGACGTGTTGACGGGCCAGATCGATCTCACCTCGCAGAACCACGGCTTCGCCGCCGACGAAGCGAGCCTGCGCGGCAAGGCCAAGGTCACGCACCTCAACCTCTACGACGGCACCGTCGAGGGCATCGAGCTTCCCGAGGCCAGGATGTTCGCCGTCCAGTACCACCCCGAAGCGTCGCCCGGGCCGCACGACGCGCACCACCTCTTCCGGCGTTTCGTGCGGCTGATGGAAGGCGCTTGAACTCCGTCGCCCAGCCCCAGCTCGAGGCGCTGGTCGCCTGGGCCGCCAAGGACCGCGACGACGTGGTCGAGGCCCGCCGCGAGTACCTGGCCGGCACCGGGGAGATCCACGAGGACGAGGCTGCCTTCGAGTCGCGGATGCAGGCGTTCTTCAACTGGTACCTGCTCGACCGCAAGAGCGGCACCCCGCCGATGACGCCGGCGCAGCGGTTCCTCCAGGCCGAGGGCGCGCGCCTGGCAGCGGTGGAGAAGGCGTTCTTCATCGGCTTCACGCAGAGCAAGCACTCGCTGTTCGAGGTGCGCCAGCTCGGGGTGGGCCTGATCCGCGTGCGCGAGGATCTGGTGAAGCTGCGCGACGCTTTCAACGGCGACGAGTTCGTGGTCACCGAGCGGCGCAGGCTCGCCGGGCTGGAGCGGGGCGACCTGCTCGAGGCGCGGCTCCTCCCCTTCGGCGACTCGCTCCACTTCTCGTCGGCGTTCACCTACCACGCGCGCGCGGTGCGGCCGCAGATCTGGAAGGAGATCAAGAGGCGCAGGAAGGCGGGCTCGCTGGAGCCGCGTCCGTTCGTCTGGGAGCTGCAGCGGATGGCGCTCAACCTCGACCGCTTCAAGAACATCCCGCCGCAGACCATCTACAGCTTCGACGCCCCCTTCCTGGGGCGGCGAGAGAGCGCAAATGGGTGACGTGGTCCCGTTGATCCCGGAGCGCGTCGAGCTGCCCCCGCGCCCCGCGCCGCGCGGATTCGCACGGCCCTTCCCGTGGCCGTGGCTGGCGCCGCTCTTGCTCCCCGCCGCGGCGCTGGGCGGGGCGGCGGCGCTGGCCCGGTGGCTCGATGCGCCCCCCGGCGACGCGGTGACGCGCTGGCTCTGGGCCGCGACCGGCATCGGCGCGCTCCTGGGCGCCGTGGCCGCGCTCGCATTGTCGCGGCGCGCGCTCGGGCGCGCCGCGTGGCTGGCCTGGGCGGCCGTGGCTCCTTGGGCGGTGGCGAACGCGGTGCCGCCGGCGGTCAGCGCGGTGGGCTCCGCCATCGAGGTGGGCTGCCGGGTCGGGGGACGCCCGGTCTGCTCGCTGGACGAGTTCGGACGCCGCTGCCGCGCCGCCGCCCGGGGCGATGCGCGCGCGCTCCTGGGCGCGCCGGCGCAGGTGCTGTGCGCGGCCGGCGGCTGCACCGAGCGCTTCCTTTTTCGGCAGCCGTTGGCGCCGGACGCCATCTGCTCCGTCGTCGTGGGCGAGCGATCCGCGCTGCTGATTACTGGCGAGAGCGCGGCCGGGCGCCGATGATCGGCGGGTGACGTCGGTCCCCAGACTGGTCGGCGCCGCGCGCGCGCTGGGCGCGGGAACGGTGGCGGGGCTGTCGGCGGCGGAGAAGAGGCTCTTGTCGGCGGCGCCGGCCGTGGGCGCCGGCGATCTGCGAGAGCGCATCCGGGCCGGCGAAGATCCGCTGGGCGAGGCGCTCTCGGCGCTGCGCTCGGCCGAGGAGCGGCGCGCCCGCGGGGCCATCTTCACGCCGGCGGCGCTGGTCGCGCCCATGCTGTCGTGGGCGGCGCGCGGTGCGGCCCCGGCGCGCGTCGTCGAGCCCGGCGCGGGATCGGCGCGCTTCCTCCTCGCCGCGGCGCGGGCCTTTCCCCGGGCGGAGCTGGTGGGCGTCGAGATCGATCCGGTGGCGGCGCTGATCGCGCGCGCCAACCTGGCGGCCATCGGGTGCGCCGGGCGCTCGCGCATCGACGTCGCCGATTTTCGCGCCGCGGATCTCGGCGGCGGCCCGACGCTGTTCCTCGGCAACCCGCCGTACGTGCGGCACCACGGCATCGCCCCCCGCTGGAAGGAGTGGCTGGCGCGCGAGGCCTCGGCGCGAGGGCTGCGCGCGAGTCGGCTGGCGGGGCTCCACGTCCACTTCCTGCTCGCGGTCGCGGCGCAGGCGCGGCCGGGCGACCGGGGCGCGCTCGTCACTTCCGCCGAGTGGCTCGACGTCGGCTACGGCGCGCTGGCCCGCGCGCTGTTCCTCGGCCCGCTCGGCGGGTTGGCGCTGCACGTCCTCGACGCCAGGGCCGCCGCCTTTCCCGGGACCGAGACCACCACCGCCGTCGCGCTCTTCGAGGTCGGGGCGCGGCCGGCGCGCATCGTGATGCGGCGGGCGGCCGACCTCGGGACCCTGGGCGCGGGGCCGTCGGTGCCCCGCGGCCGCCTGGAGACCTCGCGGCGCTGGTCGTCTCCGCGACGGCGGATGCCGCGGGGGTTCGTCGAGCTGGGCGAGGTGTGCCGCGTCCACCGCGGCCAGGTCACGGGGGCCAACGACGTGTGGATCGCGCCCGACGGCCTCGAGTTGCCCGCGCGGCTGCTCGTCCCCTGCGTGACGCGGGCGCGCGAGTTGTTCGCGGCCGGCGAGGCGCTGCGCGACGCGCGGGGATTGCGCCGCGTCATCGATCTGCCGGAGGACCTCGACGGCCTGACCTACGCGGAGCGCGCCCCGGTCGAGCGGTTCCTGGCGCGGGCCAGGGCCCGGGGCGCGCACCTGGGCTACGTGGCGCGGGCGCGGCGCGCCTGGTGGTCGGTGGCGCTTCGCGAGCCGGCGCCCATCCTGGCCACGTACATGGCCCGGCGGCCTCCGGCGTTCGTCCTCAACCCCGCCTCGGCCCGGCACCTGAACATCGCGCACGGACTGTACCCGCGCACGCCGCTGCCGCTGGCCGCCCTGGCCTTTTGGCTGCGCTCCGCGGCGCGCCTGAGCGATGGACGGATCTACGCGGGCGGACTGACCAAATTCGAGCCGGGGGAGATGGAGCGGCTGCCGGTTCCGGGGCCGGAGATGCTGGGCGTGTCAGACCCGCGCGATATGATCGGACTCGGGCGGGGGACGCGCGCCCCTTGACGTAGTGGCGCGAAAAGAGCGAGTACCTCCGCCGCCCGGGGGATTGGCGCCGGCGCCGCACTACGTCATCCTTCGCGCAAACCGAGGAATCCGTGCTGCACCGATTGCTGCTGATCGCCGCGCTCGTCGCAACCCCAGCCCTGGCCCGCGAACGCGCGGACGAACCCGTGCGCGACGACCCTCGCGCCCGCGCCGCCGCGCGCCTCTGGTACTACGGCGAGCGCACCGCCGAGGAAGGCTTCCACATCCTCAACGCCGCGCAGGCGGAGCGGAGCCGTCCCCGGGCGCTCTCGACGGCGCTGGCCCGGGTCCCCAGTGCCGCCTGGGTCAACCTCGGCCCCACCAACGCCGCCTTCCAGAAGAACGGCTCGACGTACACCAAGGTCGACTCGGGCCGCATCCGCCGCGTCCTCGTCCACCCCACCGATCCCAACATCGTCTACGCCGCGACCTCGGGCGGGGGCGTCTGGAAGACCTTCGAGGCCCTCGCGCCCACCGACGCCTTCTCACCGGGGCCGAAGTGGTTCCCCATCACCGAATCGATCGGCTCGCTCTCCATCGGCCAGATGGCGATGGACCCGCTGAACCCCAACGTCCTCCTGCTGGGCCTGGGCGATCCCTTCGACGTGCACTATCCGGGGCTCCTGCACAGCGACGACGCCGGCGCCACCTGGTCGCAGCCGGTGGCGCTGAGCGGGACATACCCGGGCGCCTCGGGGCCGCTCACCGCCACCTCCGTCCGAGATCTAATGATCGATCCCACCGGTATCGGCATCGTCCTCGCCGCCACCGACGTCGGCCTCTTCCGCTCCACCGAGGGCGGCATCGGCGCCAACTGGGCGCTCGTCGATCTCGACCCGGGCCACGACGAGCAGGACTGCTGGAGCGCCGGCTGGGTGGGCGCCGGCACCTGGGTGGTGGCCTGCATCGGCTCGAGCGGCGGCACGCTCTGGCGCACCACCGACCACGGCCTCTCCTGGACCTCGGTGTTCTCCGGCATCCCGGCCGCAAGCCGCACCGACATCGGCCGCATGACCGTCGCCACCGCCCGGAGCGACTCGGGCAACGTCGGCACCGCGCGCGTCTACGTGCTGGCCGGGAACCGGAACGGCGATGCCACCAAGGACGTCTTCCGCTCCGCGAACGGCGGGCTCACCTATGTGAGCCTGGGCGTCAACTCAAGCAAGCAGGCCACCAACTGGACCAACGTCGATCAGCCCGACCTCGACGTGCTGCACGAGCAGGCCTGGTACAACCAGATGATCGCGGTCGACCCGCGCGACCACAACCGCGTCCTGGTGGGCGGAAACCTCTGCCTCATCCGCACGCTCGACGGCGGCGCCACCTGGCAGGTGATGGCCGACTGGCTGCCCTTCACGCGGCCCGACGATCCGGGGCTCAACGGCATGGCCTACGTCCACGCCGACTGGCACGCCGGGGCGTTCACCAGCGCCGGCGGCGGCTTCGCCTTCTACGCCGGCACCGACGGCGGCGTCTTCCGCTCCAGCGACATCTTCACCGCCGCCGCCGGGAAGGCCACGTTCGAGGATCGCCTCAACCGCGGCATCGCCACCCACCTCCTCTACACCATCGTCGCCGACGAGCGGGACCCGGGAAACACCATCGTGCTGGGCGGCCTGCAGGACAACGGCACGCGCCTGCGCAGCCCGCAATCCTCGACGCCCACCGTCTTCAACCAGATCTGGGGCGGCGACGGCATCGGCGTCGGCATCGGCAAGTTCGGCACCACCGGCAAGATGGGCTCGCTGATGATCGTGACCACGCCCTACGAGCTGAACCGCTCGCAGGACACGGGGCAGAACTTCGCGCCGATGATGAACGGGCTACCCGACACCTTCCAGGGCAACAACTTCTACATGAAGCTGGTGACCGATTTCGGCGACGCCAACGGCAAGACGTTCCTCACGCTGGTCAACACCGGCGCCACCGCCCGCGTCTTCCGCTGGGTCGACAACGGCAGCGCGGGCAACTCGTGGAGCGACATCAGCAGCGTCCGGCTGCGCTCGGGCGGCACTTCGTCGACCTACGAGCAACTGCGCAACCTCGCCGCCGACACGCTCCACCAGGGCCGCTACGGCGCGGTCGCGTACGACAAGGCCTACGTCAAGGCGGCCGGCTCGAGCGAGTGGAACGAGAGCGTCAGCGTGGGCGCCAGCCGCCTGAGCAGCATCGCCTTCGATCCGGTGAACACGAACACCTATTGGGTCTCGAGCCTGAACGGGCTCGATTCGCAGCGCATCTCCGTCACCACCGACGGCGGCGCGAGCTGGTCGGCGCGCGTCGGCAACCTGCCCGAGGTGCCGGTCAACGTCGTCAAGGTCGACCCCAACGATCCGCAGACCGTCTACGCCGGCACTGAGATCGGCCTCTACCGCACCACCGACGGCGGCACGACCTGGGCGCGCTACGGGACCGGGCTGCCCTTGGTCAGCGTCAGCGACATGTCCATCACCATCGACTCCAGCACGCTGCGGGTCTCGACCTATGGGCGCGGGTTCTGGGAGATCACCAACGCGGTGGCGAACCCCACCGGCGTCTACGGCAACGGCGACATGGACAGAAACCAGCTGCTCGACGGGTTCGACCTGGTCCTGCTCGCGGCGCAGCTCGGCCGGGGCGCGAACGACGAGAGCTACGACGCCACCGCCAACCTCGCGGGCACCACCAACTCGGTCGGGGACGAGGACATCACCACCCTGGTTGCGCGCATCGGAGGCCGGCCATGAAGCGCGCCATCGCCATCGCGTCCCTCGCGATCCTCATGGCCTGCGGCTCGACGGGCGCGCCGCCGCCGGTGATCGCCTCGTTCACCGCGACTCCCAGCGACATCGCCAAGGGCGAGTCGAGCACGCTGGCCTGGACGGTGAGCGGCGCGAACCTCATCTCCATCGACCGCGGCATCGGCGAGGTCACCGGCTCGAGCACCGTGGTAGCGCCGCCCGCGACCACCACCTACACGCTGACGGCCAAGGGGCAGGGCGGCAGCGCCACCGCCGCGGTGACCATCACGGTCGGCTTGCCGAAGGTGCCGGTGATCAGCAGCTTCATCGCCACGCCGGCCTCGATCTCGCGCGGCAAGTCCACCGTGCTCTCCTGGAGCGTCACCAGCGCCACCGCGTTCTCCATCTCCCCCACGCTGGGCGCGGTGACCGGCAACCAGACCAGCGCCTCGCCCGCGCAGACCACGACCTACACGCTGACCGCCACGGGAGCCGGCGGCTCGGCCACCGCCACCACCACCGTCACCGTCACCGATCCCGTCCTGCGCCTCGAATACGTCGAGCCGCCGGCCACCACCGGCGGCCTGCGCGTGGTGAGAAACCTCTCCTCGAGCGACGCGAGGATGATCCTCGACGTGGTCGTCGGACCGCAGCCGCTCAACGCCTTCGGCCTGGCGCTCAACCTGCCCATCGACGTGGCGCGGGCACGATTCCCGACCGACGGCCTGATCCTGGGGAACGCGCTCAATCCGGGCGCCGCGCCGCAGACCGCGCTGGCGAAGGTACCGGCGTCGGGGCTGTTCCAGGGCGTCCTGATGGTGGCCCTGGCGCGGAAGAAGCTGGCCGCCGGCGACGGCGACGTGCAGCTCCCCGCCGGGACGCGCCTCTTCTCGCTGACGTTCGACCTCGTGCCGAGCGCGCCCACCGGCGTGGTCTTCGACGGCGTGACGCCGGGCCCCAAGTTCGACGCCGCGCTGCTCTCCGTCGACGGCCGGCGCGTGGTCGACAAGACCGGCGTGGCCATCGGAACGCTCAGCGTCGTGTTCTAAGGTCAGGACAGCGGCGCGAAGCGGACGCGCAGGCCGCCGGCCGGGGTGGCGAACAGCTTGCCCCTGGTGGGCGACAGATCCTGGCCTTCGGCCAGCGTCCAGGTGAACCGCGGCAAGAGGCGCATGGCGAACACCTTCAGCATCAGCGTCGCCAGGGCCTCGCCCGCGCAGCGGTGGCCTTCGGCATGGATCCCTCCGCCGTGTGGGATCCACGCTTTCTTCTGGGCCTCGCCGGCCTGCGCCCATCGGTCGGGATCGAAGCGACCCGGGTCGGCGTAGGTGCCGCCGTCCTGCAGCGTGGCGCCGATGCAACCCACGGCGCGGTGCCCGGCGGGGATGCGGATGTCCCCGAACGCGCAATCGCGCTTGACGGTGCCGAAGAAGGTGATGGGCAGGATGGGCATGGCGCGCCGCGATTCCTTGCAGACCCGGTCGAGGTACTCGAGCTTGCGGATGCCGGCCATCGTCAGACCCGCCGGCTCCAAAGCGATCTCCGCGCGGGCGCGGGCCATCACCTCGGGCGCGCCGCCCAGGCACTGGGCCAGGAACGAGAGGCCGCCGATGACCGCGGCATAGGCGCCGAAGAAGTGGAAAGCCTCGATGCGCAGCTCGTCGCGGGAGAGCCTTTCCTCGCCGTCGCGGGCGGCGATGAGCCGCGAGAGCACGTTCTGTCGCGGCTGTTTCTGGTGCTCGTCGATGGCGCGGTCGATGATCCCGAGCAGGTGCTCGCGCGCCTTGATCGCGCGCGAGAAGGGCGTGAACGGCAAGCGGATGGGAAGCGAGAGGAGGCCGCGGGCGAAATCCGCGAAGGCCTGCTCGATGCTCGCGTCGTCGGCCGCCGGATCGGCGCCGGTGAAGAGCGAGGCGGCGATGGCGAAGCCCATCGCGTTCAGCTCCGGCACCCAGGCGAACGACCCGCGGCCGGCCCAGCGGCGCGCGTAGCGATCCACCACCGCCTCGAGGATGGGCAGATACTCCTCCAGCGCCTCCTCGGTGAACGCCTTCATGAGCAGCCGCTTGCGGCGCCGCTGTGCCTCCCCGTCGAGGAACGGGACCGCCTGCGGGTTGAACAGCTCCTCGACGTGCGGCGGATTCGCTCCCGCGCGCACCACATTGCGGTCGTCGAGCACGATGGCGAACGCTTCCGGCCCGACGAAGCACGCCGTCGGGTGCCCGAAGACGTGGATGCGAAACACCGGACCCAACTCTCCGGCCCGCCGGGCGAGGAAGCCGGCCGGGTCGCGCACGAACGCGAGCGTGTCGCCGATGAGCGGCAGCGACGGCCGCGACGGCAGATCGCGACCCCCCTGCACGGGCCTGGTCTCCGGTGTCCCTGGCATGGGCCGGATCTACTACAAAGGAGGCTCAGTAGGTGACCACGTCGGCCGAGCGGTACAGCTTCTTGAACGTCGCCAGATCCAGCTCGAAGGTGCCGTCGTTGACGCCGTCGGTGGGCGGCTCGGACGGCTGCGAGGTGGTCGGGCCCCACGGGTTGCGCAGCAGCACGAAGACCTTGCCCGCCGCGTCCTTGCGGATGCCGCGCAGCGCGTAGCAGTGGTCGCCGTAGACTCCCGTGCCCTCGTAGTCCACGCCCTCGTCGTCGCCGTAGGTGCACGCGGTCTGCACGCGGTTGTAGCGCGCCGCCCATTCGATCCAGGCCGGCAGCCGCGAATCGGTGGAGGCGAAATACGTGGTGCGCTTGCCGCGCAGCGCCCAGATGGCGTCGGCCGCGTAGCCGCCGTTGCCGATGGCCTCGTAGCTGCCGTGCCAGACCGCGTAGGCCTTCTCGATCAGGCTCGCGGCCCACTCCTCGTAGCCCGGCTTGGTGTCGGTCGAGCGCATGTAGAGGACCTTGCCGTTGGCGGTGCGGTGGAGCAGGTCGGGATCGACCTCGATGCGCACCCGGCGGCCCGACGCCTGGTAGAAGTAGACGTACCAGCTCACCACCTTGCCATCGATCTTGCGCGGCACGATGACGTTGCGCGCCCATGAGCCGGATTTGTCGGCGAAGAGCACGGCGGCCAGGCCGGCGGCGAAGTAGCAGTCGCCCAGGTGGCCCTGCTGCACGTTCTGCCAGGTGAGGACGCCGTCGTCGGCGAAGAGGTCGCCCGGCTGGCGCGACCAGGTGGCGTTGTCCTTGTCCTCGTGGTGGACGCCCGGGTCGGTCAGCTTCAGGAACTGATCGAGCTGGTTTCCGGTATACAGAAAGCTCCCCGGCTTGACGATTCGATAACCGCGCTCGACGCCGTCGTTATCGAAAGGGCGCACCTTGCCGCGCACGCGCAGCGCCAGGGGCGGCGTCACGCCCGCGGCGGCGCGCGCGCCGCTCCGGATCATCTCCATGCTGGGCGTTCCGTCCGAGAGCGCGTCGGCGTCGCTGTCGAGGTCGTCGGCGCCCTCGATCGAGGCGGTGCCGCACGCGGCGGCCAGCGAGAGAGCGAGAGCGGGGATGGTGCGGGTCCAGTTCCTCGACATTGCGGGAGCCTCCGGATTGGGTCCTGGGGAAGGACGCGCGGGGTGCGCGCATTTCGCACATCCGCCCCCATTGTGTCCGTCCGCCGACTGCCTGATGCGACAATCTGAGGCCAACTGGTGCGTCCAGGCCGACCAGAACATGGACAGAGCAACGCAGTCGGTCATCTGACGTATATGGAATAAAAAGACAACCAGACCCGACGTTTGGATCTGGTATTCCAATGTAGGTTTCAGGGGTTTCGTTGACACATGGAGCGCAAGTGTGGCACGTCCGCGGCGTCTCTCGGTTGAAGAGGGCAATGACGCCACCTTCACCTACACAAGAGGGGATGCCCTGATGTTCGCTCTTCGGTTCACGCGAGTCGCGGTCGCGCTCGGCGCGTCCGTTTCGATGATCGCTTGCGGTGGTCAGGTGA
>Ga0247727_10017534_pt1 | contig 11390 bp, 8 predicted proteins | sample WisWelCaveWW1625_FD_202498 | JGI IMG/M metagenome (GOLD analysis project Ga0247727, IMG submission 202498) | Biofilm microbial communities from Wishing Well Cave, Virginia, United States - WW16-25 | ecosystem: Environmental > Aquatic > Deep subsurface > Groundwater > Cave microbial mat | place... | reverse complement strand
ACTGCGCATAAATTCATTCGTAATTATTTCATCAAACTGGGTTTTCTGGATGGCAACTATGGGTATGTTATTTGCAAAATCATTGCATGGGAGACCTATCTGAAATATTCAAAACTTTATAAACTTAACAGATACTGATGCCCGATCGAAGAATATCTTTTCTGTCTAATCTTACTTTTTTATTCTGCGCTTATTTTATTATTACTGTTATTATCAGCATTCATCGTTACATGCTGGGTCCATCCCATTATGGTAATTACCTCATCTTTAAAAATTCTTTTTTCCATCTTATGGCAGGGAAAGATTTGTACGCGCTTTACCCCGACTTGCACATTGATTTGTTCAAGTACAGCCCCACATTCGCAGTGTTTTTCAGCCTGTTTGCAATAATGCCTGATTACATCGGAATGATATTGTGGAATCTTTTTAACGGGCTTGCTTTATTTTTTGCTGTGAAGATGATTCCTGTTGAGGGGAATAAAAAAGTCTATATCCTCTGGTTTATTTTGATAGAATTAATTACCTCGATGCAGAATTACCAGAGCAACGCGCTGACCGCATCGCTGATAATTTTTGTTTTTGTTTTTCTTGAACGAAAGAATTTTTGGATGGCAGGAATATCTGTGGCAGCCGGATTCTACATAAAATTATTCGGCATACTGGGAGCGTTCTTGTGGTTTATCTATCCGGGTAAGATAAAATTCTTCCTTTCATCGTTGAGTGCTGTGATTGCACTGTTTGCTGTTCCCATGCTTTTTGTTTCACCCGAGGCAATAATAGATTCTTATACCAGTTGGTTTAATTTAATTTCCATGGATTCCTCTCATGAATTAAACCATTCTGTGATGTCTATTATGAGCAATTGGTTTGGCGTTAACATTAATAAAACATGGATTCAAGTGGCGGGCATAATTTTGTTATGGATCCCTTTATGGAAACGGAACCAGTTTCAAGATGAAAAATTCCGGCTTTTGTTTTTATGTTCCATTCTTATTTGGGGTGTAATATTCAATCACAAAGCTGAATCTGCGACTTATATAATTGCGGTGATAGGATGCGCGATTTGGTTTTTCACGTCCGAAAAAAGCACATTAGAAAAATCCTTAATAATACTCCTGTTCATACTCACCTGCTTGTCTCCAACAGATTTATTTCCAAAAACAATCAGGGAAAATTATATCGTGCCCTATTCGTTAAAAGCAATCCCTTCTGTTTTTATCTGGATTAAGATTCAATATGAGCTTTTGACTTTTCGCGGCATAACAGAAAAAATGAATTGAAGAATGCATAGAAAGTTACACCCGCCTGAGTTTCGAGCGTGTCCTCCGTTAGCATAGAGAGGATGGCAATAATAAAAAACGTAATGTAAAAATAATCGTGTATTTTTCTTTCTGCGATAAAGGGATAGAAGAGAGCAATCAAAAACCAGCTTATTCCAATAATTCCAAATGCAGTTGCAATTGCGAGAAACTGGTTATGAGATCGGTGGCGGGATTCTTTTTTGAGCGGAGAGTTCATTTTTTCGTATTGATTTTCAAAAGCAGATTTTGTATCTCCTGTGCCCACTCCGAATAAAAAATTTTCTTTAATGATTCCGATGGACGCTTTCCAGAATTCAAACCGCTGTACCACAGAATGCCCGCTTGGATTTCCGCCTTTAACATACAGATTAATTTCCCAGATTATTTTTTGTAACCGTGCTGACGGATTGAGTGTGCGCATAAAGTTAACATTCGGAATACCTTTTTCAACTGACTTTATTTCTTTTTCTGAAAGCGCATTTACTCCTTCTGCATCTTTATATAATCCCTTTGAAGCGAGGAACCGGATGAGCGTATATTTAATTTCATTCCCGCTCATATCTTTGCCATAATATGGGATTGAACTTTTTTTATCCCACTCCTCAGCAAGCTCTTCTTCGCAGATAAAAAGCCATACGTGATTTCCATTTTCAGCGCCCTGGCTGATAGTGTCATGTATATATGGGTTCCCGTTTTTTGTATGGCTTGGAAGTTGCTTTTTATCAATGTAAAAGGCGCTATTTAGTTTTTCAGTCATCGAGAAAAAACCTTTTACAGTGAAAAAGCATCCAAGCAGCAAAAGCGCCATTACAGAAAATCTCAAAACAACATTGTTTGTTTTGAGGATAAAACCAGCCAGCAGCAGCACCGCAACAGTTATGGTGCAAATTAATCCTGTAGCAGATTCGGTCATGATTAAAAATAAAATCAGCCACGTAACTAAAAGGGAGATGAGCAATTTGAGCAAAATAGATTTTTTAGCAATGAAAAAATATCCAAGAATAAAAACGGACAGGCTGATCAGCAATCCAAATCTGATATGAGAAATGAAAACAGATGCCTGATAGGGCTGCACAATTTGCTTGTGCGTGTAGCCCAGCAGAATAAAAAAGCATACAAAGGTTGCCGCAAGTACAGATATTGTAAACAATAATAATATTTTTTCGAACTGTTTTTTTGAAAGGGCGGGGGAGGAGGAAAATATGAGAGGCATCAGCATAAGCGGAATTTTTTTCTTTACATCCTCAAGACCATAATCAAAATCAGTTGTGTAGGCAAGTCCGATAAGGTGAAGTATGAAAACCGAACTGATGACAAGCGCAGTTTTATTTTTTGAAAATCGTATTAGTTTTTCTTTCAGCTCTCCGCCAATAATCCAGCCGCCTAAGAGAATGAATTGCGAAACGCTCATCAAAAAATTAGAAAATGGCAGTGTTACCGCAAGAAGAAATATCCCGCATAAATAAATATAAAAAGAAATGTTTTTTAATGAAAGGTTTTGCATGGAGTTTTCCGGGGTGCAAGGGCAACGAAAATACGTAAAGAAAATTGCCTATGTAAAAATAAAAAAAACCGGCTATTTGCAGGGGCTTAAATATGCTGAAGCGTAAGTATTATCCTCCCTTTTTCTTTGGGGGCTTGTTGTCTTCCGGTTCTTTTTCTTCTTTGGAATCTTGTTTAGGGTCAGTTGAGTCAATCAGTTCTTCATCCGGCTCTTCCTCAGGAGTATTTGCTTTTGCCTGCATTTCGCCCGGTTTGCCGATTACTTTATATTCTCCTTTTCCGGCAAGAATGGAAGTATAAAGAATTTTATCATTGAGAACACGGACAGCTTCTTTTAATTCCGTATCATCACGAAGCGATGATTCAAGGCGGCCGCGCTGGTAATAATAGCGCGAGGATATCTCCTCTTCCAGAAGGTCTTTTATTTCTGCTTTGTATTTTGCAAGGTCTTCTTTTTTATTTGCTGTGATTTTTGCTTTCAGGTTGTCGTATTCGGATTTCATGCTCTCAAAATACTTTTCGCTTTCCGAATTCTTTTTTAAGTCCTCAAGAGATTTTTCGCTTTTGGTGGTGTAATCGTACGTTTTATCCGAGAGGTATTTCAGAAATTCATTGTATTCCTCCTCTGTGAGTGAAAAATCCTTTGCGTCTGAAATTGATTTATGCGATAAACGATATTGAGTAGCATAATCAAAGACATGGTACTTTGCAATAATAGTTCCTGTTATCAGGGCATAGGTTCTTGGTTCTAATTTGATGTCAGGGAAAATTCCGCTGCCGTCATACACGCTTCTTCCGTTTTTAGTTTTGAATTCACGTATGAGCGAATCAGGAATATGTGCTGCTTTTCCTTTGGTATTTTTATGGATGTAATCCAGTTCCTGGATGCACCTTCCGCTTGGCGTATAATATTTTGCCGTGGTAACTTTCATTTGTGTTCCGTAGGATAATTGCACGGTTTGCTGAACAAGCCCTTTCCCGAAAGTGCGTTGGCCTACCACTACGCCTCTGTCTAAATCTTGTATGGAGCCACTGACGATTTCAGAAGCGGATGCGGAATTTTTATTGGCGAGAACAACAATGGGCATGGTGGTATCCATAGGGGCAAACATTGCCTTGTGAACACGGTTCATTTCTTTTACCTTCCCCTTTTGCTCAACAATTGGATGGTCTTTACTTACAAAAATATTTACGATGTCAACCGATTCTTTCAACAGCCCGCCACCATTATCGCGCAAATCAAAAATTAATGATTTTATTTTATTTTTATCCTTTAGTTCCTGAAAAGCGGTCTTCACTTCTTTGGCAGCGCTTTCGGTAAAGCCGATGAGTTTGATGTAGCCAATGCTGCCATCGCCCACCACTCCGTAATACGGAACATTTTTAATTTTTATTTCTTCTCTCACAAGCGTTACCTCGAAAGGTTTTTTCTCGCCTTCGCGTTCAATCAAAACTTTTACAGATGTGGCTGCCTGACCTTTCAGAAGTTTGCTTACATCGGAAGTGTTTTTTCCTTTGATGGACTTGCCGTCAATTTCTGTTATCACATCGCCTGACATTAACCCCGCTTTTTGAGCGGGAAACCCTTCGTAGGGTTCGCCCACCATTACATAATCGCCCTTTTGCCGGATGAGCGAACCGATTCCGCCATACTGCCCGGTCACCATCATTTTATAATCTTCAATATCGGACTCGGCATAAAACTCAGTGTAAGGGTCGAGCGTGTTGAGCATTTCATCAATTCCCTTCTTTACTAATTCGCCCGGCTTTACGTCATCAACATAATAGGCGTTGAGCTCGCGGAGAAGCGTGGCAAAGATGTCGAGGTTCTTTGAGAGTTCGAAATAACTGTCAATGAATCCGAACGAGAAAATTGAAACCAGCGGAATTGAAACGATGAGAATCCATTTCCTTGCGCGTTTTAAAATTGTTTGTGAGAGTTTCATATTAATTAGCCATTAGTTATTAGTTATTAGTCGTTCACATCTGCCATCTGCCATTTTACCCGCCTGCCACTTATAGTTTCATTGATTGTCGGGCAGGCATCTTACATCACGGTACAGGATCGAAACCATGCCCTCCCCAGGGGTGACAGGAACATATACGTTTAATCGTAAGAAAAGTTCCTTTCATTGCCCCGTGTTTTTGTATTGCTTCCATTCCGTAATGAGAACATGTTGGCTGATACCTGCATGAATTACCTGTGAATGGAGACAAAGTTATTTTGTACAACCTGATAAAGTTAACTAAAACTATGCCGGCAATCTTATTCACTGTGTTAAATTATATTAACAGTACGGATAACTAATCATGCGAATTTACAAATGGCTGTTATTCGGAGATTCGCAGCTCATTCGTTATTCGCACCAAAGATACAACCATTTTCTTTTCTATCTCGCTGTAAGGCAACTGCTCTTGTGCTGTGTATATAATCATTAACGCAATAGAATGATTCTTATTTTGTGGGTTTCCACACCTTCGGTGCAAAACTTCATAAAGAAGATGTTTATTTTTTCTGTACGCTTCGCGGATTCTTCTTTTCAGCGTGTTTCTGTGAACAGCTTTCTGGAAGGATTTTTTGGGAACTGAAATACCGAGTTGGCAGCCCGCCTGCCGGTCGGGCAGGTTGGCAGCGGCAGTTGGCAGTGATGCCTGCTTACTGCTACTGCCTCCTGATGCTGTATTTGTTTCTATCCAAACCCACCTGAAAGGGAAAACAGAAATGCTTTTTCCTGATTTGAAGAGTTGGTCAAACGTTTTTTTGTTTGTGAGGCGTTCTGATTTTTTGAAGGTGTGGCGGAGCATGGCTCAAAAATACAAAAGCCCGCACACCGCAGACTTCCGAAACCGTTAGTCATCAGTCGTCAGTCATCCGTCATTGATTTATCCTCCCGCCCTAAAGGCGTTTACTTCATAAAAGTTGCATCCGGAGAAAAAATTTTTACTGAAAAACTGGTAGTTCAGTAAACGCCCTTTTACAACTTATCAACCGCATTTCTCTTTTCCAAAAGTTAAAAGTTAATTTCTTTTATCCGGTTTTTCATCCCCGCTCATAGCGGGGCAGGAGCGCGAACGTTTCACCCTGAGTTTTAGTATGAGAGTTGAATACTTTTTTTTCGCTTAGTTCCATTCCGTTTTCTGGTACCACTTTTGCAGGTTATGTTGTTGAACTGAAAAATAAGTTTAACAATTTAAAAAAGTGTTTAAGAAACACAAAACAATATGCCTTACTCAAATCTATCAGCCGTGCTCAGCGCAGCAGACAAAGCGGAAATCATCAGGAACCTGCAAAACATCCGCAGCATCCTCAGTTTTGCGGTGAACTTAACAGCGGAAGAAAGGCGCTCTCTTTCTAAAATGGGCGACAAGCGGTTTACCTTCGTCATCAAAGTGATGGAATATACCGTGAGCGAGCCGCAGTTCAACCCGCCTTACCTGAGTTTGCGCGAAGCGAACAAGGATTTGGCGTTGTTCAACGACCTTCGCAACCCGCTCTCAGAATCCACACAGGTAACAGAAATCATAAGCGACACGCAGATGGCGGCAGGCGTGGAGATTTATGATTACTGCCGCGCCTATTATGATGTGGTGAAGGAAGCATCCATCCGCAACGTGCCGGGTGCGGAAAGCATTTTTAATGACCTTAACGAATTTTTTGACCGCCCGCCTCAGGATGAAACAGAGGGCCCGATTCCTCCTACGCCTGTGTCGTAAAATCTTCAGAGATTTACCATAAACTTCAAGTCCTGTTTGTAATTGAATGGGGTTTGAAGTTTTTTTATGAGGAGTCAAGAAAAAAACATGAGTATTGAAGAAAATAAGTTCAGCATCCAAGAAAATTTCTCCGGTTCCATGATAAAAGATCGGAGCGTCATGTTTTTTACACGGCTATCCGAGTTCAGAACTTGGCGGGTAAAGTAATTTTCTCCGATTCCGGGTTCTGAGGACGAAGCATCAAGAAAATAACCCGGTTATTGAAGATAATAACACGGTTACTTAACTTATTTTCTTGGCACACGGACTTTTTTCCATGGTAAGCCGAGTAAATTACTTGGGTTGCTTAGTAATTAACTTCGCTCACCATGTTTTTTACTTTGTCTTTTTTTGAATAACCACGCATTGCTGAGCAAATTTTTCCCACACATGAGTGTATTGGATGGCGCACCCCGTCTGCTTTAAAAATAAAATTAAACTTTCGGGGCTCCAGTAATGTATGTGCCCTTCAAAGGTATCGTATCTGCCGTTGGGCACGGCAATGAGAATATATCCGTTTGCATTGAGCATGTTGAGCATGCCGCTTATTGCCTTTTCAGGATATTCAAGATGCTCTAATGTGTCCACGCAGAGGATCAAATCAAATGTCTGAGTCGTGCCTTTGTACAAATCTGCCTGTTCAAACGGAATGCCGGGACAGGTTTTTCTGCATACTTCCAATGCCTTTGCGCTGTAATCAAACCCGAAATATTTTTTATCGCCATGTTTCTCCATGAAAAGTTTCAGCAGATGCCCGGTGCCTGCCGATACATCGGCAACGGTGCGAATATTTTTAAAATCCAACTGCTGTTCGAGCAGATGAATAATTGCTTTGTAAAAAGAAAGGCGCTCTGTGTTGATAAAAGCGCGCACTGCTTTTTCATCAGCGTAAAACAAATCGGCATTTGTCTGAGAATTATAAGAAGCGGCATCGCTCAGCGGGGCATGAATTTTTTTTTTCACCTCAAGCCCGAAGGCGCTGAATATATTTTTTATTAATTGCCTGAGCATGGCTTCAAAGTTAATTAAGTTAATCAACTTTAATATATATTTGCTTTCCATTCCATGAATAAGATGCGCTTACGAATACTTCCTTCATTGTTTATTTGCTTCTGTTTACTGTTTGCTGTTTGCTGTTTTTCCCAAGCCATACAGAAAAAACCAAAAGCAACAGGCGAGCCGAAACTTGCCGAAGAATATTTCAAGAACGGAAACTTTGAAGGCGCGCTGGATGAATATCTCATCCTGATAAAAAAAGAGCCGGATAACGAAAAATATAATTACCGGATTGGCGTCTGCTACATCAATACGGATATTGACAAAACAAAAGCAATTTCTTATTTCGAAAAAATTCAGAACACGGGCACCGAGCCCGAAACAAAATATCTGCTGGGCAGGGGCTATCAGTATGCCTATAAATTTGATGAAGCCGTCAAAACTTTGAATGCATACAGGAAGGATGGAAAGGGAAGCTCTGAAAACCTTAAAGATGTGGAAGCGCAGGTGCAATACTGCATCAATGCCAAGGAACTGATGAAGTATCCTGTAAATGTTTCATTTGAAAATCTCGGAAAGAACATTAACTCGGAGTATCCTGATTATTTTCCGTTCGTTCCTGCCGATGAATCGTTCCTTATCTTCAATTCAAAACGCCCGGAGTCCGGTGCTTTTCAATATCCTGACGGCACCTGGGGCGCGAATATTTTTTTCGCCAAGGTGAAGGAAGGTCAATACATAAAAGCAAAACCGCTGGGCAGGGTGATTAATTCTGTGTATGGAGACGAAGAAGCCGTGGGGCTTTCCAGCAGCGGAGATTATCTGTTGATTTATTTTGATAACATGGATGGAAGCGGTGATATTTATATTTCCAAAGCTGATAAAAGCAGGAACTTTAAAGAGCCGATGATTCTTGATGAACAAATAAATTCCTCACGCGGACATGAAATCGCGGCATCCATCAGTACGGATGGCAATTCAATTTATTTTGCGAGCACGCGCCCCGGTGGTTTGGGAGGTTCTGACATATATATTTGCAGAAGGCTGCCTAACGGAAAATGGAGCCCTCCGCAAAACTTAGGCGCTGAAGTGAACACTCCGTATAATGAGGACTTCCCCAATATTTCTCCGGATGGAAAAACACTTTACTTTTCTTCCATGGGGCATACCAGCATGGGAGGCTACGATATTTTTTTCGCCAAATGGGATGAATCAACGCTGAAGTTTACCGGAGCAAAAAATATCGGTTATCCCGTAAATTCACCTGAAGATGACATGAACTTCCGGGTTTCTGCCAGCGGCAAGTACGGATACCTTTCTGCAAGGCGCAAAGATGGTTTTGGCGATTTGGATATTTACAGATTGGATTTTTTGGATGTAGATCCTGACTATACTGTATTTGTCGGCAAAGTGGTAAGTGCCGATCCCACAAAACCTGTTGATTCCGTTAATGTTTTTATTTCTGTGACGGATGTTAAAACCGGGGATGAATTTGGAAGCTACATGCCGAACCCAAATTCAGGAAGGTATGTCATCATTCTTCCTCCGGGAAAATTCAGCATCCATACAGAAATTCCGGGATTTGAAAAGTACAGCGCAACTGTTCAGGTGCTTGATAAAAGTTCATTCAAGCCGATTGTTGAAAAAAATATCCGCTTAGTGCCTGAAGGCGGAGTTACCGCTCCTCCACCGAATAAGAAAAAATAGAGCAGGAATTATTTTTTTGCTTTAGAACTTGAAGAAACCGGTTCTCCGTTTTTATATTCGCCCATAATAACTACCAGTTTTGTTTTGCGGTATTCTTCCACTGCCGCGAGCATCTCTTCTTTGGTGTCTTGGCGGAGTTTTATTCCTGAACCGGCATCCGTTCCCCTGTTGCGAACTTCAATATAAAATCCGTCTCTGAAAACTATCGGTTTGCTTGGCGGCCGTCCACCGCCTTTTTTTCCTTTCATGGCCATAATAAATTTTTAAACGTTCGAAGATAGTTAAATAACAATGCGCGGAAATTATTTTTACGCAACGGTTTCCCTCTTCTTTTCCACAACTTTAGGGAGCGCAATGCTGAGCACATCCATCATATTACTTACATAATGAAAGGTGAGTCCTTTCAGAAATTCTTTGTTTATCTCTTCAATGTCTTTTCTGTTTTCTTCGCAGAGAATTATTTCTTTTATGTCGGCACGCTTGGCAGCCAGGATTTTTTCTTTAATTCCGCCAACAGGCAGCACTCTCCCGCGCAAAGTAATTTCTCCGGTCATTGCCAGAAACTTTTTCACTTTCTTTCCTGTGAAAGCAGAAGCAAGTGCAGTGAGCATGGCAATTCCTGCCGAAGGGCCGTCTTTAGGTGTGGCGCCTTCGGGTACATGTATGTGAATGTTTTTGTTGACAAAATTATCGGCATTAATTCCCAGCGAGTCAGCATGCGATTTTAAATATTCCAAAGCGATAGTAGCAGATTCTTTCATCACATCACCGAGATTTCCTGTGAGTGTGAGTTTTCCTTTTCCTGTGCTAAGGCTTGTTTCAATGAAAAGAATATCTCCGCCAACGGGTGTCCACGCCAAACCGATGACAACACCGGGAACTCCGGCATCCTGGTAATGTTCCTTGGGATGTGCAGGACCGAGAATGGTTATGAGATCATCTTCAGCAATGGAAGAAGATATCTTTTTCTCCATCGCAATGTTCTTCGCAATGCTTCGGGCGAGTTTCGCCATTTTCTTTTCCAGTTCGCGCACGCCTGATTCGCGTGTGTAGTTCTCAATTATTTTCTCTATGACTTTATCCGCAATGGTGATTTTCTTTTTGATGCCGTTCTCTTCAAACTGTTTTGGAATCAAATATCTTTTTGCAATTTCTATTTTCTCTTCCACGGAATACCCAGTCATTTCAATAATTTCCATTCTATCCCTCAGCGCGGGCTGAATGGTTTGCAATGTATTTGCAGTGGCAATGAACATCACTTTTGATAAATCATAATCGACTTCAATGAAGTTATCGTGGAAGGCATTGTTCTGCTCAGGGTCTAACACTTCCAGCAGGGCGGAGGAAGGATCTCCGTGATAATCGTTGCCCACTTTATCAATCTCATCCAGCATGAAAACAGGATTGGATGATTTTGCTTTCAGCACTCCTTTCAGAATTCTGCCGGGCATTGCGCCAATATAAGTTCTGCGGTGGCCGCGCACTTCGGCTTCGTCTTTCAATCCACCCAAAGAAACGCGTATGTATTTTCTGCCTAGTGCGGAAGCAATGGATTTTCCTAAAGAAGTTTTTCCAACGCCCGGAGGTCCGACTAAACAAAGTATGGGGGACTTCATTGTGTTCTTTAGTTTTAATACAGCAAGATGTTCAAGAATTCTTTCTTTTATTTTTTCCATGCCGTAGTGATCTTGATCGAGAATCTTTTGTGCTTTCTTCAAATTGTAAACATCTTCGGTGTATTCGTTCCATGGGAGGTCAACCAATGTTTCCAAATAATTTGTCTGCACTGAATATTCAGCAGCGTTCGGATTAATTCGCTCGAGCTTTTTAATTTCTTTGTCAAACAGTTCCTGAATTTCTTTGTTCCACTTTTTTCCTTCCGCTTTCTTTTTCAATTCCGCAACTCCCTGTTCAAAAGAATTTCCGCCCAGCTCATCCTGAATGGTTTTCATCTGCTGGTGAAGGAAATATTCCCGCTGCTGTTTGTCAATGTCTACTTTCACTTTGCTTTGAATCTGATTCTTCAGTTCAAGCATTTGTAATTCTTTTGTAAGATGCGTGAGCAGGTTGGTGGCACGCTCTTTCAGGTTCGGAACTTCCAGCAGTTTTTGTTTTTCCGTAACCTGAATA
>Ga0247727_10017533_pt1 | contig 11390 bp, 9 predicted proteins | sample WisWelCaveWW1625_FD_202498 | JGI IMG/M metagenome (GOLD analysis project Ga0247727, IMG submission 202498) | Biofilm microbial communities from Wishing Well Cave, Virginia, United States - WW16-25 | ecosystem: Environmental > Aquatic > Deep subsurface > Groundwater > Cave microbial mat | place... | reverse complement strand
CAATCATCTTTCGTGGCGTTCAGCAACTCGCGCTGCCGGGTATTGAGTTGGCCGAGCACTTCCTCGAGCAAAATGCCGACGGCCATTTTAATCGAAGTCAGCGGCGTGCGAAATTCGTGCGAGACGGTTGCAATGAACTCCGACTTCATTTGATCGAGCTGTTTGAAGCGGGTGACGTCTTCGAGCAGGGTCACGATCCATTCGATGCGGCCTTGCTCATCCACGATGCGCGTTTGCCGCGGGCGAAAATAAAGCGAGGTTTTGCCTTGGGCAACATGAACCAATTCCTCGGTCTTGCCGTTTTCCTCCGCCGCGCCAAACAGCTTCGCCCATTTTTCATTCTTGATGACCTCTTGCAACGACCGGCCGTCCGCATGCTCGCCCATCGCTTGCAGAAAGCCGGCGGCGGCTTGATTCATCAACACCAAGCCTTGCGCTTTATCCGTGACAATGACCGGCTCGGGAATGCTCGCGACGATGGCTTCGGATTTCTTCTTCTCCGTGATCAATTGATGGATATTCATTTCCTCGTATTCCTGCAAGCGCTCCGTCATCTTGTTGAACTCGCGCAGCAAGCCGCCGATTTCATCGTCCACGGTGACGTCGATTTTTTGATGCAGGTGGCCGCGCTTCATGCGGCGGACGATTTTGGTGAGCTGCAATACCGGCTTGAGCAGGTTGCGCGTAAACTGCACGCTGGCGATGACGCCGAGCAGCACCGCGATAATCGCCGCCACCGCGACTGCGAGCGTCGTGCGCTTCGCAAAATCTTCCGCGCGCATTTGCGCTTTGCGCAAAGCCTCTTGATTCACTTCGAGCAGCTGCAGGCAATGTTCTTTAAGTATGTAAACTAGCGGCCGCACCACCGCGGTTTGATAGTCGCGAGCCGCGGCTTGCGTGTTGGGGTTTTGCAGAAGAAAATAAAGCGAATCCGAAGCCACGAGGTAGGAACGGTATTCCGCAATGATGGTATCCAGAATCACCGGTTTGATGGGAAGCGACAAGCCTTCGTTCGCGTTTTGATACCATTTCAAAAAGCCGTCGCGGTGCGTGCGAAATGAGTTTTGCGATTTCTCCACGTCTTCGATGAACATCAAAACCTGCGCATTGTCTTGGCGCTCCAACGCCTTGACCATATTCTCCGCGACGAGATTGCTCTCATAGCCTTCGCCCAAGATGCGGCCCACGGAACTGCCCAAACGCGAAAAGTTATAGACCGAAAAAATGCTCGTGGCGATGATAATGCATACGAGCACGAAATAGCCCAAGCCAATTTTGAAACGCAGACTGTTGGGGACTATTTTCATCTCGGCCTACTTCGTTTGTGCGGGGTTCGTGCAAACTCAATTGAGCAGAGCGTTCAGCTCTATTGGCAGCCTTGTCTGTGCTTCAACAAAGAAAGACTTGGAAATCATAAGCGATCACAAAGGTCGTCGACGAACTTTTCCTTCCCGCACGACGGTAAAGTAACCTTTCAAATGATTGCCGTATGCCTGCAGAAAGGATAGCATAAAGCGAACTTTGACTGAACTCTTTTCCGAGACGAAGCGCATTAAAACGACGCCCGTCGCAACTTTCTTCTGAAGAAAAACCAGTTCCCCATAGTCTTTGTCACCAGTGAGCAAAATGCGCGATTCGGAGTTGGCTTGCTCCAAGAGTTTTTCATCGATGGTGCGGGTCGCAATCTCACACATATAGAGCACGTCGTGGCCTTCGAGCCGCAGCATTTCGACTACGGGCTTTTCCACATCTTCGTCCGCCAAAAAATTCATGCCGCGACCGTCTCTCGCGGCAACACTTCATCGGTGCTCAACGCGGCGGCCGCATATGCGATGGCGGCTTGAATGTCTTCGCGCTTTAATCGGGGATAATCAGAGAGAATCTCTTCGAATGAAATGTTTTGGGAAAGCTTTTTTAAAATGATTTCTACCGTGATCCGCGTGCCTTTGATGACGGGCTTGCCCAGCATGACTTGCGGATTGATTTCGACGCGGTCGACAAGAGAGTTTGTCATATCAGACTCCATACGTTTTGTTGAATCGCTCTAAAGTTAAAAAAGCGCCGCGGTTTTGCAAGCTTATTTTCAGCCCAACACTTGCTCGCGCTGCACAAGCAACTCGCCGCGGCCCAATTGGATGACCAACGTGCAAAATTGAGACAAAATAGCCTTTCTTCATTCTTTCAAAGCCACGCCTTCGGTGCGCGCGATATACGCGGCGCAGGTGATGTCGCCCGTGACATTCAGCACCGTGCGGCACATGTCGAGAATGCGATCCACGCCGAGAATGAGCGCGATGCCTTCCGCGGGCACGCCGACCATTTGCAGCACGATGATCAAGAGCGGGATCGAACCCGAAGGCACGCCGGCAGCGCCGACGGCAGTGAGCACGCTCATAATGACCACGATCAATTGCGCGCCGAGGCTCAAATCTATGCCGAAGACTTGCGCGAGGAAAAGAATGGTCACGCCTTCGAAGAGCGCGGTGCCGTTCATGTTCATCGTGGCGCCGAGCGGAATGACGAAACCGGCAATCTTGGGCGGGATGCCCAGATTCTCTTGCGAGACCATGAGCGTGGTGGGCAGCGTGGCGTTGCTCGAGCTCGTGGAAAACGCAGTGAGCATCACGGTTTCCACTTTCTTAAAAAACTTGAGCGGACTATAGCGCGCGAAAATTTTGACTAAAATAGAAAATACGCCGAATTGATGCAGCGCCAACCCGAGCAACACCGTAACAACGTACCAACCCAACGCGACGAGCAAATCAAAGCCAAAGCGCGAGGTGACACTAAAGATGAGCGCCGCTACGCCGAAAGGCGCGAGTTTCATGGCGATATTGATGATCACGACCGAAATATCATTGATGCCCTCCAAAACACGAATCACGGGCTGGGCGCGCTCTTGCGCAATGAGGGTGAGGCCGATGCCGGCCATGAGCGCAACAAAGATCAAAGCGAGCATATCGGGGTTCGGTCGCGCCACCGCGGCAAACGGATTGCGCGGCACGATGCCGACCAAGGTTTGAATGCCGAACTCAGTTTGATCCGCCGCGCCTTTGAGCGTCGAAGCCTCCTGGCCATACGTCGCGAGCAAACGTTCTTTGGTTTCTTGCGGAAGATGATCACCGGGCCGGATGGTATTGACCAAGGCCAGGCCAATACAAGCGGCGATGGTCGTGACCAGAAAAAAATACAGGGCCGTACGTAGGCCCATGCGGCCGAGCTGTTTGAGATCGCCGATTTGCGCGACGCCGAGCGCCAAGCTTGAGAACACCAACGGGATGACGACCATGATAAGCATGTTCAAAAAGATTTTGCCCAGCGGGTCGCTGAGATACTTTTGCACGAGCGCCAACGCCGGCGCGTCGCTGAAAAATTTATTGCAAACCACTCCTGCAATCGCACCGATAATAAGGCCGATAAAAATTTTCGTGTGCCGCGCCATGCGGCGAGGTTCGGTTGCCATTAGGTTCTCCCTTCCGTTTCCAAGTGCGATGAATTGATGGTTGCTAAGTTAGAAAATCTCGCTAAAGAAGCAATGGAACTTACCAGCGGGCGGGCAAAGTGAAGCCCAACAGGGGCCAGATGAAATGGAGTGATAAGTTGAAGGTGAGCCAGCCCAGCAGAAACAGAATCCAGCCGGTGCGCACCGTGTCGCGCGTGCTCAAAAAACCAGAGGAAAATGCAATCGCGGTTGCGGGTGTGCCCATCGGAAACATGAAGCCTAAGCCGCTGGGAATGGTGACGACCATCGTCATAATGCGCGGATCGATGCCGAGATCTCGGCCCAAGGAGATAGCGACGGGCATGAGCAACGCCACGACCGCGGAGTTGCTGAGCAGCTCGGTGAGCGCAATGGAGAGAAAAGAAAGGGCGGCAATCAGCATCATCGGGGAATGCAAGAAAACGCCGAGGGTGTTGTGAGCGAGCCAAGCCGCGCCGCCGGTTTTCTCCATGGCATAGCCCAAACAAATGGCGCCGCCGTACATGAGAAAGATGCCCCAGTTCACGTCTTCTTCCACTTCGCGCCAATCCGTGAGCTGGAAGATAAAAGCCAGTACGACCGCGATGAGCGCGATTTGGGCGAGGCCATACTGCTCACCAAAGACAACCCAAAAGAAAATCGTGCCGACCAGCAAAACGGCCACGCCGATTTCCCGCGCCTTCACGGGCCCCAGCTCGCGTTGCCGGCGCGCGAGCAGTTCGCGCACTTCTTCCATGTTTGTGATCTCGGGTTTGTAGAAAAACAAATACAAAAAATATGCGAAGCCCAACAACACCAGCGTGGTGGGCAGCGCGGCTAACGCCCACGAGGTGAAGCCGATGGTCTGCCCGGTGGCTTCGCGCAGCATGGCCACGGCCAAAGGGGCACGCGCACCGCCTAAAAAAGTGGTGATACCGCCGATGATGCAACCCGCAGCCAACGCCAGAAAAAGCGCTTTGCCAAAGGGACTCTTCTGCGGCGAGAGTCCCAGGCAATCGGTGATTTCGATGATGATGGGAAAGATCATGGCCGCGACGGCATGCTCAGACATCCAACACGAAAGAAAAGCGGTCATGAGCAACACGCCCAGCAAGAGCGTGCGCGGCGAGTTGCCGAATTTGCGCAAGATCGCCAGCGCAATGCGTTGCGAAAGGCCGCAGCGCAGAAACGGCGAGGCGAGAATAAACGCGCCGAGGATGAAGAACACCGCTTCATTGCCGAACAACGCGAACACGACGTTTGATTCGAGCACCCCGGCGAGAGGAAAGAGGATGATCGCCAACAAGCTGGTGATCATGAGCGGAATGATGTTGGTGACGTAGAAAAAAATGCAAACCGCGAAGATGGCGACGGCTTTCATCGTTTGCGGTTGCAAGCCCGCGGAAGTCGGCGCCGAGGTGATCGCCCAATAGATCAGAGCTGCAAGGGCAAAGGCTCCGAGACGATCACCTCGGCGCAGGAGAGCTTTGAAAGAGCCAGCTTCGCGCCATAAATTCATACGGTGCGGTTTGAAGTCTTGAGGTGAGCAACTCAGATTCATTGCGGTTGAGGAGAAGCAGCGCGCAACATCATGTTGCGGTGCGCGCATCACCGGAACGAGTGTGCCTCAGGCTTGCTTTTGTTTTCGCCGGCGCTCGCGCCAAACTTCAATGATCGCGGGCAAAATTGAGAGGAGAATGACGCCAGCGATGACGTAATGAATGTGCTTCTCGATATCCGGCACGGCCGAGCCGAGGAGATAGCCGGTTAAAGACATGCTGAAGACCCAGAGAATTCCGCCCACGACGTTATAGGCGACGAAGCGGCGATAATTCATATTGCCCACGCCCGCGACAACCGGCGCGAACGTGCGCACGATCGGCACGAAACGCGCGATGACGATGGTCTTCGCGCCGTAGCGCTCATAAAATTCCTGTGCGCGCAAAACGTGGCTGCGTTTGAAGAGCAAAGAATCTTCGCGCGTGAATAAAGCTTGTCCGGTTTTTTTGCCGATGAGATAACCGAGCTGATCGCCGGCCACGGCGCAGAGCGAGACCAAGCCCAGCAATAAATAAATGTCGATCAAGCCGGCCGCGGCAAACACGCCGGCGGTCACTAACAAGGAATCTCCGGGCAGAAAAAAACCGACCATCAAGCCGGTCTCGGCAAACACGATGGCACAAATCATCGCCAGCCCGCCCCATTGGATGATGCCCTTGACGTCGTAAATTTGTTTCAACAACTCTTGCAAAGCTTCCACAACGAGACTCCTGTTTATTTAGTCCTCGAGTTTATTCTTATGAAGATTTGAACCCTTGCCAGGGTTCATTGTAATCCATAATACCATGGGATGACGTGGCCCAAGAACAGCGCGAGCCACAACGAGCTGATCAAATTCATCACAAGGCCGGAGGCGATCATCGTCTTCAATGAAATATGCTTCACGCCGCCATAAATAAGCGCGTTCGCCGGGGTTGCAATCGGCAGCATGAAGGCATTGGTGGAGGCCAACCCGACTCCCAATAACGCAGCCAAAGGAGGAAGGTTTAAGGCGAGCGCAAGGGCATGCACGATTGGAAAGAAGACCAATGACACCGTGGTGTTGCTCAACAATTCCGTGGCCAACGTCGTCACGAAAGCCAAACAAAGATAGAGCGCAACTGGCGGCCAATCTTGCGGAACCAACCGTTCGAGATGCCGCGCGAGCCATTGCGGAACTTTGAAATAAATAAAAAGACCGCTGAGGGCTATGGCCAAAAGCACGAACATGAATCCGAGCACCGGCAGCTTGTTGAAACAGTCTGTAACTTTGAGCACGGCTTGACGCGCGCCTCCGGCTCCTTTGAATATCGGCACGAACAGCAAAGTGCAGAAAAGCAAACCGAATACAGTGGCGATTTGATCCCAAAGAGTCCAATCCAGCTTTAAGCCAAAGAGCGCAATGCTCGCGGCAGGCATGGGCACCGCTAACTGCAATAGGGCGTGCAAAATCCAGAAACTGATCCACGCGGCAAATGCGCGCCAAGCTCCTCTCGTGAAGGGGTTCTGGCTATCCGCGGAACGAAGTTGCGGTAGAGTGACCGGCGTTTCGCGCTGCGTTTTGGAGAGCATGAAATAAGTCGCCAACAACCACGCGGAAAGAATCAACACCGCGACCAAAGGCAGACTCCACCCAAACCAGGAAAGATAGTTGATCTTCTCCCGTCCCGGGACTTCAAAGATTTGCGCCGCGCCGAGGATCAACGCGTTCGCCGGGCTGCCTACCATGGAGCCGATGCCGCCGAGATTGCAGCCATACATTGCAACGATGGCGCTCGCGGTCGTCAAGCGGCGCGCGTGCGCCGGTTCATGGCGCTGCTCAAAACCGCGACGTAAAGTTTCGAGCATCGGCAATAAAGTGAGCGCGGTTAAAAAATTCGGCATCACCATGGCGATGAGCACAGCCGCCGAGATGATATAGAGTAAAAGAATTTTGAAAGAACGCTCGCGGCCCTTGAATAATCGCGCAAAAAATAATTCGGCCAAACCGTAGCGCAGGCTCAAACGAGAAATCAAGAAACCCGTGACATAAATGAAGACCAACGACATCGCTGTCCTAAAAAAAGATGATTGTCACCAGAATGAAACTCGGAATCAGAATGAGGAAGGAATAAATCATGTAACCGAAGAAGCTGGGCATCTTGACGCCGTTCTCCTCGGCGAGGGATTTAACCATGAAATTGGGCGCATTGCCGATGTACGTGTTCGCGCCCATGAAGACCGCGCCGCACGAGATGGCTTTGAGATAAATTTCTTTCTCGGCAATCAAAGCGTGAACCGCCTCCAGTTCGAGTTGTCCGGGGAAGAAGCGGCCGAGCGCGGTGTTCAAGAACGTGAGATAGGTGGGCGCATTATCCAAAAAGCTCGAAAGACTGCCACTGGCCCAGAAGTAATGCCAAGGCTCGCGAACCGCGCCGATGATAAAAGCCAGTGCGCCGTCGGCCCCGGCGCGCAACATCGCGAGCATGGGAATGATGGTCATGAAAATGCCGGCGAAGAGAATCGCGACTTCTTGAATCGGCCCCCACGTGAAGCCGTTGCCCGCGCGAATTTCTTTCGCGGTGAATTTTAGACTCAACAGGCCCATCGCGATGAGGATGAGATCGCGCAGCTCGTCTTGCACGGCTAAATGGACGCCGAGCAATTCGAACTCACCGAGTTTTACCAAGCCACTTAAGAGCACGCCGCCGATAATACCCGCGAGAAAAAGCAGATTGTGCAGCCCGCGGAGGCGAATGCCAGTGGACTGTTCGCGAGCTTTGGCGCTAGGATACGCGCCGGCTTCGCGACGGTGCATGATGCTATCAAACAGGAAGAACAGCGCCAACACCAGCGCCGAGACCGTCAACATTTCCGGCAGCAGTTTGAGTGTCCAGAAAAACGGCACGCCGTGCAGAAAGCCGAGGAACAACGGCGGATCGCCGAGCGGGGTGAGTGCGCCGCCCATGTTGCTGACGAGAAAGATGAAAAAAATTACGATATGCGCTTTATCTTGTCGCGCGGCATTCATGCGGAGCATGGGTCGAATCATCAGCATGGAGGCGCCGGTGGTGCCGACCCATGAAGCGATGAGTGTGCCGATTGCCAGCATGAGGGTGTTGGCGAGCGGCGTTCCCGCGGGCGCGCCTTCCAATAAAATTCCGCCGGCGACCGTATAGAGCGCCCATAATAAAATGATGAAAGGAATATAGTCTTTCAAATAAATATGAATAATCTCGTGCGAGGCTGCGCCTTGAAACATGAGCACGAAGGGTATGGCAAAGGCCAGCGCCCACGCGGCAGTGATTTTACCGAAGTGCTGATGCCAAAAATGCGGTGCGAGCAATGGAAAGAGCGCGATCGAGAGAAGGATGCCGACGAATGGAAAGCCGCTCCAAAGCGGCAGCGCGCGACCTAGATCTTCCACGGGCGCGGAAGGATTTTGCGCTTCGGCAGTATCGGCTTCACCTTGCAACACAGTATTTGAGAGGGTTGGTAGAATCAGGTGCGAAAGGCCTTCTTTCGCGAAGAGAGAAGGCAGTATTGCCAACAGAAACGTGATTGCGAGAAACAACTTTAACGCAAAACGAGCGCGCGGCATGTTCTTTTCATCTTCAAAAATTTGTTAGCACCATACTTTTAAAAACGCAGCTCAAAGCACGGCAAGCTTAATACTTTTTCGCGCTAAAATCAAAGCGGATTTTCGTTGATTTCATCCGCACAGGTGCAAATCGCGCTTCCAGCACGGCAATTTTCTGGATAATTTTACAGCCGGCTAGGCAGGACGGACGGATCAATACACGCCATAAAACCAAAAAATTTTACTTGCTACGGCGAAAGCGCTTGATTATATTCTCGCCACTTTTATGAGCATGGCCCATACTGCAAAAAGGTTTATGACATCATGAGGCATGGCCAAGTTTCGGCTGTGCTTTTTTTTTGCAAGCGGCACTCATACTAATCACTTTCTATAAATACTAAACGTCGCGTGCTTCCGTTTAATTCACTAATCCACTCAGGAAAGAATGCGCGCGGCGCGAAGTGCAATGTCCTAATGTTCTGAAGGAGGCAAGCTGTATGAAGGTCAGAAGTTTGGTGAAGCTAGCTGGTGCGGTTCTGGTTCTTGCATTCGTGTTTGGTTGCGCCGAAGCGCCCAAGCAAGACATGGAAGCTGCCCAAGCAGCTCTGCAAGCGGCGAAAGCGGCCGAGGCCGATCGCTACGCCGCGGATCTGTACAAGGCAGTGCAAGATTCAGTGGACGCGGCCATGGCCGAGGTCCAACAACAAGATTCGAAGTTCGCCTTGATGCGCAACTATGACCGCGCGAAGGCGATGTTGCAAGCGGCCGTAGCCTCGGCCACGGCGGCGCAAGATGCGGCGGCGAAGAACAAAGAAGCCGCAAAAGCCGAAGCCGACACCTTGAGCAAGCAATTGGTGGCGAGCATCGCGACGGCGAGGGAATTGATGAAGAAGGCCCCGAAAGGCAAGGAAGGACGCGCCGCGCTCGAGATGATTCAAAACGACATCAACACCTTGGAAGCCTCGGCGGCGGAAATCACCAATGCGTTCAACAGCGGCGACTTTCTCACCGCCAAAGACAAAGCCCAAGCGGCCGTGACCAAGATCAATTCGATCATCGAAGAATTGAACAACGCCATCGGCAAAGCCCGCGGCCGTTAAGCGCGAATCAAATTTTTTTGTGCGGTAATTTTAAACCTCGGCTTGGGAGCAGGCACTTGCCCCCGCCGAGGTTTTCTGTTTAAATGGGTTTCGACAACCCAAAAGCTTTCTGTAAGCGGATTTGACAACTCAAGCGGATAAATCTGATGCTTTATCCGCATACTGTACAATCCGCTTACAGAAAAGTTTTTTTTGTTTTTAAAGCAAAAGATTTCACTTTTAATGAAATAAAGAAAAATGATCGCAGAGGATTTGCCGAAGAGATTGCTGTCCGACGCAGCGCTCGTTCTAAAAAAAATCGCCGAAGCGTTGCTTCCTGCCCTTGAAAAAATTTCCACCGTGATCACGCCCAAAAGGATTTTGGTTGCGGGCTCCGTGTTGGCTGCCATACTGTTTTTCGCGTTCGTTTATATTCGGGCAACCTCGGAAGCACCGCCTTTGGCTTCATTTGAAAAAGCCCGCTTGAGTTTGAGCCAGGCGCGCCATGCCGAGGCCTGGATTTATGCGCCCGGCCTTTTGCAAGAAGCCGAAGCGAGTTGGGCGCAAGCCGGGGTGCAATGGGAACAAGAGAGCCAAAAGTGGAGACATCAACGCCGGTTTCGAAAGGCTTTGATCGCCACGATTAAAACCGCGCGCTTGGCAGACTCCGCAGCCACCGTTGCCTTCGTCACAAAAGATTCCTTGCAATGGCTGGCCGCCACCGGCATTAGCCTGGTGAAAGAAAAAATCGAAACGCTGCGCGCCCAGTTTGAAAACCTGCCCGTGCAATCGCAACTGCGCTCGCGTTTCTTTCAAGGCGAACTGGCGATTCTCGAAAGCGAGTTGGCGTTTCGCCGCGAGGATTATGTGCATGCGGTCGTGTGTTATCATCAAGCGGCGGAGCGCGTGGGCAGCGCGGGCGATGAGGCCACGAAGATTTTGCGAACGTATCTCGCGAACATTCCCAAGTGGCAAAAGTGGGCAGCGGAAACTATTGCATGGTCCAAGGCGCAACAAGATATCGCCATTATCGTGGATAAAATCGCGGCGCGCTCACAAGTTTATAAAGCCGGCGAGTTGCTCGTAGAGTTTCCGATCGAACTCGGGCCGCGTTGGGTGGGCCATAAAAAGCTGCGCGGCGATAAAGCCACGCCCGAGGGCCGCTATCACGTCACCAAAAGAAAAGAGCGCGAGCGCACGGGATACTACAAAGCGCTCGAAATCAATTATCCCAATGACGAAGACAAGCTGGGTTTTCGCGAAGCCGTGGCGCGCGGCGAGCTCCCGCGCACGGCGCACATCGGCGGCTTGATTGAAATTCACGGCGAGGGCGGCAAGGGCGCGAATTGGACCGCGGGCTGCGTGGCCTTGCGCAACGATCACATGGACGAAGTATATAAGCTGGCAAAAATCGGCACGCCGGTCACCATCGTCGGCTCGCTCAAAGGCCTGCCGGCCCTGGAAGAGACTTTTCAGAATCTGCGCAAACACACGAACGGCCATACCCAACGTTAAAAGCATTGGCAGTGAAAATGGAAAACAACGCGCCACAACCTCAATCCGAACGCGAGAAAAAAACTCCCGTGCAACCGCCCACGCCCAACCAATCATTGCCGGCGTCTGCCACGCCTTCGCCGAAAAAGAAAAGTTCTCGTCCGGCGAAAAATATCATGCTGCGCGCAACGCTGTGGGGCCTCATTCTCGGGCTACTCTTGGCGAGTACGGCGCTCTTCACCGCGCCCTCTTTGCGCGA
>Ga0247727_10017532_pt1 | contig 11391 bp, 9 predicted proteins | sample WisWelCaveWW1625_FD_202498 | JGI IMG/M metagenome (GOLD analysis project Ga0247727, IMG submission 202498) | Biofilm microbial communities from Wishing Well Cave, Virginia, United States - WW16-25 | ecosystem: Environmental > Aquatic > Deep subsurface > Groundwater > Cave microbial mat | place... | reverse complement strand
AGCCCCCGATCACACGAGTGGTCCCAGCAGTGTGGCGACAATCAAGCTCCGGAGCGGGAAGGTAGCCGAAGTCCGACATCAGGAAAAGGCGGTCGAGTTGAAAGGGTTACAGGCTCGACTGTTCATGTTCCTTTACGCTCGTCAGGACAAAACTGGAACCTACGAAGACGCCTGGAAACACTTGCACGGCAAAGAGGCCGGCTACCCGGAGGAAAAGGGCGGTCCGCCGACACCCTTGCGAACACTCAAGTACGCCTTGAACAAGAGCTTCCTGAAGGCCTTGGGTAAACCCAGCAAGGGGAAGAGCTGGATCGAAACCCTGGAAAACGTCGGCTACCGGCTCAACAAGTCAGTCAAGTGGGTTCTCCGGGAAGAAGGCCGTCAACACCTCCCCGAATTCCTTCGTGATCCCCGCACGCTGGACGGCCACCGCCCTGGCGACAAGTAGTTCTTCGTTCCCGCTCACGTGAGCCGAACATCAGAGGGGGCGTTCCCGTCACGCAAAGAAAACTCCTTGATTTCCAGGCTCAACAGGCTGTCTTTCGCTCCTCACGTCCTCCCGCCCGGAGAAGGGTGTGTCGATTTTCACACCCTTTTTCAGGAGGACCACCATGTCAGCAGTACAGAACCCGCACGACGAACCTCGCAACGATCAGCAGCATTCAGAGACCGAGCCAATCAGCCAGCTCCCCGCTCTGCAACCCGAACCGCAACCTTCGCCGCTGCCGAACGGCCACAACATCGGCAATGCGAGCCACGCGACCAACCGCGATGCCGAGGTCGATGACACGGGACTTGTCCCGATCATCTACAACAACCGAGGTCTGCAAGATGTCGCCGAACAAGTGACGAAGGCCATTCGCAAGAAGAACATCCCGCCGGTGCTGTTTCAGTCCAGCGAGGGCCTGATTCACTTGAAGCGAGACCCGATCACGGAAAAGCTCTCGGTTGCTCAACTGGAACTCTTCGATCTACGGTATTTCCTAGGCCGGTTCGCAACCTGGTGCAAGGCATCGACGACCAAGGGCGGGAAACCAAAACTTTACTTCACCCCGCCGCCGCTCGACTTCGTTCAAGACCTGCTGCACGCCCCCAGCTGGGACTTGAAGATCATTCCCGTCCTGCAACGAGTCACAGAAACGCCCGTATTCGCCGTCGACGGCCGACTCATCGACAAACCAGGTTACGACACCCAAGCTCGTCTCTACTTCGAGCCGACACCGGGGTTGCAAATCCCGTCGATACGACCTTCGCCCACGGTCGCCGATGTTCAACAGGCCAAGAGCCTCTTCTTCGACCACCTGTTCAAGGACTTCCCATTCAAGGACGACAACAATGCTTCCAAGGCCCACGCTCTGGCAGCGGTGCTGCAACATTTCGTCCGCGACATGATCGACGGACCAACCCCACTGTACCTGATCTCTGCGGCCACGCCGGGCACCGGGAAGGGGCTCATGGCCGACTGCATCACCGCCATCATCACCGGTCGGGGAGCTGATACCAGCCCGGAACTCACGTCCGATGAGGAGTTCAGGAAAGCGATCACGGCTGCCTTGTTGGAGAAGCCCGCCTACGTTTTCTTCGACAACCTTTCTGGTAAGCTCGACTCCTCGGCCCTGGCCTGTTGCCTCACTTCTCCCCAGTGGACAGACCGCATCCTCGGGGAATCGGCGAAAACCCACGTTCCTGTACGGTGTATCTGGATGGCGTCGGGGAACAACGTTGAGCCATCCGTCGAACTGTCTCGCCGCACGTTGCGAATCCGGATCGAAGCCACGATGGAGCGACCCTGGGAACGCGATCCCAAAGGCTTCACCCACCCGCTGCCCAGATGGGCCTTCGCCCATCGGGGCAAGTTGGTCTGGGCTGCTCTGACCCTGATCCAAAATTGGATCGCGGGCGGGAAGCGACCGGGCGAGAAATCCCTGGGTCGGTTTGAAAGCTACGCCGAAGTCGTCGGTGGCATCCTCGCTGCCGCCGACATCCCAGGGTTCCTGGCCAACGCCGAAGACCTGTACACGTCCATTGCTGGCGGCGAAGACGACGAACTGCGAGTCTTCTTTGAAGTCCGGTACAAGGAACATGGCGAGACGGCCTTTCCCACCAAAGATGCACATGACTTCGCAAAGGAAAAAGAACTGCTGCCCAGCTACGTCACCAACACCGACAACCCCAAGCAACTCGACAGCGAAAAGAAGAAACTGGGGCGAGTAATTTCTGGGAAGGTCGGTTCCCATTTCGGAACCATCAAGGTGGAGTCCGCCGGCAAAGATTCCCGGAGCGGAACCCGGCTCTTCAGGCTGGTCAAGGCCACAGCAGCAACCGCCGACGGCAGCCTGCCCGGTGCCGACTCCCCCTGGGAACGCATGCTGGGGTTGGTCTGGTACTTCGGGGAACACACTCCGTTCTTGCCAGGGTCAGTACGTGAGTACATTGAGGCGTTCGCATTCTTCCCTGAGATCACCACGCTGCCCGAAGCGGAACGTGACCAGCGGACGGCCGATGAATTAGCAAAGCTGACCGAAGCTCCCGTGGGCATCTTCAAGCTGAGCAAAGTTGAACAGCCGGCTGACGGCCCAGCCCGGTTTCAGCTCGCTATTGTCGATGGCCAGCCCAAGCCACCGAGCCTCTTTCAAGACAGCCAGCGACGCCTGCAACTCGATTTGCCACTGCTGACCGATGAAGACGCGAACTACGCCTTGCGGGAGTACCGCAACACGGTGGACGCAGGAACGGCCACCACCCGGTTCTTTACGACACTGGCGGAAAACAGCCTATCCATGCACGAGATGAAAGAATGCAGCGACCTGTGTCACTTCGTATGGCAGGTGTGGGGCAACAACGTTCTCCGGGAGAAAGACCTGTTGGACATGATGTCCAAATACAATCGTCTGACGCACCTGGTTCCCGCGTCCCTTGAGCCAGAACGACGCGAGCAACTTCGACGGTTGATGAACCGCGTCGTCAACCAACCCTTGGGCATGTTCTTCATCGCTCACCCGAAGCCCGAGGAGGTGCCACAAGACTACAAGGGAACGCCGCCGGACCAGCTCTACTGTGTCGAACTACAGCCCGGCCATGTCCCACCACCGCAGATGATCGAGTTGCCACCCGACCCCGACGACCAGATCATGCCCTGATAGTCCCCGATCTTGCCCCGGTGTTCCGGCCTGAAGCAGCCGGGCACCGGGGTTTTCCCTTCAACTTTTTCATTTCCCCAACGGCAACGCCAAGGAAGGCGGGCCGTCCTTTCTCTGCTCGATCCCCCCAGCACCCACATCTCCGTCATTCCCACCGCCACACCGACCCAGCCACCGATTCAGTGAGTCCGTAAAGGTGGACCAGCAAAGCGAGGTGACCTATGACCGCTATCCCAGTGCCGCAACCCGAGCCACCGCAGCTCCTCCGACAACTCTACGCTGGCAAGGTCCAGATCAGCGTCTACGTCCCGGACATGAACGACCTGGCCTGGAACACACTCAACCGTCTGATGGCAGGAAGACTCGGCCCGTCGCCGGGGAACGAGTGGGATATCGCCCAGCTGGCCTTTGCCCTCTTCCGCTACCCTCGACAAACTGGGCAAGAACTCCCGCTGGTCGGTGCGGTCTACGTCAACCCCCGCTATACCATCTGGGCACCCGGGGCGACCAAGGAATGGCTCATCCAGGTCGATAAGGCCCGGCGGTCCTGGCTCGCCGAGCTGAAAGAGACCGCTACGGGCTTCGGGAGCCGATTCAAGCACGCTCTGAAACAGCCCGACGTACAACGCAACGGAGCGTCCCGTCGTGAACTGAAAGCAGCCAAAGCGGTCATCCGTCAACTCGCCGCCACCGGTGTCATGCTGATCGATGGCAAACATATTCACCCAAACCAGTGGCCCCATATTGACGACCTGCCGCCGGAGCAAGACGAGCTGGTCGGTCAGGTCTTCGGTCGCCTCACGATCCTGACAATCCTGCCTCATGCCCGTTGCCGCTGCCAGTGCCGGTGCGGTCAGATCAAGATCATCCGACGCCAACACATCCTGAGCGGCCGGACCCGTTCGTGTGGCTGCCTCCACGCCGAGATGCAAAAGCGTAGAGCGAGCCGTGTGCAACCTGTCTCGTGAACAAGGCGAGAAAGCGACGAGGGGGGTGAACCCCCAACAACAACAGCAATTATTCAGGCGGACTGCACGCCAGTCAGTGCCGCCCCGACGAACCGCAAGTCACGCCAGCGGACCCAAGCGGCGTATCGCTGCCAAAAGCAGTGAGTCTCCGGAGCAATCCGGTCCAGACAGGGCTCAGCCAGGAGAGCGTCCTGGCCCTGGAGGACTCCACCGAGGGGGACGGCCGACCAACAGCACCAAGAAGAATTCGAGTACGAGAAACTGAACCAAATCGAAACCCAAATTCGAGAGTGGGATCGACTCGAACTTCGAGAGTGGGATCAATAACCAGAAAAATGGACGTGGGCATTCAACAATCGGGAGTGGGAGTGGGAAACAAATACGGGGAGTGGGTACTGCAACCGGAGTCCAGCTGGGCCACGAGCCCGGACACGACACCCGCGACCACCAGGAACGCCGCCCCGATAGTTCGTCCGTCGGACAGCTGAGAAAGTAGGGCGTTCGTTCCCAGTCGCCAACTCAATGTCCGGGATCACGGCCACAACCGGCTGTCGCCAGAGTTAGCTGTCGACGCACCGCCCCGTGCCGGCACCCTCCTGTCTCTCCTTTCGGGGTGGACAAGATCGGTGCCGGCACTCGGCTGGTGCCCCGACAACTCTACGGATGCTGTTGCCCCAGGCCGTGAGGCCCAGGGCCAGCCGTACAACGTCACCCTCAGCTTTACCCCCTGAACCCGAGTCACGGCAATTCACCCGAGGAGAACAGAAATGGGCGACAACCAGTCCCAGACCGTCTCGCACTTAACCCCCATAGCCCCCACCGCTATCGTTCCCAGCGACCAAGCCAGCCGGCCACTTCGCAACCTGCACGTGAAGCGAATCCCCTGGCCCATCTGGGCCAAGGCCCGCAACAACGCCCTGTTGTCAAACGTCCCCTTCAGGGACTTCATCATTGCCCTCCTGGAACGCAGCACGCCGCTGCCGTACACCACGGTCACCATCCCGCCCAACAACGGTGGCCGCGAGTGAAAGCGTGGCAGCGAACGTGCTGATTGAGCCAGCCGCAACGAAAGCGAGGGAGTAGAAGTGGAATAGGAAACCCAAATGGGCCAGGAGGCACCAGCGGATCATTCGCAGTTGTCCAGTGAGCACCACTCTTACCCCAAGGAGACCACCATGAGCGGCGAGAACGGGCAGGCCGTCAAGGCCCCAGCGATCACTCGTTACCAAGACCTACAGCGGGGCGAAACCTTCGACCTCAATGGGACGCAATTCATCGTGACGGAAGACGGGGCTTGCTGCCTCTCCGGGCCACACGCCGGAGGGTTGATCCAATTCCCTAAAGACACGCCCATTCGCTTTCAACCAGAAGCCGAGAGTAGCCAAGCCTCAGTCAGCCCTCAGTTGCTGAACAAGCCCGTCTCGTCTGAGGAACTCAGAAGGTTAATCGACCGAATCGGCCTGCAAGAGGGCTGGGAGCCGCTCGGCCCAAACCTGACGAACCGCTTCAGAGGGGTCTGCTTCGGCCAGGACTTCAAGGGCGACGCGGCAATCCGTCTGAAAAGAAACGACGGGGCAGTCCTCAGACTCGAAATTCCCGCACAACACAAGTACCGCCTGGAACACTTCTGTCGCTTTCTCTTTGCCGGCCGTGGTCAGGGTGCCCTCGCGAGAATTCCTACGCATCGCATGATCCAATGCTTCCGCGTCCTCCATCCCTACCGTCAGGCCATCATCGAATTCCTGAGCAGCCAGCCGCCGAGAACCAACCACACAGCTCGGCCGCAAGCCACGGAACGGCCGGTCTCCCCAGCCAACGGTGACCAGGGCTCCGCAAGCGAACACGAAACCGCAGCAACGGACGAAGCCCACCCGACCCTCGTTGAGGCCCCGCAGCCAGAAGACGAGACGCCCGAGCAACAAGACTCAGCCGGCCAGCACCGTCACGTGACGGTAGACTCTTGACGGGCTTCAGCACTTCCCCGATACTCTCCTGATATGGGCACCTCACCACAAGGTGAGGGACCAGGGCCGGCGGTGACTGGGCGACACCCCGGCCCATTTCATTTCTGCTCGTTGGCCGCGATCACTGGTTTCGGAACCGGGGGATGTTCCGTGGAAGCCATTCTCTACCCACATCACCGGTTTGAACTCAACATGGAGAACGAGCCACAGCAGCTGCGAACGGCTGCTCTGGCTTCGAGTCTCTTGTTCCTGGACAAGGTGTACCTGGCAAGGTTTGCTTTTCCCACGGAGGACTGTTTTCCAAAAGACGACATCCTCAAGCGACTGCAAGAACTGAAAAGTAAGCACGGCCCAGACGTGCTCAAGCCCACTAAGTTCCGCCATCACGCGAAAGACCTGACCTGCGAAGACGTAGCAGCCATGCGGTTTGTCGATTACACGGCAAGGTGGGTGCCCTTTTCCAAGAGCATCGAGCCACTGACCAGTGCGGGGGTCGTCGAAGAAATCTCGCTCAGGGAAGTGATCGGGGCAGCTCGTCAGCGAGCGGAACAAGCGGGCGACCGCCAGGCCATCCCGTTCCTCAGTCCCGAAGCCGCGATGGTAGGATTCAAGTTCACGGCACTCCTCGACGAAATCCCCAAGCTGCTCGAAGACCCTCAGTTCAAGGCTCCCTTCGATCAGTCCTACACCCTGGCGGACGGCAGCGACCTTGCAGTCGCCTACCTGTGCGAATTCATGAAGCAGATGGACTCCGACATCCCAAGCCGTCGGGGCATCGAGAATATTTCGCAGGTGCTCTACCAGGGTTACTTCCTCGATGTCTTCGCCCAGTCGCTGTTGGCCAAATTCTTGAAGGTGCCCCTGGTCACGGACGACGAATGCCACACCGCCGTCCGGGACCAACTCAAGCTGTTCCCCAAGTCGGAGAAAAAAAGCGAGCTGGAGTTGATGATGCAGTTGTTTGCCGGCGGGCTGATGGCAACCTTACCCGGCATCCTGCCTCGCTCCTACGAAGCGATCATCGACCTGCGTGACTACTTTGAGCAGGACCTCACGGCGTTCCGCCAGCGGCTCCGATCCTTGGCCAAAGACCTGTTGGGGAAGAAAGAAACCCCGACTCCAGAGGAACTCGCCGAAAAAGTTCGCAAGGAACTGGCTGAACCGCTGGAAAGCCTCGAACGGCAACTCTCGCGTCCAAGCCAAAGGGTGCTCAAGAATCTGTTCGGCAGCGGTTCGCTGATATCCGGGGGCATCATGTTCCTGTACCACTTCCTGCAACCCGGAGGAGACGTGAACGCAATTCAGATTGGGGGCCTCACGGCAGCGATGAGTACGCTTTGGGCGTACTTTCGGACGAAGGTGGAAGCACAGGAAACGGTAGACAATTCCAACGTCGCGTTCTTGTTCAAAGCCAAGCGTCTGCTGGAAGACCGATACCGGGGAATCCACATCAAGTAGCTCGCAGGCCCGACGACGACCGGCTGGAGAATCAAAGCGGGGTACTGCCTTGTGAACAACATTCACAAGGAGCTATCCCACATGCCGCACAACCTCGCCACCACCAACGGCCGGACTGCGATGTTCTACACGGGCGAAGTCCCGTGGCACGGTCTCGGTACCAAGCTCGACTCCCCGGCGACCGCAGAAGAAGCCATCGTCGCCGCCGGGCTGAACTTCCAGGTCAAGATGGTCCCGATGCGGACCGATGACGGGAACCCCGTCATTCAGCGGAAGGCGATCATCCGGTCGGACAACAACGACGTGCTCGGTGTCGTGGGCAACGGCTACATGCCCGTTCAGAATGCCCACTGCTTCGGGTTCCTGGATGCCGTCGTCGCCGAGGGCGGAATCCGCTACCACACCGCCGGTGCCCTGGGAAAGGGCGAGAAGATTTGGCTCCTCGCCAAACTCCCCGGCCACATCCGGGTCAAGAACTCCAACGACCTGGTGGACAAGTTCCTCCTCCTCAGCAACGCTCACGACGGGTCTGCAGCTCTCCGGGTGTTCTTCACGCCGATCCGGGTCGTGTGTCAGAACACGTTGACCCTGGCCGAGCGTCAGGGGAACGGACAAGGCGTCAGCATCCTGCACAAGGGCGACCTGCCCGCGAAGATTCGTGAGGCTCAGGAAATCCTTGGTCTGGCCCAGCGGTTCTACGACGACGCCCAGTTCAAAATCGACCGCATGGCCAGCACCTTCGTCAGCGAGGCTCAGCTCGCGGCCTACTTCAAGGAACTCTACCCCGATCCCGACGAGGGCAAGAGCCGGGCCGAGAAGACCCGTGAGGAGTTGCACCGACTCTTCGAGCACGGGATCGGTCACGATGATCCCGCCATCAAGGGGACCACCTGGGCCGCGTTCAACGCCGTGACCGAGTACGTGGACCACGTTCGGCCGGCACGGGGAGCCAATACCAGTGAACGGGCCAGCCGGAAGCTCGACTCCATCTGGTTCGGGACCGGGGCACGCCTCAAACGGCAGGCCTGGAACATGGCCCTGGAGTTGGCCGGCTACAACTGAGACTCCTCCTTGAACCCCTCCCATCGGACCGCAACGCGACGGTGGGAGGGGTATTTCGTTGAACGAGACCAAGCCAAAGCGAAGGGAGCGGGATCATGCTGAAAGCGAACGTCGGTCTGAGCCGGAAGATCAGTCGGGATTACCAGAGCACCGGCTACACCGTCAACCTGGAAGGTGAAATCCTGGCGACGGCGGATGATCCCGAAACCGTGCTGGGCCGGATTCACGAGTTGTTCGGCCTGGCGAACGAAGCCATGAACCAGGAGATCGACCGGGACCAGGGAGAACAGGCCATCGGTCGTCGGGACGAAGAGCCGACTCCGCCGCCTCAGCCTCAGCCCCGGAGCAACGGCGGCTACGGTCGTCGGGAAGCCCCTCCTCAAGAACAACGGCAGGCCCCAGCCCCGCAGAACGGAAATCGGAACGACGAACCGATCACCAACAAGCAGGCCCAGTTCCTTCACAGTCTGGGGAAGCGGCACCGTCTTTCCGCTGTGGAACTTGAAGCCGAGATCGAAAGGACCGTCGGTCGTCGGGCCAAGGTTTACGACCTGACCAAGCGGGAAGCCGGCAAGGTCATCGACGCCCTCACCAAGGACGAACAGGGCAACGGCCGCACGGCCAATCAACGAACGTAGCGAAGATCGAAGATCAACTTCACTCCCGGCGGGACCACTCTCGGATCAAAAGAGGCCCAATTCCCTGCAGCCCGACTATTCACCCCGAGGCTGTACTTCAGGGGCACGGACCCACTCCGCCGATCCGGGAGCCCCGCCCGGAGGAAGTTTTCATTCACGCCCAACGAGGGACCCGATGATTGCCACCAGCCGGCCGCACTGGTCGTACAACCAGCTCTCGAAGTACCTGCGGTGCCCACTGTCGTACTACTTCGAGTACATCGCCAAGGTGCCCAAGCCGTTCACGTCAAGCGGCCAGGTACTCGGGTCGGCGGTTCACGAGGCGTTGGCCACGTATCACCGGAGCATTCAAGAGGGCCGACCCTGTGATCGGGAAACCGTCATGGGCACTCTCCTCAAGTCTTGGATTGAACGAGAGGCCCGAGAAACCATCCGCTACAGCGACGGCGACAACCGGGACGACATCCTGGAGCAGGGCGGCAGCGTGCTGGGGGCCTACCTTCAAGAGCCGCCGCCGTCGGGTATCGTGGCCGTGGAAGAGCAGTTCCTGTCGCCCATCGTGACCAGCGAGGGCGAAGTCCTGGAGAAACCGCTGGTTTCGATCCTGGACCTCCTGACCCGAGAATCAGCCGGGTTGACGATCACCGACTTCAAGACCTCCGGACGGAGCATGTCGGCAATGGAGGCGGACACGTCGCTCCAGGCGACCTGCTACGCCAACGCGGTGAACTACACCTTCGCGGAGCAAGTCCGATTTCAATTCGTCGTGCTGGTGAAGACGCGGACGCCGAAGGTCCAGCAGCTCCCGACCGCTCGAAGCGAAACCGACCTCAGCCGGTTGGGAGACCTGGTGCAAGCCGTGGAACGTGGCATCGAAGCCAAGGTCTTCTACCCGGTGGAAACACCGCTCAACTGCTCGACCTGTCCCTATCGGAAAGAGTGCCGGGAGTGGACCGGCACCAGCGGGGTACAGGGTCGAGTGAGCCTGCCAACAGTCGGAAACGAGGACGCAACATGCTCACGGAGCTGGGAGGAAAGGGAGGGTGCGTCTGTCAGCCGGCCAGGGAAGGCAAGCTCCGGTGTCCCCTGATCGTGCGGCCCACCAGTGAAGACGTAATCACCGGCCACCTGTTCCAGGCACTTCGCATCCTCAATCCTCACTGGTGTTGGGCGGACATGCTTAATCAAGCCCTGGGAGCAGTGCGATTCCGCCGACAAATCTACCGCAAGTTGAAGATCGAGCTGTGGGGCAATCGGCCCTACTTTCCCCGTGAACTGCTGCCCTGGCCGGAAGGCAGCACCCAGGTGGACGCCACTGTGAGCTGGGAAAACCCACCGACCACCGTCTTCTTCGAGATGAAGTACCTGTCCGACCTTTCTCCCAAGACATCCGGGGACAACGGCGAACACGGTTTTCCATCCGACCAGCTCATCCGAAACATCAGGGTCGGCCTGTGGGAGTGCAACTGGTTTCACTTTGACCGCCTCTTCGAGATCAAGCCCAGGGACTTCGTGGTGATAGTCGTCGGGCCAGAGAGGGGCCACCCTCTGGTGAGGAAATACCGCGACCCTGCGAAAGTCCGTGCGTCCATTCCCCGCAACGAAAGGCTCCTGGGATTGCCTAAATCACCGTTCATCGGGGAGTTGAGTTTCGCCGACATCACCGGGACACTCCGGCGGCAACAGAAGTGGTTCAACCGAGCCGAGCGGCAAGTCATCGACGACGTGGCCGAGTATCTGGACTTCAAAAGGGGCACAGCCCGGTCCCACCGGGGACTTCCCGACGACGGCTTTGACCCACGTGTGCCGGGTTGAGCCGTAGCATTCCGTGAAGAGACCCGAGCCGAGTGCGTAGACCAAGAAAAATGCAAGTGGGGAGTGCCCCCGCGAAAGAGCGATGACTCTTTCACGAACTCGGTCCGTGTGGATGACGGACAACATCGACCCGGACCGAGGATGCATCATGGCGAAGCGTCGGTGGTCAGCCAGGGAAATCGAAGTCATCGTTGAACGGTACCAGACGGAAGGGCCGGTACACCTGGCAAGAGACTTGGGTCGGAGCGAGGATTCTGTTACCAGCCAGGCGAACCGTCTGGGATTGCTGTCCCTGACCCGGCGGCAGCGTCAATCCCTGACCAGAAGCCGGAACGCTCAGAACAAG
>Ga0247727_10017531_pt1 | contig 11391 bp, 12 predicted proteins | sample WisWelCaveWW1625_FD_202498 | JGI IMG/M metagenome (GOLD analysis project Ga0247727, IMG submission 202498) | Biofilm microbial communities from Wishing Well Cave, Virginia, United States - WW16-25 | ecosystem: Environmental > Aquatic > Deep subsurface > Groundwater > Cave microbial mat | place... | reverse complement strand
AGGCCATGGACTTCGAGTCGCTGGCGCAATTCGCCCGCGCGAACTGGCTGGTGGGCTGGATCGTGGCCAACCAGACTCCGCGTCCGTCGTGGAACCCGGGCGACTTCTTCGGCGAGAGATTCGGGCGCAATCGTCCGGCCGGCCACTGAGGGCATCCGCCGCGCCGTCCGCAGAGCCGGAGCTTGATTCGACCCGCTCCACCGGGTAACGTGCTTCGGCTTTTTCAGCCGGCGCCAATGTCTCGTGGCGCTTTCGACCCGACCCTGTCCAACCTACCCGGAGGATCGGCTTTGGAGGGCGTTCCGCGCATGTCCAACCCGTACCTGAACTACATCGCTGGCCGCTGGGTGCCCGCGCGATCGGGCCGCACCTTCTTCAATACCAACCCCGCCAACGGCGAGATGCTGGGCGAATACCCGGCTTCGGGCCCCGAGGACGTGAACGACGCGGTCGAAGCTGCCCGCAAGGCCTACCGCTCGTGGCGGCTGGTTCCGGCGCCCAAGCGTGCCGAGACCCTCTACCGCGCGGGCGAGATCATCCGGGCCCGCAAGGACGAGCTGGCGCGGGCGATGACGCGCGAGATGGGCAAAGTGCTGGCGGAGACGGGCGGCGACGTGCAGGAAGGCATCGACATGGCCTACCTGGCGGCCGGGGAAGGCCGGCGCATGTACGGCGTCACCACGCCCAGCGAGATGCCTGACAAATGGGCCATGTCGGCGCGAGTGCCGATCGGCGTCGCGGGCGTGATCACGCCCTGGAACTTCCCGTTCGCGATCCCCTCCTGGAAGCTCATGCCGGCGCTGGTCGCGGGCAACACCGCGGTGTTCAAGCCTGCGGGCGACACGCCCGAGATGGCGTGGCACTTCACGAAGATCTTCGAGGAGGCCGGGCTGCCGCCGGGCGTGCTCAACCTCGTGTTCGGGAGCGGCTCGAAGGTGGGTGACCCGATGGTCGAGCATCAGGGGATCCAGGTGATCTCGTTCACCGGCTCGACGAACGTCGGGCTCTCCATCGCCGGCAAGGGCGGTGCGCTCGGCAAGCGGATCTCCCTCGAGATGGGTGGCAAGAACGCCATCCTGGTGATGGAGGACGCCGATCTTCAGCTCGCCACAGACGCGATCGCCTGGAGCGCCTTCGGCACGACTGGCCAGCGCTGCACCGCGTGTAGCCGCGTGCTGGTGCACGACCGGGTCTACGACGCCCTGGCGGAGCGGGTCGCGGCCAAAGCGAGTTCCCTGCGTCTCGGCGACGGACTCGATCCCCGGACCGAGGTCGGGCCGCTGGTCAACGCGGGTTCGGTCGAGAAGGTGAACGAATACGTCCAGATCGGAATCGGGGAAGGCGCGAGCCTCGTCGCGGGAGGGAAGCGTGCCACCGACGGGGTGCTCGCGAAGGGGCACTTCTTCGAGCCTACGGTCTTCACAGGGGTGAAGCCGGATGCCCGCGTCGCGGTCGAGGAGATCTTCGGCCCGGTACTGGCGATGGTGCGGGTGAAGAGTCTCGAAGATGCGATCGAGATCAACAACGCCTCCCCGTACGGGCTCTCCTCCGCGATCTTCACCGGCGACGTCGATCGCGCTTTCCAGGCGATGCGTGATCTCGACACCGGGATCGTGTACGTGAATCACGGCACGACCGGCGCCGAAACTCACCTTCCCTTCGGCGGCACGCGCGGAACCGGCAACGGTCACCGCGAGGCGGGCCACACGATGCTCGACCCCTTCACCGAGTGGAAGAGCATCTACGTGGACTACAGCGGGCGGATTCAGCGGGCGCAGATCGACAACAACTAGGTTCGTTCGAGGTGCATCCTTCATTCTGCGGCCGGAGATCACGAAGATGAACCTGCACGAATACCAGGCCAAGGAGTTGTTCGCGCGCTACGGGCTGCCGGTTCTGCCGGGACAGATGGTCACCACGCCCGAAGAGGCACGCGACGTCGCCGCCTCCTTCGGCAGCACGGTCGTCATCAAGGCGCAGGTGCTGGTGGGCGGTCGCGGCAAGGCGGGGGGCGTCAAACTCGCCCACACGCCCGAGGAGGCGTTCGAGAAGGCGCGCGACATCCTCGCCCTCACGATCAAGGGCCTCGCGGTGCGCAAGGTGCTCGTCGCCCAGGCGGCCGACATCTCCCGCGAGCTCTACCTGTCCATCATCCTCGACCGCGCCGCGAAGCGACCGCTCATCATGCTTTCGGCCGAGGGTGGCGTGGAGATCGAGGAGGTGGCGAAGCAGAGCCCTGAAAAGATCGTCCGGCGCCACATCGGTCTCGAGGGCCTGCGCACCTACCAGGCGCGCGCCCTGTTCCAGCCGCTGCTCGAGGATCCGAAGTGGGTGTCACAGGCCACCGAAATCCTCATGAAGCTGTGGACGGTGTTCCGCGAGAACGACTGCACGCTGGCCGAGATCAATCCGCTCGCGATCACGCCCCAGGGCCGGGTGTTGGCGCTCGACGCCAAGGTGATCCTCGACGACAACGCGGAGTTCCGGCACCGCGAGTGGGACACCTGGCGCGACCGGGACGAGGAGACCCGGGGGGCGCGCCTGGCGCGGGAGTTCGGGCTCTCCTACGTGAAGCTCGACGGCGACATCGGCTGCGTCGTGAACGGCGCGGGCCTGGCGATGGCCACGATGGACCTGGTCAAGCACTACGGAGGCGAGCCCGCGAACTTCCTCGACATCGGCGGCTCGTCGAACCCCGAAAAGGTCACCGCGGCTCTCAAGATCATCACCGGCGACTCTCACGTCCGCGCAATCCTGTTCAACATCTTCGGCGGGATCACGCGCTGTGACGACGTCGCGCGCGGGATCGTGCAGTCGCTCGAAGCGTCCCCGCTCGAGGTGCCGCTCGTCATCCGCCTCACCGGGACCAACGAGGACCTGGCACGCAAGATTCTTTCGGAGAAGGGCCTCGCCGTGACGACGTCCATGGACGAGGGTGTGCGTACGGTGATCGCCCGGGCCCAGGAGGTGGCAGCGTGAGCATCCTGATCGACAAGAGCTCGCGTGTCATCGTCCAGGGGATCACCGGCCGCGATGGCAGCTTCCACACCCAGCAGATGCTGAGCTACGGCACCAAAATCGTGGCGGGAGTGACGCCGGGCCGCGGGGGCGAGAGCGTCCACGGCGTGCCGGTCTTCGACAGCGTCGCCGGGGCCGTCACCGCGACCCGGGCCAACACCTCGGTCATCTACGTGCCGGCGCCGTTCGCGGCCGACGCGATCCACGAAGCCGCCGACGCCGGGATCGCGCTCATCGTCTGCATCACCGAGGGGGTCCCGGTGCGGGACGCGCTGGCCGCGTACCATCACGTCGCGGCGCTGCGAGAGCGCAACGGCACCGCACGGCCACGCCTGGTGGGGCCGAACTGCCCCGGACTCATCAGCCCGGGGCTCTCCAAGGTCGGCATCCTCCCCGGACACATCTGCAAGCCGGGCCCGGTCGGCCTGGTGTCCCGCAGCGGTACGCTCACCTACGAGGTCGTGCACCAGCTCACCCGCGCCGGGCTGGGGCAGAGCACCTGCTTCGGGATCGGTGGCGATCCGGTCATCGGCACCAGCTTCGTGGACGCCCTGGCGGCGTTCGAGGCCGATCCCCAAACCGAAGCCATCGTGTTGATCGGCGAGATTGGCGGATCGGATGAGGAAGAAGCGGCGCAGTTCATCAAGCGCCGCGTGAAGAAACCGGTCGTCGCCTTCATCGCCGGGCAGACCGCCCCTCCAGGGAAGCGGATGGGGCACGCCGGCGCGATCGTGTCGGGCGGTACCGGGACGGCGGCCGAGAAGATGGCGTCATTCCAGGCGGTGGGCGTGCCGGTGGCGCGCATCCCTTCCGAGATCCCCGCCCTGGTGGCCGAGCAGCTCGCGCGGCGGCGCGGGCACCGGACGTCGGCTCCTCGCCGGGCCGCGGCGAGGAAGGCCCCGGGTCCGACCAAGGGGCGGGCGAAGGCCAGGCCGCGCAAGGCCGCGAAGGGCAGGCCACACAGGGCCGACAAGACGAGGCCCGCGGCCGGGCGCCTGAAGCGGGCAACCCCCCGCTCCCGCCGCTGAGCCGCACTTCACGTCCCAACGCACCGGCCCTCGCGGCCCGAGAGAAGGAGACGACGTGGCTCTGGAGCGCACGCTGTTCATCGTCAAGCCCGATGCGGTGAAGCGCAATCTGGTCGGCAGGATTCTCGCGCACGTCGAGGAGAGGGGGTTCAGGATCGTCGAGGCGCGGCTCGGTTGGATCACCCGCGAGGAGGCGGAGGCGTTCTACGACGAGCACCGGTCCAAGCCCTTCTTCAAGGAGCTGGTGGACTACATGACCTCCGGGCCGGTGATGCTGACCTGCCTCGAGAAGGACGGCGGGGTGGTCAACCTCCGGGAAGTCGTGGGTGCCACCGATCCGGCCGAGGCGACTCGGGGGACGCTTCGGCAACTCTACGGCGAAAGCAAGCAGATCAACGCGGTCCACGCCTCGGACAGCCTTCCCAGCGCCGAGCGCGAGGTGAAGCTCTACTTCGGGACGGCCGCCCTCACCCCCCAGGTCGGTCGGTGAGGGGGAACCTGCCGGGCCTGGCTCGGCATAAGTCGCTGGCCGGGCGCTGGCTGGACGGGTCGGCAACCCTGTGCTAGTGTGCGCCGGGTCCCGAATCAACGCCGCAGGAAGCTGAATATGTCGGGATTTGTTGTCAACCTAGCGGCGGTGAACCAGGGACGGAGCCGGGTGGAGGCACGGGCGGCGACGAGGGACCTTGACCTTCCGGAGGCCGAGTGGCCGGGGGAGGTGCAGGCCGGTTTCGACGTCGATCGGAACGGGGACCGGCTGGTGCTGATCGGCCGGGTGAGTGCCGTGGCCCTGCTCGAGTGCGTCCGCTGCCTCCGATCGTTCGAACGGTCCTTGGGGGTCGAGCTGACGGTATTTGCGGACCGTTCCGGCAGCTCGCGGCCGCTCGAGGAGGAAGATCTCGAGCGCGACCGCTACATGTTGTTCCACAACGGCCGCCAACTCGACCTCAGAGAAGAAACGCGCGAAGCGCTGTTGACCGAGCTTCCGATGACGCCGTTTTGCAGCGAAGACTGCAAGGGGCTGTGTCCCCGGTGCGGCGCGGATCTCAATCCGGGGCCCTGCGATTGTCCCGTGTTGGCCTGAACCCGGCCAGGCGACGAGAAACAGGAGGAATCAGTCATGGCGGTACCCAAGCGCAGACATTCCAGCACGCGGGGGCGCAAACGCCGCACGCACTGGAAACTCCGTCAGCCGGGTGTCCACCCCTGCAGTCATTGCAGCAGCCCCAAGCAGCCGCACCGGGTGTGCCCCAATTGCGGCTTTTACGACGGCGAAGAAATCATTCAGCCGCCCACCGAGTAGCTCCGGCCAGGGCCCAAGGAAATGGCATCGATCCCGCGCATCGGGATTGACGCGATGGGTGGCGACCACGGTCCAGCGGTGGTCGCCCAGGGGGTCTGCCTCGCGCTCCGCGAGATGCAGGGCCGCTTCAGCGTCACCCTGATCGGCGACGAGACCCGCGTCCGGCCGGCGCTCAAGCATGCCGGGGCCGATGGGCTTCCGATCGACGTGGTGCACACCGCCGAGCACATCGAGATGTCTGAGAAGGCCGCGGCAGCCGCGCGGCGCAAGAGCACCTCATCGATCGCGGTGATGTCCCAGCTCCACAAAGAGGGCAAGGTCGACGCCGTGTTCAGCGTTGGCAATACCGGAGCGGTGGTCGCGACCGCCCTGCTCTCGCTCGGCCGCCTCGAGTCGGTGTCGCGCCCCGCGCTGGCAGCGTTCTTTCCCAACCCGGCGGGCGGGTGCGTGGTGCTGGACGTGGGGGCCAACGCCGCCTGCAAGGCCTCGTACCTCGTTCAGTTCGCCCACATGGGGGCGGTCTACGCGCGCTACCTCCTGGGTCGCGAGGACCCCCGCGTCGGCCTGCTCTCGATCGGCGAGGAAGACACCAAAGGCAACGACCTCGTCTTCGAAGCGCTGCCGCTGCTACGCCGCGCGCAGCACGTCAATTTCATCGGCAACGTCGAGGGCCGCGATGTCTTCCGCGGCACCTGTGACGTGATCGTTACCGACGGGTTCACCGGGAACGTGGTGCTCAAGACCGCCGAGAGCGTCGCGGAACTGCTGATCAAGCGGATTCGCGCCGAGGTTTCGGGCGACCCGATGGCCATGCTCGGCACTCTGCTGATGCGTCCCGCGCTGCGCCGGCTCATGCGCCAACTCGACTGGGAGGAACACGCCGCAGCGCCCCTGCTGGGGGTGAACGGCGTGTGCTTCATCGGACACGGCAGCAGCAGTCCCCGGGCGATCCGCAGCGCCATCCGCACCGTGGTTGCGTTCGTCGAAAAGCGCGTCAACCACCACATCCGCGAGGAGATCGAGGCGGACCGTGAAACCGCAGCCTGAGATCCGCGGGGCGACCATCGTGGGCACCGGCATGTTCGTGCCCGAGGCCGTGCTGACCAACCGGGACTTGGAGCGGATGGTCGATACGTCCGACGAGTGGATCCGCGAGCGCACCGGGATCTCCGAGCGCCGGATCGCTGCGTCGGAGCAGGCGTCGTCCGATCTGGCGCTGATGGCCTCCCGGCGCGCGCTCCAGATGGCCGGTGTCGCCCCCAGCGAGGTGGATCACATCATCGTCGCGACCACGACCCCGGACCGCATCCTGCCGTCGTGCGGCTGCACGCTCCAGCACAAGTTGGGCGCCACGCGGGCCGCGGCCTACGACTTGTTCGCGGCCTGCACGGGATTCATCTTCGGGCTCGGCGTGGCGCGTGGCCTCATCGGCTCCGGCATGACCGAGACGGTTCTCCTCGTGGGCGTGGAAACGCTGTCGCGCATCGTGGACTTCACCGACCGCAACACGTGCGTGCTGTTCGGCGACGGGGCCGGCGCGGCGGTGCTCAGGCCTTGCGAGCCCGGCCACGGGATCCTGTCCGTCGACATGCACAGCGACGGCGAGCTCGGCGACGTGCTCGAAGTTCCCGCTGGCGGTTCCCTGCAACCCGCGAGCGCCGACACCGTGCGGGACCGCAAGCATTTCATCGCGATGCGCGGGAAAAAACTATTCCCGTTCGCCGTCCGCTCGATGGATGAGAGCCTGCGCGCGGCGTTGGAGCGGGCCGGCCTCACCCCGGCCGATCTCGACCTCGTCATCCCGCACCAGGCCAACCAGCGCATCCTCGACGCGGTGCGCGATCGTCTCGGGGTTCCCGAGGAAAAGATGTACGCCAACATCGCGCGCTTCGGGAACACCTCGTCGGCGTCGATACCGATCAGCCTCGACGAGGCGATGCGCGCGGGCAGACTCGAGACCGGCGACCGACTTGGCATGTGCGCGTTCGGTGGCGGCGCCACGTGGGGCGCGAGCGTGATGCGCTGGACCCTGGCCCCGCTCGCGCCGGCCCGCACCGCGGAGGCTCCGGGCCGCCTGGCGGAGAGCCCGATCGCGTCATGAAGCTCGCGTTTCTGTTCCCGGGGCAGGGCGCCCAGAAAGTGGGCATGGGCCGGGCGCTGGCCCAGAAGCACCCCGAGGCGTGCGCCTCGTTCCAGGCCGCCGACCGCGTGCTCGGCGTTCCGCTCACCCGGATCTGCTGGGAAGGCCCGCCCGAAGAACTCACCCGCTCGGTGAACGCGCAGCCCGCGCTACTCACCCACAGCGTGGCGGTGTGGCGGCTCATGGACGCGGCGGGGTTCCGGCCGCAGTGGGTCGCCGGTCACAGCCTGGGAGAGTACTCGGCCTGCGTGGCGGCCGGCGCGATCGGGTTCGAAGACGCGTTGCGCCTCGTGCGCCGCCGCGGCGAACTCATGTCCCGCGCGGGCCTCGAACGCCCCGGCACCATGGCAGCGATTCTCGGCCTCGAGGGCGCCGACGTCGAGGCGGTGTGTGCCGAAGCCGCGGCTGCGGGGGTCGTGGTGGCCGCGAACTACAACGCGCCCGGTCAGGTCGTGATCTCGGGTGAGATCCCCGCCGTCGAGCGGGCCTGCGAGATCGCAGAGATGCGCGGCGCGCGGCGCGCGATCCGCCTCGAAGTGAGCGGCGCGTTCCATTCGCCCCTCATGGGTTCGGCGGCGGGGGAGCTCGAGGCCGCGTTGGACGCGGTGCCGTTTCGCGACGCGCGCTGCCCGATCCTCGCCAACGTGACCGCCGAGCCGGTGCAGAAGGCGGACGAGATCCGGCAGACGCTCAAACGCCAGCTGCTGGGATCGGTGCGGTGGGAGAGCTCGATGCGGCGCCTGCTCGGCGAGGGCGCCACCTTCGTGGAGCTCGGCACCGGCGCCGTGCTCCGGGGACTCCTGCGCACGACCGACCGTCAGGCGATGTCGTGGAACGTCGAGGATCCCGAGAGCCTGCAGGCGACACTGGCCGGCCTCGGGGCGCCGGCGATGCCCGTGACGGGCGAGGAAGGGTGATGGAGCAGACGCGCGAAGTGGGGACCACGGGGTCCACTCGCGAGCTCGAGCGGCAGGTGGCCTTCGTCACCGGAGGCGCGACCGGGATCGGCCTTGCGGTGGCCGGGGCGCTCGCGGCCCGGGGCGCGGCGGTGGCGATCTTCGCGCGCAACGCCGCGCGGGCCGAGCAGGCCGCCGAGGGGTTGCGCGCCTCGGATGTAGACGCCGGAAGCTTCGAAGCCGACATTTCGCAGAGCGCATCGGTCGAGGCCGCGTTCGAGGCCGCGCTGTCGCGCTTCGGACGGGTGGACATCCTGGTCAATAACGCCGGGGTGGCGCGCGACGGCCTGCTCATGCGCATGAGCGACGAGCAATGGTCGCAGGTGATCGAGACCAACCTGGGCGGTGCCTTTCGCTGCACGCGGGCCGTGACGCGGCCGATGATGAAGGCCCGCTACGGGCGCATCGTCAACATTTCGTCGGTGGTTGGCCTGGTGGGGAATCCCGGCCAGGTCAACTACGCGGCGTCCAAGGCCGGACTGCTGGGATTCACCAAAGCGCTCGCGCGGGAGCTGGCCTCCCGGGCGATCACGGTAAACGCCGTGTGTCCCGGATTCATCGAAACCGAAATGACGGCGACGCTTCCGGAGGCGGCGCGCGCCGAACTGATGGCCAGGATCCCGCTCGCACGTCTCGGCAAGCCCGCCGAGGTGGCCGAGGCCGTGGCATTCCTGGCATCGCCCCGGGCCGGTTACGTCACCGGGCAGGTTTGGACGGTCGACGGCGGCATGGCGATGTGATCGGGCAGTCCCACATTCAACGAGGAGGTGAAGGTGGCCACATTCAGTGAAGACCGGGTAAAGGAGATCATCGCCAAGGAACTGGAGGTCGACGTCAAGCAGATCACGCCGGAAGCGAAGTTCATCGAAGACCTCGGCGCGGACTCGCTCGACATCGTCGAGCTGGTCATGGCGCTCGAAGAGGAGTTCAGCCTCGACATCCCCGACGAGGACGCCGACAAGCTCAAGACCGTCGGCGACGCGATGAACTACCTGAAGTCCCACGCGACCGTGTCCTGAATCGAAGTGTCTGAGCTTCGGCGACCCCGCGCTTCCTCGAGAGTTCGAGGGCATCGCGCGGTCGCATCCCGTGGAGAGGTCGTTCACTCGTGAACGTTGCGAACGGAAACCGAGTCTGGATCACCGGAGCGGGTGTGATTTCGCCGCTCGGGAACAGCATCCAGGAGTTCTGGGATCACCTGATTGAAGGTCGGTCAGGGGCCGGGCCCATCACGCGGTTCGACTCGACGGCGTTCGAGACCCGCTTTGCCTGCGAGGTCAAGGGCTTCACCTTCGAGGGCATACTCGACCGCAAGGACGCCAAGCGCATGGACCGCTTCGTCCAGTACGCGGTCGTCGCGGCCCACGAGGCCATTCGGAACAGCGGACTGGATCTGGACGCGATCGACCTGAACCGGACCGGCGTGGTCATCGGCTCGGGCATCGGGGGGATGGAAACGTTCGAAGAGCAGCACCTGGCGCTGGTCCAGAAGGGACCGCGACGGGTGAGCCCGTTCTTCATCCCGATGATGATCGTGGACATGGCCGCCGGACAGATCTCCATCCAGTTCGGCCTCAAAGGTCCCAACTTCGCAACCGTTTCCGCATGCGCCTCAGGAGCGCATGCCATCGGCGAAGCGCTGCGCCTGATTCGGGCGGGCGATGCCGATGTGATCCTGGCGGGCGGCAGCGAGTCGACCATCACGCCGATGGCGCTGGCCGGCTTCGGCAGCGCCCGCGCACTCTCCACACGAAACGACGATCCGCAGCGAGCCAGCCGTCCCTTCGACCAGGAACGGGACGGCTTCGTCATCGGTGAAGGCGCCGCCGTGCTGGTCCTCGAACGCGAGGATCACGCCCGGCAACGAGGCGCCCAACCGCTCTGCGAGCTCGCCGGCTACGGGGCCAGCGGGGACGCCTTTCACATGACGGCGCCCTGCGTGGACGGGGAAGGCGCGGCGCGCGCGATGTCGCGCGCGCTCGACGACGCCGGACTGGCCCCCGAAGACGTGCACTACATCAACGCGCACGGGACCTCTACACCCGCCGGTGATCCGGCGGAGGTGGCGGCGATCAAGACCGTGTTCCGGGAGCACGCCCGCCGGCTGACCATAAGCTCGACGAAGTCCATGACGGGGCACCTGCTGGGTGCCGCCGGAGGACTGGAAGCGGTGGCCACTGCACTGGCCCTGGCGCGCGGCATCGTCCCACCCACGATCAACCTGGAAAGACCGGATCCCACATGCGACCTCGATTTCGTTCCGAATCAGGCCCGAACGCAAAGCGTGACGGCCGCAATCTCGAACTCGTTCGGGTTCGGGGGACACAACGTGACCCTGGCCGTCCGCCGCGTAACGTAAGGGGCCGAACCCGCCGTCGCGGCGGGCGTGGCAGTCGGCCTCCGGCGTCGTCGGCGCCCAAGTGGTCCTTCTGGAGCTGGCTTCGTTCGCTGTTCCGTGCGGCGCCCGGCCTGGGCGCGCCCGCGGGGCGAGGCGCCGCCACCGACCACGAAGCACGGGTGGTGGCCGATTTCTGCAAGCACTACGGCCTGACCTTCCGCAATCCGGCGCTGGTCAAGCTCGCGCTCACCCACCGCTCGTATCTGCACGTGACCGGGCAGCGCGAATCCAACGAACGCCTGGAGTTCCTGGGCGACTCGGTGCTGGGACTCGTCACCAGCGAGAACCTGTATCGTGCGCACCCGCTGGAGCACGAAGGCCAGCTGACCAAGACCAAGTCGCTGCTGGTGTCGAAGGCGATCCTGTCGCGTCGCGCGCTGGCGATGGGGCTCGGCCGCTTCGTCCTCATGAGCCACTCCGAGGTGGAGTCGGGAGGCCGCCAACGGCTCTCGATCCTTGCGGACGCCTTCGAGGCCGTCGTCGGCGCCGTCTACCTCGACCAGGGCTTCGAGGCTTCGCGGGCCTTCATCGAGCGCTGGCTGCTGCGG
>Ga0247727_10017530_pt1 | contig 11391 bp, 6 predicted proteins | sample WisWelCaveWW1625_FD_202498 | JGI IMG/M metagenome (GOLD analysis project Ga0247727, IMG submission 202498) | Biofilm microbial communities from Wishing Well Cave, Virginia, United States - WW16-25 | ecosystem: Environmental > Aquatic > Deep subsurface > Groundwater > Cave microbial mat | place... | reverse complement strand
TCTGTCACAGCATTATTTTGCTCTGGATTATACATTATTACCGTCGCTATTTGAATATATTCAACGGATAAAATCATCACAATCGCGCACTTTTGAGGATTAATGTTAGTTCAGAAAAGGTAAGTAAGAAGGATAGTTGTAACGAAAACAGCCGGCGCGCGCAAAAGTTATCCCGGGGTCACGGGAGAATATATTTTTTATACCCAGTTAGCCGGAGAGGAGTGTTCATGTTTGGAAAAGTTAATTATTCCGACCGCCGCGGCCAAGGCCAAAATGCCCGATGTGGTAACTTCGGAAATTTATACTCAGGTTTTAAAAGAGAGAGAATTAAAGCTGAATATGTTTAATAATCTAAAGATAAGGACGGCGTATTTTAAGTCAACGGAACGCGCCGCGTTGGTCAAACCGCAAAATTTATCGTTCGAAAGCTCAAAAGACGAGTTCAATCAAGGCAAGCAAAAGCTCACCCTGAAATTTATCCTTCCCCGCGGCTGTTACGCGACGATGCTGATTAAGAGACTTTTCGCGGATCCACTTTAGGGGATTGGGACGTATTCCTGGCTCAGGCAGTGCTTCGCCCAGCCCCAAAGATAATTTTTAGCTGGACGAAGCAAACTCGCCAGTAACACGTCCCAATCCCTTTTTGGAATATTTTTGTTATTCTTTCGAGACCGTTGGTGAAAGGTTAATGGTATCATTTCGCGTGCAGTTTGACGCAGCCCCGACAGAATGTCGGGGCGAGTCGCTGTCTGAGCACGAAATGATACCATTAACCAATATTTTTGCAGATGGTTTTTCAGGTTTATGGTATTATGTCGCCATGGTAGGATTTCTGATTCGATGATCTGATCAATTCCTTGGCCTTGATTTTAGTCGTCAAGATCGTTCCTGGCATTGTCGCTGACTCGACCGAAACCATTCTTTTGGCCGCTTTGCTTTTGGGTTTCTTAAATGCGGTCCTGCGTCCGCTCATCCTTTTTTTGACGTTGCCGTTACTTGTTTACTCACTTGGTTTTTTTACACTCATCGTCAATGGATTGATGTTGTATGGAGTTTCGAAGATTGTGAACGGATTTTATGTCCATGGGTTCGGCAGCGCCTTTTGGGGCGCACTATTTTTTAGTATGATCAGTTTTTTTCTAAGCCTATTCATCGATCCGCAAGGGACAACAGGTTTTCGCGTTACCCGGACAACTTCTTCATCTGCCGCACGCCGTTTTCGAAATGATCATATCATTGATGTCGAAGGAAAAACGACCGATGATGATAAAAATCGTATCAAATAACTACAATTGATTTTATGAACTATTTTGTCATTTGTCTGGTCGCCTTCATTGCGTCGGGACTAACGTTGTTCTCAGGGTTTGGCTTGGGGACAATTTTATTGCCGGCGTTCGCTTTATTTTTCCCAATTGATATCGCCGTTTCTTTAACGGCCATTGGTCATTTCTTAAACAATATTTTAAAATTATTTTTGTTGGGGAAACAGGCAAAAGGAGAAGTGGTCCTGGCGTTCGGCCTGCCGGCAATTGCCGCAGCTTTCGTTGGTGCTTTAGTACTTCTGTGTTTAGGCCACATGAAACCGATTTTGAATTATCAATTCGGGGGCCATGAATTTTCGATTTTTCCGGTCAAAATCATTATCGCGTTTTTGATGATCGCCTTTGCGCTTATTGAGATCCTTCCGCAGTTCTCGAGGTTGAAATTCGACAAAAAATATTTACCGTTCGGGGGTATATTAAGCGGGTTTTTCGGCGGACTTTCGGGTCACCAGGGGGCATTGCGCAGCGCTTTTCTGATCAAATGCGGACTGACTAAGGAAAGTTTTATCGCCACGGGGATTGTGATCGCCTGTTTGGTGGATATTTCGCGGATCGCGGTTTACGGGACCCATATTTTTTCGGGGATTTTAAATGACCAAAAGTCACTTTTGCTGGCGGCGGTATTATCGGCGTTTATAGGGGCGTATATCGGAAATCGTTTGGTTAATAAGATCACGCTTCGGATTGTTCAGAATATCGTCACCGCGATGCTTTTGTTGATCGCTTTGTTTTTAGGAGCGGGAATTATTTAAATGAAACGAGCTTGTTTCCGAAAAAATATTCGTGCTCAGATGGAGGAGAATATGAAAAAACTTAAAATGATTTTAACGATTGGTATCTTGGGTCTGTTTGTTTTAGGAATTGTCAAAGACCAGATCATCAAATCCGTGGTTACCTCGGGAGTGCGAAAGGTCGCCGGGACGCCGGTTACAATAGGAGGCTTATATTTAGGCATTTTTCGCCAATCGGTGCGCATCAAAGATCTACGAGTCTACAACCCGCCTGATTTCCCTAAAGAAATTTTGATTGATCTCCCTGAAATCAGTCTTGATTATTCCCTGCTGGATATTTTAAAAGGGAAGCTGTATCTGCCATTTATCGCCATCAACTTAAAAGAAATGACCATCATTAAAAATCAAAATGGCCGTCTGAACATCGATGGCTTAAAATTAAAGCAAGGTGATCCCATGGCGATGCAAATTGATTCCATGGCACTTAATATTGGACAGGTCACCTGGAAAGATTATTCGCAGGGAGGGGAGCCGAAGGTTGAAACATTTGAGGTGAATGTGAAGAATAAAATTTTTAAGAATATTATCTCGGCCCAGCAGCTGGCCATTAATCTTATCCTTGAGGCCATCAAGCCCACGGCTATCAAGACCGCTGGTATTTATGGATCCGCGGTTTTTGTGGGAGATCAATATATTCCACCAGTCGTCAAAAATCTTTTGACCAGTAAGAATTATGCTGAGGCTGAGTTTACGTCTGGATATGACCGGGCTTATAAGGTTTGTTTGGAAACCATTAAAAGTCAAGGTCAGGTTAGTAAGGAAAACAAGCCCACCGGTGAGATCAAGGCTATCGTGAATGGTAACGATGTCAGTGTTACCGTGAGTAAAACCTTTGATAACAAGGTTCAGGTGATTGTCAAGGCCAGTAAATTTTTGATCCCCCAGACCGCCGCAGCCAGTGAGATCCTTTTTAAGTTATCTGAGAAATTGAAATGAAAGTTTTACCATACTTAACTTGACAACAATCTTTTGCGTCTATACAATCGCACTACCTCTGGATCCCACAATTGTGAGTCACGTCCCAGTGAACTATATAAGGAGTTTAATGAAGAGTTTTCATCAGATTAGAAAAAATACTTTCAGTTCTATCGGTATTAGTGTTATAAGCTTATTTTTTGTGAGCCAGCAAAATTTGCTGCGAGCCGACGAACCATTGACACTGACGCAATGTTATGATTTGGCGTTAAAGCGCAGCGAATCGATTGCCATTCAGAAGGAATTGATCAAGGAAACTGAAGGGAGATTCTTGCAGTCGATCAGCGGTATCATGCCGGATGTTTCCTACGTTTATTCGGATGAACGGCAGGATGGCAGCGGGTCAACCAACTTTACCTTAGAACAAATTCCGGAACGAAAGTTTACCGTTACGCAGCCGCTATTCTCCGGATTTAAAGAATTTGCGGCCATATCCGCGGGCAGGGCCGAAAAAAGGCAGCGTCTTGAAGAAGAAAAGAGGGCGCGCCAGCTTTTATTTTTGGACGTGGCCGACGCTTTTTATTTTTATCTGGATTATCAGGAAGAGATCAACACCCTGGAAACTGTCGCTACCGCGCTAAACGAACGGATCGAAGAATTAAATAAACGCGAGGAGCTCGGCCGCTCGCGCCCCAGTGAAACGGCCAATGCCCAGTTACGTTTAAGCCGTCTTGAAGCGGAATTGGAATTGGTCAAAAGTCAAAAAGAGGTCGCCGAGCAATTGCTGGAATTTTTAACCGGTCAAAGCAATTTGGTTTTACAGGATGACGATCCCTTGGGGCAGCCGTTTTTGGAATTAGGAGAATTCCTTTCTAAACTGTCTGAACGTCCGGATATTAAGGCCGCCGCGGAGGCTTTATTTATCGCCCGCAAACAAATCACTCGCGCTAAAGCCGACTTTTTTCCAACGGTGGATTTGTCAGGGAACTATTACACCAAACGGGTGGGAAATTCCAAAGACGTGACCTGGGACGCGACGTTAACAATTGAGGCTCCGATCTTTTTGGGTACGGAGATTTTTGGTAAAGTCAAAGAAGCCAATGCCCAGGCCGAGCAGGCTCGTCTGATTTTAAGCGAAAAGAAGCGCAGCGCCACTCTCGAAATTCAAAATGCTTTTACCCAATGGCAGGCGAATTTGCGGCGCAGTGTCGCCTTGGAAAAGGCCGTTAATGCTGCTGAGAAAAATTATCAATTGCAAAAGGAAGATTATCAATTGAATCTCGTCAATAATTTGACCGTGCTCGATGCCCTGGAAGAATTGCAAAGCACCCGCCGGGAATATATTGCGGTTAAAAATGAAACCAAACGTTCGTATTGCAAGTTGAAAGTCGCCGTTGGAGAAACCGAATGACTTTAGCCGACCTTTCCATAAAACGACCAGTTTTCGCCTGGATGCTCATGTCGGGATTGATTTTTTTTGGTTTTATCAGCGCCCAGCGTATGGGGATTGGCCGCCTGCCCGATGTGGACTTTCCAGTCATCTCCATTAATTTGACCTGGGAAGGCGCGGCCCCAGAGGTTATGGAAAGCGACGTTGTGGATGTCGTTGAAGACGCGGTCACATCTATCGAGGGGGTGCGTGAAGTTTCTTCCTCTATCCGCCAGGGACAAGCCTCCGTGACACTGGAACTGGATTTAAATCGTGATGTTGATGTGGCCGTTCAGGAAGTGCAATCCAAACTTTCCCAAGCACAGAGACGTCTGCCGGATGATATTGATCCGCCGATTGTCAGTAAAACCAATCCTGAAGATCAGCCGATCATTTGGTTAACGGCCATGGCGGATGATATTCCACTACGCAATTTAATGGATTTTGTCCAGAATCAATTACAGGAACGTTTTTCATCCGTGAGTGGTGTTGGAGAAATTTTCTTAGGTGGTTTTGTTGAAAGAAATTTGCGCGTCTGGATCGACGCCCAAAAACTTGAATTGTATCAGTTAAGTGTCAGTGACGTGATTAACGCTGTTTCCGCCGGTCATTACGAGGCCCCGGCTGGGCGCCTGGAAACGCCGACCCAAGAACAAAATGTGCGCGCCATGGGGGAGGCGCTTAATACGGAAGAATTCGAAAATATCATTATTCCCCAACGGGGAGGCGCGCCGGTTTATAAGCCGATTTATTTAAAAGATGTCGCGACGGTTGAGGACGGTTTGGCGGATGTGCGCCGTATTTCCAGACGAAATACCCAGCAGGCCGTTGGCATGGGAATTCGGAAACAACGAGGGGTCAATGAGGTGGCTGTCGGCCGGGCGGTGTTGGAGAGACTGGAACAGGTCAAGAAAGAATTGCCGCCGGGAATTGAGCTTGGGATCACGGTTAACCGCACGAAATTTGTCGAAGAATCCATCCATGAACTAACCATGACCTTGGTTTTATCGGGCCTTGTCACTTCTTTGGTGTGCTGGTTGTTTTTAGGTTCCTGGTCAGCGACGTTCAATGTTCTTTTGGCGATCCCGACGTCTATTTTGGGAACGTTTATTTTTATGCATTTTTTAGGATTTACTTTGAATACCTTTACGATGTTGGGCCTTTCTTTGGCCATTGGGATCGTGGTGGATGACGCGATCATGGTGTTGGAAAATATTGCCCGTTATCGTGAGCATGGTCTTGAAAAAGTTAAAGCCGCTCAGGTGGGCGCCCGGCAGATAACTTTCGCGGCCATGGCCACGAGCGCGGCCATCATCGCGATCTTTTTGCCGGTGACTTTTATGACCGGGATCATGGGAAAGTTTTTTTATGAATTTGGCGTGACTATTTCCATTGCCGTTGGCATATCTCTGCTGGAAGCTTTGACGCTCACACCCATGCGCTGTTCGCAGTTTCTGGAAGTCGGTCAGCGTCACACGGCCTTTGGCAAGGGAGTTGAACAAGGGTTCAAACGTTTGGCTGAACAATATCATCAGGGTTTACAATGGGCAATTTCAAAACCGAAAATCGTTGCGGTTAGCGCCACAATTTTATTCGCGGTTTCATTGGTCTTGATTTCGCTTTTACGTAAAGAATTTATTCCGCCGCAGGACCAGAGCATGTTTTTAGTCCGATTGCAGACACCGGTGGGTTCTTCGATTGAATTAACGGATGAGCGATTTAAAGAGGCGGAAAAATTTATCATGGGCCAGCCGGAGGTAGATGGTTATTTCAGCGTCATCGGCGGATTTATGGGTGGGGAAGTCAATAGCGGCCGGATTTTTGTTAATCTAAAAGACCCTAAGAATCGTCCGGTGATCGAGCCCTATAAAAAACGTCCCACCCAAAAAGACGTCATGGAATATTTTCGAAAGGAACTTAACAAAGTCACCAACGTGAAAGCCAGTATCCAGGATCTTTCTTTAAGCGGATTCTCGGCTCAAAGAGGATTCCCGATTGAGCTTAGCATCATCGGTCCGCAATGGGATAAATTGACCGAATACAGCATTGCCATCGAAGAAAAAATGAAACAAAGTCCGCTGCTCGTGGACGTAGACACGAATTACGAGGAAGGGATTTCAGAAATCCAGGTTTATCCTGACCGGCAAAAGTCCAGCGAACGGGGAGTCAGCGTTCAGGAGATCGGGCAGGCCATCAATGCCATGATTGCCGGCGAGCGGGTGGCCAAGTATACTCAGGGCGGACGGCGTTACGATGTACGGGTGCGGCTTTTGGCGTCTCAGCGCAATAAGGTTGAAGATATCGAAAAACTTTGGGTCTGGAACAATCGCGGGGAATTGGTGCAGTTAAAAGACGTGGTCAAGATTGTGGAGAAAACGGCATCGTTAAGTATCACCCGGCGCAACCGCGAACGGGCGGTTTCTTTGTATTCTAATATCGCCACCGGAAAATCACAGATCGACGCCATGAATGAAGTTCAAAAAATCGTCAAAGAAATTTTGCCTGATGGTTATCGGGCGGTTTTTAGCGGCGGCAGCCAGACCTTTAAGGAATCGTTCCACAGTTTATTTTTTGTTTTGTGGTTAGGGGTTTTGGTGGCGTACATGGTTTTAGCGTCACAGTTTAACAGTTATTTGGATCCGTTCACTGTTTTGTTGGCGCTGCCGTTTAGTATTTCTGGTGCTTTGTTCGCATTATGGATAACCGGACAATCTTTGAATATTTATAGTTTTATCGGAATCATACTTTTAATGGGCATTGTGAAAAAGAATTCGATCCTGCTGGTTGATTTTACCAATCAAATGCGTGCGCAAGGCAAAAATGTCAGGGAATCGATTCTTGAAGCTTGCCCGATACGTCTGCGGTCGATTTTGATGACGTCTTTAGCCACGGTCGCGGCCGCTTTGCCGCCGGCATTATCGTTCGGCGCGGGCTCGGAAGTTTTGCAGCCCATGGCGATCGCGGTCATCGGCGGGGTGATTGTCTCGACATTTTTCACCCTCTTTGTGGTCCCGTGCGTGTATTGTCTTTTGGTAAGGTTTGAGAGGAAAAAATTACAGCAACAAGAAGAGGTTTTGTCATGACGACGGTGATTACACCGCATTGAGTACAATCACCGGACACGGGGCGTTTTTGAGGATGCGTTCGACCCGCGGACCTAAAAACAATCTGTCCGAGGCCGGGCGGACATCGGTTCCCAAAACAATCAAATCAATATTCTGCTGGCGCGCCGCTTCCAGGATAACGACCTCCGGCTCAGAGCCAATCTGCACGTGGGCAAAAGCATTGACATCGTACATCTCGCCTAATTCTTTTAATTCTTCGACCATCTTTTCCGCGATCTTAAGCTGGCGTTTGAATACATCGTCTTGAACCTCGTAATGCCAGCTGTCCTTATCCTTTTCTAGGACATTGAGGAGATGAACCAGCTCATCTTTGGAGGGAGCCAGCAAAAATGAAAATTCCGCGGCCCGTTTCGCCGCGAACGAACCGTTGGTGGGAACGAGAATACGCTTGGGATTCCAGTCACTGTTGAGATTCTTTGTATGGACGACCATGGTCAAGCACGGGGATAAACTCACCAGAGAATCAATCACCTCGGAGAAAAGATGTTTTTCATCATCGCGCGCCTGGGAGGCCCCCAGCACCAAAAGGTCATAGTCTTTGTGCGCTTCATCCAGGACCACATTAACGACGTCAGAACTTTCGACCGCTTTTTTCAATAATTCCTGGTGATCAAATAGTTTGGCCAAGTCGTTTAGAAATTTGATATTCTCCGTCCTTTGTCCGGGCCGGTCAACACTTAACAATGTCGTTGAGAGCTGGCTCTTACTGGATATTTTTTTGAGGATTTGAGATTTCATCTGGTGCATGGCGGTGGAAAACGCATCGGATTCCTGGTGGCGCGCCGGAACTAAAACGCGATGGATAAGGCCGATGGAGCTCCCCCGAGATAATTGTTCCAGTTGAAGACGTTTCTGTTCTTCGGACGTGGGTTGAACATGTTTGAGAATCCACCGCAATAAAAACGGCGCCATTAAAGAGGTGGTCATGGCCATCAAAACGATGATGGAAAACATTTCCTGGGTGAGAATCCCCAAAGAAAGTCCAATGGTAGCCACGATAATTTCCATGGCCCCGCGGGCATTGAGGGCCGCGCCAAAGGCCAGCGAAATCCAGATATTTTGTTTTCCAATAAAGCGGGCCCCCAGAAAAGTCCCCAGGATTTTTCCGATGGTGGCGACCAAAATCACGGCGGCAGCAATGGTCAAAAGCGAAGGGGTCAGAAGACTTAAGATATTGACTTTAAGTCCGGCCACGGCGAAAAAAATGGGGGCAAAAATCCCAAGCGCAATACTTCGAAGCCTTTGATGGACCATTTGCGGAAGCCTCGGCATTTGGCCCAGCAATATTCCCATCACAAACGCCCCTAATACGGGTTCCAGATGTAAGGCTTGTGTCGCTGATGCCCACATAAAGGTCAGGATAATGACCAATGTCAAAGATTTTTCAGCACTGAGCACTCGGTCCTGAACAAAATCTAAGGATTTTTTAATAAACCAGCGGCCAAGAGTGAAGCTAAGAAACATAAAAATGGCCACGGTTCCCACGGAACCCAAAATGCTTGGTAACGTAATGACTTTTCCGCTGGCTAAGCCGGCGACAATGGAAAGCAGTATCCAGCCTGTCGTGTCTTCGCACATACCGGCCGCGATGATGGTTTGTCCGATATCCCGGCGCATCAAATTAAGGTCGAGCAAAATTTTAGCCAAAACCGGGATAGCCGAGATCGACATCGCCGTGGCAATAAACAGAGAAAAAATCAAACGCTGACTGCTATCGGGAAGTAAAAAATCAGGCAGATATTGTCCCAGAAGAAAACCGGAGGCCAGAGGCAGGATGATTCCGCCGATTGAAACACCAAAAGTAATTTTGGCGTGCCGGCGGATTAAATTTAAATCGGTCTCCAGGCCCGTGATCAACAGGAGAAAAATCGCGCCGATGAGACTGATAGATTCAAGTAAATGCCCCTGAACAGGATTTCCTGGGATAATAAATCCGACAATCCCTGGAAAGATTTTTCCTAAACACGATGGCCCCAGCATAATCCCCGCAAGAAGTTCTCCGATGACAGCTGGTTGGCCTAACCGCAGGCAGATTTCTCCAAATAATTTAGCAGTAAATAGAAGAACGGCAATCTGGGTGAGTAAAGCCAGAACATCATGGTGGGAAGCGGCGGTAAAAATTTCAGTAATATTATTCATCGCGTGCGGAAATATGGGTTGGTTGATAGGAAATGATTTCTATCGGCATGTACGAGATAGATTTTACAATTTTAAATCCAGATGGTCAAGGATTGCATTGCTATTCTTTCAATTTTACGTATAATACGTCCTGTTATTGCTCCAGACTTTGATCAAGGAGGTCACGTCATGGATTTTATTGTTCAGTTATTCACAGCGGATTCGGTAGCCCATGCGATTCTGATCTTTAGTTTGGTGATTGCCTTTGGTTTGGGACTGGGCAGTATTCGCGTTTTTGGGATTAACCTGGGTGTCGCCGGTGTTCTTTTTGTTGGACTTATATTCGGCCATTACGGGATTACCGTTAATACCGAGGTGCTTGAATTTACGCGTGAGTTTGGCCTGATCCTTTTTGTTTACACGATTGGTATGCAGGTGGGCCCGGGTTTCTTTTCGTCACTCAAACGTGATGGTTTGTCGCTTAACTTAATGGCGGCCTTTATTGTTCTTTTGGGCGCCATGATTACCCTGCTTTTAAGTCATTTCGGTCATATTCCTCTTCCAGCCGCGGTTGGTTTATTTTCCGGGGCCACGACCAACACCCCCAGTCTCGCCGCCGCCCAGCAGGCGCTTAAGGAGATTCCGACGATTACAGAAGAGATCAGTAAAATGCCCGGCCTGGGTTATGCCGTGGCGTATCCTTTTGGTATTTTGGGAATAATCTTTATTATGATTTTGACCCGCTTTATTTTTCGGATTAATCCCCAGAAAGAGGCCCAGGAACATGAGTTTCTGCAAAGAAAAAATATTGCCGTCCTTGGCGCGGTTGATTTGAAAATTGAGAATTCTAACCTCCATGGCCTGCCGATTAATAAAATTCTCATTCTTAAGGAAACGGGAGTGATTATCTCACGGGTGATGCATGAAAACCAGGTTCAGGTGGCTTTGCCGGATACGAAAATTTATATCGGAGATATTCTTCATGCCGTTGGTCCAAAAGAAAGGCTGGAAGAATTGCAGGTAATTGTCGGCAGTAAGGTGGACGTAGACTTAAGAGAGATTAAAAGTAATATTACGGCCAGGCGCGTGATTGTCAGTAAGCACGAGGTGGTAGGGAAATCGATAGCGGAACTGGATGTTACCGATCGCTATGGCGTGACCATTACCCGTGTCAGCCGTTCGGGGATTGAATTCCCGGTAACCGCGGTCATGGATTTAAATTTTGCTAATACTTTAGTTGTGGTTGGAGAGGAGAGCGCTATCAAAAAGTTCGCCTCTGATATGGGGGATTCTCCGCGGCAATTGGATTACCCGCAGCTTATTCCAGTTTTTGTTGGGATTGTTTTGGGCGTTATTTTAGGAAGCTGGCCGATTCATCTTCCCGGAATTCCGGCATCCATCAAACTTGGTTTAGCCGGCGGACCTTTGATCGTGGCCATTGTCCTTAGCCGGATTGGCCGCATCGGCCGTTTGATCTGGTATATGCCGATGAGCGCAAATTTTATGCTGAGAGAATTTGGCATCGCATTGTTTTTAGCGTGCGTGGGATTGCGCTCAGGCGATCAGTTTCTTAAAACACTTCTCGAAGGCAGTGGATTTTACTGGATGGGTTGCGCCATTTTTATAACCCTTATTCCAATTTTTATTATCGCGATGTTCGCCCGTCTAAAGTATAGAATGAATTATATGAC
>Ga0247727_10017529_pt1 | contig 11391 bp, 12 predicted proteins | sample WisWelCaveWW1625_FD_202498 | JGI IMG/M metagenome (GOLD analysis project Ga0247727, IMG submission 202498) | Biofilm microbial communities from Wishing Well Cave, Virginia, United States - WW16-25 | ecosystem: Environmental > Aquatic > Deep subsurface > Groundwater > Cave microbial mat | place... | reverse complement strand
CCAGGCGTAAAAGCTCAGGCTCGCGAAAATCACGCCGGCGAGAAAAGCCGTCGCGGCGGCGCTAAATTTGGTGTTGAGCGAAACCGGCGCGCGGCTCAGAATGAACGCCGCCGCGGTGATCGCCAGCAATCCGAAATTGACCATGGAGCTGCGCATGATGCGCAATCGGCTGCGCAGATAATCGAGATCGGTGGAGAGAAAAGGCGATTTGGCGAGAATATAAATGCGCAACTGAGGAAAGGATTGGGCCACGCGCTCGCCCAAAACATTTTTGCGAATCTTGTGATCAGCCCCGGCCAGCAGCACATCGCTGACGCGGTCCATCATAATGCCGAGGACATAAGCCGCCGCCGCGAGCGGGATGGCGATCACCAAATTATTGAAAATGGAAAAATCAATCCAGGCGTAACCGAAAAGGCTCAGGATCAACAGCGCGATCCAGCCCAGGGTTTCGATGCCGATGATCAGCAGCTCGGCAAAGACGTTGGTGGTGGTCATTGGGTTTGCTCGCAGGGCAAGAAATTTTCCTGACCTAATGAATTTTGATGATCAAAAGCGGTAATCTTTCCAGGAGGTCATTGCGAGCGCTTCTCAGCGAAGCAATCTCCTAATGCTCATAGGATTGCTTCGTCGCTTCGCTCCTCGCAATGACATATTACCGAACTTGAATGTCAAAACTCATAAGGAATTTGTACGACAAGCAACTCTCTCATGTCATCCCGAAGGGATCTTTTGCAGAATTAAGTACAGTGGTCATGCTGAAAAAGATTCTTACAGAATGACATTCACTTGTAAGCTTGTGGAAAGATAAGAGGCGGGAAGGAAAAAGGCAAGAGAGATATTTGCAGTAGAGAAAATTCTTGTGGGACGAGATGATGGAATATCGGATCGATGAATTGAATGATTGCCAAATCCAAATTGCCGCTTCGAGTTTAATAACTTCCCAGACCGATATCGTCGAAGGCGCTTTCGAGAATGAAGTAAAGGATCGGAGCGGCGATGCTGGCGATGAGGCCGGGATATGAGCCGAGCTTCGCGCCGACGTACCAGGCGTAGTCTGTTCCTTTTATTATCCTAAATCGCTTGTATTGCAGCCGTGTGATTTCCAGATGGCCGGTCAGTGCCAGCCAATCCCCGAAGCTCAGACCAACGTGGCTCGTCAAACCTGGAAAACGGTTGATAAAATCGTGTTCTCCCCCCAACAGCACGCCGGCGCTGAAATCGAGACTTACTGAATTGTTGAGCCAACGGCGGTATCTTGGCTTCAGGCCGTAGCGGTGCCCGTATTGATCAGCGCCGAAAAATAGCGTCGCGCCAATGGCCGTTTGTCTGGTCACGTTTCTCATCAAGCCTGTTTCCCACGTGTAATAAAAATGTGAGTTGCTGAACTGGTCGAGGCGATGATTGTACCCAAATTCTGTAATCCAAAACATCTTGCACTCGGGCAAAGGCTTGCCGCGAAAGCAGTGCTGGGCATTTGCCGGCAAGAACGTGCAAATGATGATCGCGATGGCGACAGGCAAAACTGTGTTCGAGCGTTTCATTATGAATGCTACCTACATTATGAATGCAACCTACATTCGATTCAGCCATTCCTGCGCTTTGGAGGCGAACTCGCTGGACGGATATTCGGACAAAAGCCGGCTGAACGCCTCGCGGGCTTCAGCCTTTTGGTTCAGTTGCATATGCGAACGGCCGAGCATGAGCAGCGCATCGTCCTTCTTGAGCGAACGCGGGTAACTCAAAACACGGTTGAACGCATTGGTCGCCTCCTGATAGCTGCCGGCGCCGAAATGGGCTTCACCGATCCAATAGACGCAATTGCTGATGCGGGGATGATCGGGAAATTGCGCGACCAGGCCGTTGAATTGATCGATGGCTTCGGCGTAGCGCTTGCCGTAGAATTTGCTGAGCGCTTCTTCATAGCCGCGCGAAAAACTGGCCGAGGTCACCGGCGCCGAGGTCAACTGGGTTTGCAGGGTATTGACGCTTTGTTCTTTCGACGATAATGTCGAGCGCAGGGTATTGATTTCATCTTCTTTTTGGACGATCTGCTGATTCATTTCGTCCATTTTGGATTTCATGCGAACGTATTCCTGCATGTCCTGCGGCGGTTGCTGGGAGCTGGATTCCATTTGATCGATGCGCTGCTGAAACGCGGACATGTCGGATTCTTCAACCGGCGCTTGCTCGGCGAGAATATCCGTGCCGCGGCTGCCGCCAAAAAAAGTCAAGCCGATCATGCCGGTTATGATGCCGTCCTTCGCCTTGTTGGCGGTTGTGGCGTCCAAGCTGTCGCCGGTGGTCAGGCGAAAACCGCCGCCGAGATCGAGCGCAAAGCGCGAGCCGAACATCACCCGAAAGCCCAGGCTGGGCCCAAAATCAAAATTCGTATAGCTCTTTTTGCTTTTAAAAGTATTGCCCTTCCGCTTGCTGGCGAATTTGTAATTCACGCCGCCGAGGCCCAAGCCGATATAAGGCCGAAAACCGCCGGAAGAAAGCTCGTAATCAAACAGCAAATCGCCGCGCAGCGCGTTCGTCGTAAATTTGACCGCGGAGATTTGATTGGTGGCGGCATTCGTAACGATGGATTTGGTAAAAGGAAGCTCGCTGTAGCTGACCAGGCCGGTCAAACCGAAATGTGAGTTAAAACGCCGCGTGAGATAGCCGCCGGCGCCGATGCCGACATCGGTGTTCTTCAGATCGCTGTACAACGAATTGATGCTCGGACCGACGCCAAAGCCCCAACGCGCTTGCGCCATCACGTTCGTGCTGAAAAGTCCTGCGCTCATCCCTGCCGACACAGCCAAAATAATGCAAAAAAAATATTGCCGTTGCTTCATTGCTGAACTCCTTTAAAAGAGCGTCCTTGCCCTGCGGGGCGTAGCCTATACCGTTTCCGCCGAAATGCCAAAATAAGATTTCAGCTCGGAGGGGATCACCTCGTGGATGGTGATTTTTTGACCGGTATAATTGTTATAAGCTCTCACTAGTTCTTCCATTTTTATTTTAAGCTGGTCGAGCCGGACGCTCGAACAGCCGGTTTCGCCTTCTTTAACTTCACGGCGCGCCGCCAAAATCATGTCGCCGATTTGCTCGAAATAATAATTTTGCATGGACTGGCTGATCAGGCCGTTGACCGAATCTTTAACGTCTTTTTCTTTTTCGACCAGCGTTTTCAGAGTGTTTTTTAAATGAAACAGATTGAGTTCCTTGGCGAGCTGGGCATCGAGGCCGACGTAGATGAACAACGACGGTTGGCGTTTGTAATAATCCGTTTTCAGGGCAAAATTGGTCAAAATGTATTGCTCGACGACGACGCGCTCGCCGTAGGTCATTTTACGATGGGTGACATAGCGGAGCGAATTGGCTTCCTGATGATACTCGGCGCGCGCCATCAAATCCGCGAAAGAAAAATATAATAATTCCTTCATAGGTGCTCTTTTGCCCGGCGTGGATTTTTTTAGATTGGTTCGGGAAACTTTATCAAACTCAGTTTTAACAAACCGTATGCCAGTTTGCGCCGATTTTTTATCACTCCGGACAACCATCGGCTTTCGCAAGACTTAGCGCCGATGCAAACAGGCCGCGACAAATGCTTTCAACCTTTTGCGGCTTGCCGCAACTGTCGCCATTTGAACGGCAGTTGCAGCGATGAGACACCCATTCTTTTTCAAAGAACCAAACAACCTTACGACAGCGCATACTGGATAGCCCGCGCCAATTTTTCGCGCGGCCAATCAGACGTCACCACGGCTTCGCCGATGTCGCCCAGCAAAACCAGGCGAAGTTGGCCGTGCTTGGCTTTTTTGTCGAAAGCCATACACTGCTCGACTAATGAGATAGGAATACCCTCCAAACGCCGTTTTTGCGGAATGCGTTTTAAAAAATTTTCAATGCGGGTGAACGCATCGCCAGCCAGCAAATCAGCCTCGCAGGACAGATAAGCTTCGGCCAGCATTCCGAGCAGAACCGCTTCGCCATGGCGCAAAAGGCGAAAACCGCCGGCGGCTTCGAGCGCATGGCCGACGGTGTGGCCAAAATTCAGCAAGGCGCGTTGCGCCGATTCGCGCTCGTCCTGCGCCACAATCTCGGCTTTGATCTCGCAACTGCGATGAATGGCTTTGATCATTGCCTGGTGATCGAGCTGCAACAAATCGGGCAGGCGGGTTTCGAGAAATTCGAAATACCGGCGGTCGCGGATGAGGGCATGCTTGGCGATTTCAGCCAACCCGCAAACAATTTCACGCGGCGGCAAAGTGTTTAAGGTGGCAGTGTCGATCCAAACCAGGCGGGGCTGATGAAAAGCGCCGATCATGTTTTTGCCGAGCGGATGATTCACGCCGGTTTTGCCGCCGATGCTGGCGTCAACTTGCGCCAGCAAAGTCGTCGGCGTTTGCACCAATTCGATACCGCGCATGAACGTCGCGGCGACAAATCCGGCGAGATCGCCGATCACGCCGCCGCCCAGCGCGATGACCGCGGTTTGCCGGTCGCAATGCAGCCGCAGCATTTCGCTTAAAATGCGCTCGTACGTTTTAAGATTCTTGTGGCGCTCGCCGTCGGCGATGACGATTTTGTCGGCGCGCAATTTGGCCGCGTCGAGGCTCGCAAGAATTTTTTCGCCGTAGTGCCGGTCGACGGCGGCGTTGGTGATGACGGCGAAACGCTCGCCGACTTTGTACAGCTTGAGCAGCTCGCCGAGCTGCGCGAGGGAGTCCGTTCCGATGAAAATCGGATAGCTGCGGCTGCCGAGATCGACTTTTAAAGTTTCCATCAAAACGTCCATGTTTCAGAACAAGTTTTCCGCCCAACGCGAACGAGCCGCAACCAAAAGCAAAAGCGCACGCAAAGGCGCAAAGTTAACGCAAAGTTTTTTTCTTTTGCTTTTCTTTGCGCAACCTTAGCGGCTTTGCGTCTTTGCGTGAAAGTTTTTGCCTATAGCCGTTGGCTTTTTCTGCAAAGATTTTACTTAACGGACTAATTGGCTAATTCAGGTTCCAATTCCTTTAAATCAACTCGCGTCGCTATGCCGCTTTCAAGTTGGTGCAAACGGGAGCGAACGAAAACCAGACGCCCGTTCATGGCCGGCGGCGCTTGTTTGATAAAATTTCGATAATAAAGTTTCGCCTGATCGCTGCGGCCGAGCTTGTCGATCACCAAGACGCGATTGAGCGAGGCCGGAAAATATTCCGGTTGGATTTTCAGCGCCCGCTCGAAGCTGGTGATCGCCTCTTGCAGCCGGTTCATTTTTTTCAACGCCACGCCGCGATTGTTCCAGCAGTCGGGCCGGCGGGGATTCAGGCGCAGCGCGGTGTCGTAGCATTCAAGCGAGGGTTCGCATTGCCCCATTTGCATCAAAACGTTGCCGCGATGGAGCCAGGGCTCGAGCACGTTCGGCTGCAAAGCCACGGCGTGATCGAAGCACGCCAGCGCTTCGGGCCAGCGTTTGAGCCGGAGCAGGGCGCTGCCGCGATTGAGCCACGTTTCCAAATGCTCGGGATCAAGGGCGCAAGATTCTTTGCAGCATTGCAGCGCGGCCTGAGCCCGATTCACGGCGAGCAAAACCGCGGCGAGATTGCTCAAGCCGCTCGGCGTCGGCGCAAGCTGGATCGATTTTTCGTAGTTGAGTTGAGCCTGGTGATCGTGATGGTGGCGAAACGCTTCGTTGCCCTGCCGCCAAAAATCGAGCGCCGCCTCGCGATTCCTGGCCGGGAGCCTGTCGAGACGATCCAATTCACGCCCGAAACGTTTTTCATTCGTGACCAGGTGATGAGGAACATTCGTTTCAGGACCGGCGGCGACCGGCTCGTCGTCAAGCGCGGCGGCCGGCTTTTTTTTAGCATGCGGTTCGCGAAAAATAATGGCGACATCGGCGGCGAGCACAAAGGCGAGCGCCGGCGTCGCGGCCAGCAGCGCCGTCATATTCAGATGGCCCCACAAATCCAATAGCACCATGGCCGCATTCAAGCCCATGCCGAGAAAATTCATGGCCGCAAAGGTCCACCACCGCTGCCGGACGCCGACCACCAGCAAACCGAGAAAAAGCGCCGCGACCAGACTCGTTGCAACTTTGAAAAACATTTTACTTCGACGTAACGGGAAGACGTTATCAAGATGATGCCAATTAAGTTTTTAAGCAAGTGTAAAAATAAATATAGCGGCATTCCGGCATCTTGCGAACGCGAAACTTGGCGCCGGCGGCTTGAAAATAAAAAAGCCTCCGCTGCGGAGGCTCGTTAAATGACAAGCGTCTAAAACTACGCGCGCTGCCGCCGGGCATTGAGCAAAATCCCAATGCCGAACGCAATCAAGATCAGCGGCCAATATTTCGCCACGTCATAAAGATACCAGTAGTCGAAATCTTCAAAAATCAGCGCGCCGCCGAACAAAACGAGGACGGCCCCGGGAATGAGCAAGCCCCATTGCCTGGGAACAAAAACATATTGCGCCAGCAAACCAAGCCCGACGGCGATCGGGAAGACCGGCATCGAATGAAAATAAGGAATGACGTTGAAATTGCGCAGCAAAAAAAACGCGCCGAGGCTGAGAAAAAATACGGCGCCGAAGACGCCGTCACGATGGCCCCGGCCGCGAATGCGGTACGCCGAGGCCAAGCCCAGCAGAATAAAAATGAACGGATAGAGATCATACCAGGAAGGCAGGCGCACGCTCAGACGCTCGGCCAACATGGCGGCGCCGATTAAAATCAAAATCAATCCGCCAACCAGCGAACCGCGACGATTTCTCATAGGCTTTCACCTCTCACGCTTACGATCAAACCTGGCTTGCCGTGGTTAAAGGGTTTTTCACCGCCGGATTCTCTTCGGGCACGACGATCATCATCACGATGTAGGTTACAATGCCGATGATCATACCGCTCGAAATGGTCATCACCACAAATCCGATCCGAACGAACGACGGATCGATATTGAAATATTTGGCCAGCCCGGCGCAAACACCGCCGATCATGCGCTCATCGATGGCGCGCAGCAGCCGCTTTTCGCTCATTCGTGTTTCTCCCGGGGAAAAAGAACCTGTGGTTTCCGGCGCGCCGGTTGACGGCGCAACAAACGACGCGGACTTGGCGGCATCTTGAGCCGGACGGAAAATCAACATCATGCCCAACACGATAATGAAAATCGAAAACAAGAGGCCCCAATTAAACCAACCCGGCACATAACGATCCCAATGCCACGGCACCAGGAAATCCCAATTCAATTTGTCGGCCAGAAAAAAGACGCCGAGGACGATCAAAACCGCGCCGAGAATATGTTGCGCATTGTTCTGCGCGCGCGGCGACGGCGGCGTCACGACAGCCAGACGATTCTCCGGCACGATGATCCAGGCCGCGATGTACGCAAAAATTCCGATCCCATGAACAAAAATGCTGAAAAACCAAATGACCCGCACCACCACCGGATCGACATTGAAGTATTCCGCCACGCCGCCACAAACACCGGCGATATAACGATTGACCAGCGAGCGGTACAGGCGACGCCCGTCCGGGCGATGCTGGCCGGTTTCGGGCGGCGGAGTTGTTTTAATCTCTTCGTTCACCGTGAATTACCGTTTAGGTTCATTCAACAATTTAAAAGTCAATACTATAAACGAAGGCCTTTCCCAGAGGTTTCATTTGGCGGCGAGAAATTTTTTCTCCAGCGCGCCGATTTTTTCGACGCGGCGAAGATGGCGGCCGCCGCCGAAGCCGGTCGTCAGCCAGACCTGCACGACTTCTTTGACGATGTCGATGCCGAGATTGCGGCTGCCGAGCGTCAAGACGTTGGCGTTGTTGTGCTCGCGGCTGTTGCGGGCGGTGTAAAGATCGTGGCAATTTGCCGCGCGCGCGCCGGGAATTTTGTTGGCGGCCATCGCCGAGCCGATGCCGGCGCCGTCGATGATGATGCCGCGCCAGGCTTTGCCGCTCGCCACTTCGGTTGCCACGGCCTCGGCGATGTCGGGATAATCCACCGGCGACTCGCTGAAGGTGCCGCAATCCTGAAAACGATAACCCAGCTCGCGCAAATAAATTTTGATTTGTTCTTTCAATGCGTAACCGCCGTGATCTGCGCCGATGGCGATGACGCCGCCGGCCGGTGGCGCAACCGGCGCGGGAGGAGCAGAGGCCGGGGCTGATTTCTCCGCTTCGCCTTCGCGGCGCAATTCGATTCGGCGAACTTTCGCGGCGTCGCGCGCGGCCGGCGTGATCAAGACGCCGGCCGGCACGGCGAGCTGCGATTTTTTCTCGCGCCACGCTTGCAAAATATCGCGTTCGGTGAGAACTTGCTTGCGGCGATTTTTGCCGGAAGAGGGGGTTTTGCTCGCGGCCATAGTCAATTCACTTTCTCCGCCAAGCCGGTCATGGGCACGAATTTGACCGGCACGAGCTGGCGCCGGTAAACTTTGCCGGTTTTCGATTTATGCAGAACCAGCAGCCGTTGATCGAAATCGCCGAGCGGCAATATCATGCGGCCGCCGCGGCGCAGTTGCTCGAGAAGATTTTGCGGCACATGTCCGGGCGCTGCGGAGACGATGATTCGATCAAAAGGCGCGGCCTCCGGCCAACCGAGATAGCCGTCGGTGCAGCGAAGCCTGACATTGCGAATCTCGAGCGTTTTGATCATCTTTCGGGCCTGCGCCGCCAGCTCTTGAATGATCTCGATCGCATACACTTTTCGGCACAAGCGGGAGAGCAGGACGGCTTGATAACCCGAGCCGGCGCCGATTTCGAGCACTTTCTCCCTGCCGGTGAGCTTGAGATATTGCAGCATGTAAGCCACGATGAACGGCTGTGAAATCGTCTGGTCGTAGCCGATTGGAACCGGCGAATCATCGTAGGCCATGCCGCGAAAAAGCTCAGGCACGAACAGATGCCGCGGCGCTTCACGCATCGCTGCGAGCACGCGTTCGTCCTGGATGCCGCGCCGCAGCAGTTGGGTTTCGACCATGCGGCCGCGCCGGGCCGCGTATTCGGCCTCGCTCTGCGGTGTTTCTTCCCACCACTGCCATTTCATGCGACGTACTCCACAACTCGGACGCGCAGAAACAAAAGTGAACCACGAATATACGAGACACAAAGACACGAAGGTTAACAACGTCTTTCTTGGTGTCTTTGTGGTTAAAAACATTTTCTGTTTCTGCGCAGATTTGACTGTTAAAAATTAAAAAATGAAAAAAGCCTTATTGCAGCAGTTTCTCCACGTGCACCGCAACTGATCCTGCCAGAGCCGTCAAGTTATAACCGCCTTCGAGAAGCGAAACCAGTTTGCCGCTGCAAAAACTTTCAGCAAGCTCCGCCGCAAATTGCGTCATCTTGCCGAAACCGGCCTCGGTCAATTGCAAGCTGGCCAGCGGATCGTCGCGATGCGCGTCGAAACCGGCGGAGATGAGGAGAAAATCCGGCTTGAATTTTTTGAAAACGTTTTCAGTGGTTTTGCAAAAAATATCGAGATATTTTTGCTCGGTTGTCCCCGGCGGCAGCGGCACGTTCAGCGTCGCGCCTCTGCCCTTGCCTTCGCCGATTTCATCTTCGCGGCCGGTGCCGGGATACAGCGGCCACTGATGCAGGCTCATATAAAAAATCTCGCCGCGCTCGTAAAAAATATGCTGCGTGCCGTTGCCGTGATGCACATCCCAATCCAAAATCAAAACTTTTTCGGCCTGATTTTCGCGCTGCAGCCACTCGGCGGCAATCGCGACGTTATTGAACAGGCAAAATCCCATCGCCGCATCGCGCTCGGCGTGATGGCCCGGCGGCCGCACGGCGCAAAAGGCGTTGGACAATTCGCCGCGGCTCACTTTGGCAGCGGCTTCGACCGACGCGCCAGCGGCAAGCTGAGCGGCCAGGAACGAGTCCCGCGAGACGATGGTGTCCTCATCCTGCTTGACGTTGCCGTTATCGGCACGTGCACAAAGACGGGCAACATTCTCAATATAATCGCGGGGATGAATGAAAGCAAGTGTTTCGAGATCAGCCGGGGTGGGCTGAAAGACTTTAACCCGACTGAGCAGGCCGGATTTTTCAAGCTGCTCGTGAATCGCTTGGAGCCGTTCCGGGCGATCGGGATGCCCGGAGCCGGTGTCGTGCAAAAGAAAAGTGGGGTGATGGAAATATCCGGTCATGCGGTGGCTATGGAATTATCAGCGTGAGTTTTTGATCCGCGCGGTGCTTTTTGTATGCGCCCGCAATGGGGTGCGGCTCGTCCGTATTGGGCAAATTATAAATTAAAAGTTGCCCGGGGATCTATTCGGCAATAACACCGTAGATTGTTTGAGGCTTTTTTTGGAGCAGGTTTAATAAAACCAATGCGGGGCCTCGCGGCGAGGTTTCCCCATTTTCCCAACGCCGCAACGTGCCAAGACTCACGCCAAATGCCGCAGCGAACTCATTTTGGCTTATTCCAATTTTTAGACGCAACTTTTTTACATCTACCGTTGGCACTTTATGAATTCTTGTGCCGTTTTTGTTGCCTTGGGCGAACTCAATGGCCTCTTGCAGCCCCTTTTTTATGCTCTCATACACCTCATTCATTTTGCCGTTCCTTGAATTAGTATGTTTCAACCAAAAGCTTTATCAACTTCGCAAGCTCATTTCGTTCAGCTTTGCTTAAATTGTCTTTTTTACCTTTTCCGTATATCGTCAGCAGGAAAAGCGGTATGTTCTCATTGTGAAAATAATAAATGACTCGTACCCCGCCGCTCTTGCCTTTACCTTCGCGCGCCCACCTTAGCTTTCGAACTCCACTTGTACCTTGTATGATAACACCTGCTTGGGGATGAATGGCAAGGAACTCAAATAATTCGTCGATCTCTTCCTCAGTAAGGAGTTGCTTGGCGCGACGCGAGAATTCGGGCAATTCTGCAATCGTCATGTACATGCGAAAAGATAATATGCTCAAATTTAAAAAGCAAGACGTTTGCTAAGTTAACTTTTAAAAACTTTTCCGCGGATTCAAAACAATTATTCCCGCCAAAAACTTTCCGCACCCGCCGCCGCTTGTTGGTAAACAAGAATGTTATAATGAGGCTGTTAGAAGCACGATCAGGGGAGAAGCGTGATCTGCCCAAAAGGGCTTTCGCAAGATTGGCGGAGTTTTCTTCTCTATTTGATACTCGACTCACCTCCTCGACGCCGTTTTCCACCTTACAGGCGTTGCCTCCACGGATGGATTGGCTGTAACGTAAAATGTTGACCAGTTGGCCCCAACATTCCTTGATTTAAACAATTGAAGGTAAGTTGGGGCAAACTATACTCGTTTTAAACTTGGAGCGCATCATGAAAAACTTTGTCACACTAGCATTATCAGCCGCCGGGTTCCGCCCCGACGCGCCGGAGTTGAACTCTACAGGACACAGCCCTGCCGGGCGTAGCCTCGCTGAAAACAGCTTGAA
>Ga0247727_10017528_pt1 | contig 11391 bp, 4 predicted proteins | sample WisWelCaveWW1625_FD_202498 | JGI IMG/M metagenome (GOLD analysis project Ga0247727, IMG submission 202498) | Biofilm microbial communities from Wishing Well Cave, Virginia, United States - WW16-25 | ecosystem: Environmental > Aquatic > Deep subsurface > Groundwater > Cave microbial mat | place... | reverse complement strand
ACGCGAGCAAACCAACGACGAACAGCAAGCCCACGCGCAGTTCGGCATTCGTTTCGCTCACGAACGGATGGAACGCGTTGACGAAAATCGCGTCGATCCAAAAGCCGAAACCCTCGCCCAGAAAATCCAAGCCGCGCTCGGTCACGCGGCGCAAGAAAAAGAATCGCAGCGCGAGATAAACAATCGCCGTCGCGCCAATGCCGGCATAGCGCCAAACAAAGCCGGCGAAATTCAATCTCTTTTTTTCCAGCCAAAGATCGTACAGTAAAATAATTGCCGGCAACGCGAGCGCGAGTTCTTTGGAAAGCAGGGCGAAAAAGAACGCGAGGAGCGCCAGAAAATACGCGCGCCGGTCGTCGCGCTGACGATGCGTCGCGTAGAAATAGATCGCGAGGAAAAACCAAAAGCCAACAATAGTATCATAGCGCGCGGCGAACCACATCACCGCGCTGACATGCACCGGCAACAGCGCAAAGATGAGCGCGGCGAGCGCGGCGACGTGCGCGCGGCGCGTCAGGCGGCGCGCCAGCAGATAAACGCTCAGCGTCGCCAGGACGTGCATCCCAACGCTCGTGAGATGATAGATGAGCGGATTGAGATTGCCGATCAGAAAATCAACTAAACTCAGTGTGTGACCGAACGGACGAAAATAAGCATAGAAGTTAATGCTTTTTAGAAACCACGCGTCCCAATTCTCGCCGCCGACGAGCGCGCGCAAATTGAAAAAAAGAATCGCGAGGTAATCGAAATCGTCGCTGATGAACGCGGCAAAAAAAGCCGGCAGATACGCGAGCGCGATCAGAATCGTCAAACCCATGAGCGCGCGCCAAATCCACGGCAGTTTCCCCACGCGGCGCCAGAAAGAAAATTTTTCGCTCATCGCGCTCGGCTCCGCCAAACGATCCAGAGTAAAACACACGCGGCGACCGCGCTGATCGCCGCGCCGGCGTAGAACGACGCGGAGCGATATTCAAACACCACCGTCTGCGCGCCAGCATTCACGCGCACCGCGCGAAAAATAAAATCGGCGCGCTCGACCGGCGCGGGCGCGCCGTCTACGCTGGCGATCCAGCCGGGATACCACGAATCGGCGAGGATGAGATAGCCGGGCACGCTCGCCTCCACCGCGATCACCACGCGCTCGGGTTTGTATTCGACGATGCGCGCAGTGGAGGCGGTCGTCGCCGCCGGCGCGGCGAGCGGCGCGGGATCGGCATCCGCCAAGAGCGCGGTCTGCGCGGGATCGAAATCATCTGCTTGCAGTCGCGCGAGGATTTGCGCGTCATTCACGCGCTCGGCGCGATGGACGACGAACGCGCGCGGCAATACGCTCAAATTTTCCATCACGGCGACGGCGTGACTGCGAAAGACGAGCGCAAAATCATTTCGTCCCGCTAAGGACGCGAGCGAAATTTTCTTGCCGCTTTCGTCAAGCAAGTCCACGCGCTCGATGTGTATTTTCGCCTCGCCGCGCAAACGCGATTCCGCGCGCGCGCTGGTTATTTGGAACGGCTGAGAAAAGTTGATGCGCGCGGTGTATTTGTATCCGTCAAACTCGCGGCGAAGCGAAAGCAAATATGCCGGGAATGCCGCGCGCGCCGCGGGCTGGCTGTGCGCGACTGCGCGCGTCGCGGCAATGCCGGCGTACGCCCAATCCGCCGTCTCCACTCCTAAACGCAGTGGCGCCGATACGCGCGTGCCGTCCGCTGTCGTCAAAATTAATTCCGCGGCGACGACCCCCTCCGCAAAAGCCGAAACATTATCGGCGTACGAAACAATTTCGATGCCGGTTGCGCGCGTCGCGGAAATGAGCGCGTCGTCCGCAAAAAGATCGAGCGCGGGAATTTGCCATGCCGGCTTGTCGGCGAATTGCGTCACGTAGCGAATGTTCATCAAGTTGAACATCGCCAGCGTCATTTCCGCAAGGTATTCCTCGTTACGCGCGAGCGCGAGCGGCGAATAAATCTGCGCGCTCGAAATGCCGAACGCCGCCGGGCGATTCGGGCGCAGACTCACGTTGAAAATATTCGTGAACATCCGATACGGCGCGGCGTCGCGCGCCATTGCAAGCAGAGGGCGCGGCGGTTGAAACAATTCTGCCGGCGCGGCGGTCGCGTTGAACGTCGCCCGAAACGCGCCGCCAAACGCGAATAGATCTATCAGCGTGATGCCGACGAGGATCGCGGTAAAACGCTGACGCGATAACGCGCGCCGCGCCGCGAGCGCGATCAACGCGCCGCCGCTGACGGCGAACAGCCACGGCAAAATTTTCCACGCGTCCGCCCAAAATTCCGGCGACAGCGAATGTTGCATCGCCATCGGCGCGAACGCCAGCGCGGCAAAGCCGGCAACGAGCGCGGCATCCGCGCGCGCGCGCGGTTGATCGCGCAGACGCGCGCGCAGTTCGTGCAGCCCTGCCGCCGCGAGAAAACTCGCCGCGAAAACAAACCACAACAAAAATCGCGCGGGAACGCGAAAGCGGTTAAAGATCGGGACGGCGTAGAGCGCGGAATAGAGCGGATTATTTCCGCCGAGCGCGAGCGCGAGGGCAACCAGCGCGAGCAACGCGAAAAATAAAGAATGCGGTGCGCGCCGCCACGCGAGTGCGACGAACGCGAGCAGAAACGGAATCAGCCCGACATAGCCCCAAAATTCTACATCCAGAACATCCGGAAAATCGAGCCAGCCAAACGGGACCACGAATTGCGAGAGCGCGCGTGGGTCGAGCGAAAAACTGGAAAAAAATTCTGGACCGGGGTCCGCCCCGCGCACGGAATAGCCGAGCAATTCGAGCGTCGGCAATAATTGCGCGGCGGCAATGAGCGCGCCGCCCGCCACTGGCAGGACGATGAGCATCACGCCGCGCGCGAAGCGCGCGTGGGATTCCGCGCGCGCAATTTTGAAAAGACCGTACAGCGCGAGCGCGGCGAGATTGAGAATTGCGATTTGCGGAAAACCGCCCAAGAATTGCAGAGCGACCGCGAGCGCGAGCGTAGCCGACCAGCGGATTTGCGCGCGCGGCGCTTCGCTCTGCCACGCGCGTTCAAAGCAAAAGAAAAGCCACGGCAGATACGCGGCGACGATGGAGAGTGTGAGATGTTGCAGATGCGCGGTGAAAAACCCGCTCATGCCAATCGCCGCGCCGCCCAAGAACGCGCTCGGCGCATCGAGGCCGCGCGCGCGCGCGAACATATACATTCCACCGCTCGCCCACGCGAGATGAAAGAGAATCGTGTACGATATCGCGAACGGAACCGGCAGTCCGCGATACAAAATCCAATTCGGCGGATAGAGCGCGCCGATTTGCGATTCCGCGAGCAATGGAAAACCGCCTTGCAATCCCGGCGTCCACAACGGCAAACGCATTTCCTTCAATGCGTTTGCCAATTCGATGCCGGATGGAAAAAAAAACTGTGTAATATCGCCTTCGGTCAAGACGCGCGCGCCGAGCGTCATTTGAATGTAAAACGTGAACGGCAAGAGCACGAGCAGGGCGATCATTTTCGCGTCGAATGAGTTCAAGCGGTTGGGGATAGAGCTCATGGCGATACTCGTAATTCCGCGAGCGTAAAAATCGCGCCGTCGCGCGTCGCGAGATTTTCCGCGGTCGCGGAATCATAAATAACAATTTGTATCCGATACAAGCCGGGCGTCGCCGCGCTCGGCAAAAATATGCCGGCGTCATCTTGCACGACTTCATTCGCGCTCCAGCCAATCGTTGGACGCGCGCCGCTGGCTGGCTCCGCATCGCGTTGCGCGATCACGCGATCCGCCGCGTCTACAATCCGCAATGAGATCGTCCAGCGCGCGCGCGGAGTTTCCGGCGCGCGCCAGAAAAACGTGATGAGTAAAAAATCGCCGGCGCGCAGATTCGCGGCGGGCGCGAGCGCATAGCCGACGAGTTCGAGCGCGCGGCCGTCGCGAGTGCGCAGGGTTACTAGTGATGTGCCTTGCGGCGCGTCCACGCGCGGCGGCAGATTGATGACGCGCCACAATTCGCCGACGCGCGTGATGCGAAAATGATCAGCGAGCGCGGTCAGCGTTTCGGTTTCGCGCGGAGACACGGTGAGATAAACCGCGCGCCCGGCGCGCACCGCGCGTTCAATTTCGTCTTGACGCGAACCGTACGGCACGAGACCGAGATATTGTTTTTGGGTCAAGATTTTCCAGCGTTCGAGATCGCGGCGTTTGTTTTCGACGGCTTGCAAATATTCGAGCGGCGTCAGCGCTTCCCAAGGACCCGCGATCAGCGCGTTCGGTTCGAGCGGCAGAGACAAATTCTCGCGCCACAGCGCGGCAATGTCCGAGCGCGCGCTCCAGTCGTTGCGCGCGAAATTTTGCGCGACGAGAAACGCGACGACCATCGCGCCAACCAGAACCAACGCGCTGGGCGCGAACCACTGCTCGGTGCGTGTCACTGCGAGGAGCGGTCTTCGCGGCGAAGCAGTCTCCACTCGCGATGAAGGGGATTGCTTCGCTTCGCTCGCAATGACATTTCTAGCAATTACCATTAACCAATCCCCAATGACCGCGATGCCAACGCCAACAAAAAACAAAAACGTGAGATACGACGGGATAAAAAATTTTTCTACATCAATCGTATTGAACACGAGACAAAACGCGGCGTTGCCGAGATGCGCGAGCGCAATGAACGCGAATGCTTCGCGCGCCGGTAATTCGGTGCGCCAGCCGCGCGGCGCGCGATTCCGCGCGAGCGCGATCATTCCGAGCAAGCCCGCGCCGAAACCCAGCGGCGTAAATTGTTCAACGAGCAGCGGCAGATACAAATCCGTGACGCGCGCGGCGAGCCAATCGAGGGGACCATATTTCAGCCACGTTCGCACGTTGCCGCCGAGAATCATATCATTGAAATCTTTGAAATGAAACTCGACGCCGACGTCGCTTTCGCCGCGCCAAAAAACATAGAGATACAAACAGAGCGGCGCGAGAAATGCCGCCGCGAGTTGCGCGAGGCGGCGCGGGCGAAAGAGCGCGGCGCGTTCATGCCACAGCACAAAGAGCGCAATCGCCGGCGCGAACCAGATCATCGTGCGATGGTTCGTGAGACTCAAGCCGTACACGAAAACCGGAACGCTGAGATCAATTTTGCCGGCGCGCCACAGAAAAAAGAGCGCGGTCACCGCGACGACAAAGAACGCGTTGAGTGTATAGACGCGCGGAATGACCGCTTGCGACCATTCGACGCGCGACGCGGCGAAAAGCAACGCGGCGAGCGCGGCGGACGCGCGGTTGCCGGTAAGCCCGCGCAAGAAAAAATAAATCGCGCCGACCGTCAGCGCGCCAAGAAACGCGGCGAACAGATTTGCGCGATAGGCGACATCGCCAAAGGGAATGATCAGCGTCCAAAGTTTGGCGGCGAGAAAAAAAAGCGGGTAGCCGGTATGGCTTACGCCGAGTTTGTAAATATTGGTTTGAAATTCGCCCTCGTCGCCGTCGAGCAAGCCGGGCGCGAGCGTACGCGCGTAGAGCGCGAGCGCGGCGGCGAAAAGCAAAACGCCGGTGAATAAATCGCGGCGGTTTTGAGAAATAAGAGATTGGAGATTAGAGATTGGATTGCGCGACTTGATATTCATTGTGCAACCTCAATCGTCACTGCATCGCCGATTAAACTTCCACGCGAATCTCTAATCTCCAATCTCTCTCCGCTTTCTGCGCGATACAAACCGACGCGCAACGCGCGCGCGTTTGCGGCGCCGTCCGTAACGTACGCGTCGCGAATGATTTCGCCGCTCTCCCACAACGATGTCGGCGCGTTGCCGGCTTGCGGCATTCGGTCGAGTTGCGCGATAAGGTTGCCGTTCGCATCGAGCCAATGCACAAAGACGATGTAATCCTCCGCAAGCGGCGCGCGCGCTTGCCAATACAAAACCAATTTGCCCGGTTCGATATCATAGCCGATCAACGCGATCTGCTGGTCGAAAATGTAATTCGTTGCGCGCGCGGGCTGGCTTTTTTCCAGCGGCGCGATACGTATGCGCCCGGCAAGCGGCGTCAGCGCGTTGCCGCGCGCATCGCGCGCCGGCAGATCGCGCCGCGCGTCGCGCGAGTAGAGCGTCACTTGCAATTGCGCGAGCGTCGGCTCCGAAATTTTCGCCGGCGCGGGCATCCAGTATTCATCGCGCAACATTTGTCCGGGTTGCCACAACCGCGTCGGCAACGACCCTTTGCCGGGATAACTGTTGCGCGACGCGAGCACGCGTTGATTGAGATCCACGAGATTCAAGCCAATCGTGTAATCCGCGTCCATCGGCGCGAGCGATTGCCAATAGAGCGTTACCGTGAGCGATTCGCGCGGCGCGGCGCGGCGCGGCGAAATCTCATAGCCGAGCAATTTCATTTTGTCGGCATAATGGATCTCGACGCGATTCGGGATTTTTTGCGCGTCGTTTTCATTCAGCCACGCCGGGATCGCATACGCCGGCGCAAGAATCGCGCGGAGCGCGAACACGCCGAACGCGCACATCGTCGCGCCGGCGGCAAGCGCGACGCGCGATTGGAATCGCGCCGGCGCGAATTGCATCCAGCCGAGCGGGAACAAAACGCCAATGACCGGCAAGACCGGAAAAAATAATCTGCCATGCGGCGCTTGCGTCGCGAACATCCAGCGCAAAAGTGCGGCGACCATAATCAGCGCCCAGGCGAGCAGGAGCAGAATGCGAGCGCGCGGTTCGCGCTGGCGGAGGAAAGCAAGAACGACGCCCATCGTCGCAACCGCGCCCAACGTTTCCCACGCGTAAAAAATAATGGGGTGGGCGCGAATATTGCCCCAGCCAAAGCCGAGCAAGAACGTCTCGCGCAGTTCATGGATTTGCGCGGACAGCAATTCAGCCGTCATTGGCTCAAGCCGCGCGCCAAAAATTTTCAGCATCATCTCCGTGCCGGTCAGTTCGCCGTACAAAAAATAATTGCGCGCGTACCACCAGCCGGCAACGAGTCCGACGCTAACAGCGAAAAGCAAAAAGTGGAAAGCGCGGCGCGCAATTTCGGCGCGCCCGCTTCGAAATCCTAAATACAAAAGCAATAAGGCGGCGAGAACGGCAAGCCCCGCGCCGCTCACTTTTGTCAGCGCGGCGAGACCGCAGATAATGCCGAGCCAAAATATTTCACGCGCGTCCGGCGGGACGCGTAACGCGCGCGTCAGCCGCCACAGCGCGAGCGCGCTGAACGCGGCGATGGCACTGTCGTTGCTGACCGCGCCGCTGATGAACAAAAACTGCGGAATGAAACCGGCAAATGCCGCCGCGCTCGCGGCGAGAATTCTTCGCTCGCTTGTCATTGCGAGGAGCGTTTTTTGCGACGAAGCAATCTCCTTGTAACTTGGGGATTGCTTCGCTCCGCTCGCAATGACACCGGCGGAAAATATTTCCAGCGCGAGCAAATACGTAAAGAGGACGGCGAACGCGCCGCAGAGCGCGGAAAGCCCGCGCGCGACGTGAATCGCCAAAGCCGCGCCGGTGTACGGAAAATTTTCGCGCGCGGTGTGGATGAAAAGATTTTTGTTGTCGTTGACGACGCCGGGAATGTTGTAGCCGTAATGCGGATTTTCCCACGCCAGCACCGGAAAATCGGACGCGTCAATCCAAAACGTGAGCGCGGCGGCGACGAGATAATACAGCGGCGGCTGACTGCCCTCTTGCTTGGCGAGATGCGCCGCGCGATCCAACGACTGCACCGGCAAGCCCTGCCCGCGCGCGACGTGTTGCACGAACGCGAAATGCTCGCGCTCGTCCGGCGTTTCAAAGAGCGGCGTCGTGATGCCGTACGAAATCGCGAGCGCGAGAAATGCCGCGCCGATGATTGCAAACGCGCGATGCTCGCGCAGAGTTACGCGGATCAACGCGCCTCCAGCACGGTATCAAGGATTAGCGAGTCGCCCGGCGCATCGCGGCGCGCGAGTCGCGCGCCGGTTTTCAAATCGTACCAGCCCAGCATCAGCGTGAATTTACCGGGCGGAAGCGTGATCGAAAATTCATCGCGCACAATTTCGCCGACGTCCCAAATTGATGTGGGGTAATTTCCGCTCTGCGGCGAATGATCGGCTTGTGCGATAATCTCGCCGCGTGCGTCGAGCGCGTGAACGAAAAGCGAATAATCGCTTGGCATCGCGGCGCGCGCGTGCCAATAGGTCGCAACGCGAAATTCGCGCGGATTCACGGTCGTCATGACATCATATCCAACCAACGCGAGCGTCTCAAATTCGCCGCGCTGGAGATTCGCCGGATTGTACACGAGCGGTTGGCGCGGCGCAATTTTCACGGCGCCCACGATCACGCGCGATTCGCCCGACAGGTCTTGCAACTCGAGACGCGTTTGGTCGAGCGCATTATACATGCCAACCTCGATCCAATATTTTCCCGGCGGTGTGCGCAAAGGAACCGGCAGTTGATGATGCGTCGGCACCCTTTCGCCGGGTTGCCACAAAAATGTGGGGAACGCGCCGAGCGCGGGGAAAACGTCCGCCGTCGAAATTACTTTTTCTTTCGCATCGAGCAGATGCACAAAGATGACCCGATCGTCCACCGTCTGCACGCGCGTTTGCCAAAAAAGCGCGAGCGGAATGCTTTCGCCGGGCTGAACGCGTTTTTTTTCGATCAAGGCATCGAGCAAATCTACGCCGCGCGTGAAATGCGCGAGACCGGCTTGTGCGCGCGGCGCCACGAATTTCAGCGACGATGCGTCGAGACGATAGGCGCGCGCAATAATTTCACCGCGCGCATTTCGAATCGCCGCGTCCGGCGCGCGCACGCCAAGTCGTTCTTCCAACGCGGGCTGATCCGCCGTCAGCGGCGGGAGCACCGTAACCGCGCCATCGGCAATCAAAACGTACGCTACCGGGTCGTGCGCGTAAACGCGCCCCTCCGTTCGCGGGCGATTCATTTCATTGGGAATGACCACCCACGCGTGCGCCGGAACAAAACTGCCGGCGCGAACCCGCGGCGCCCGCGCGCCAACAAGATAATGCGTGGTTGCGCGCGCGAATTCATTCAAGGGCAAATAGATGCTATCGCTTTGCGCGTTGATCCATTTCGAAACCACGACGTCAGTGCGATTGAAATCCTGATCCGCTCCGGCTTGAACGCGCGCGGCGTACTCGACGAAATACGCGTGCAAGCCAATTGCCGCTCCCAGCGCCAGCACAAGCGCAAAGGCGATTTGCACAAAACGGCGCGGCGCGCGCGTCTGCAAAAATGAAATCATAGCGGCCGCGCCAATCCCGACCAAAAAAAATGTCGGCGCGGGAATGCCGATCGTGCGCACTTCGGACGGACTCGGATCATTGGCGCCCAGCAAATCCGGCACAAGCATTAACGCGAGCGTCACCGGCGCCCAGATCATTTCTAATCGCCGCTCGCCGGCGAGGCAGACCATCAGTCCGACGATGAAAAGCAAAAATAAAAAAGGGTCGAGCAGGGGCAGACGCAGTGGGTTGAACAATTCGCCTTGCCATGTGATCCCCAACATTTTCACATAATCCACCAAGCGCGCGGTGACGACACCGGCGACGCCGATGCTCGCGACGTCCGGGTTTTGCAGGAGACTGACTTGGGCGACACGGGCAAGCGACGCGGCTGGGAACGCGATTTGAAACGCAACGCGCGGCAACGCGATCAATGCCGCCATCCCAAACAATGCGATGAGATGACGCCATTGCGCGCGCCACGTATCGCGTGCGAAAATAATTTGGTGCGCGAGCAACGCGAGGATCACGACCGGCAAGGCGAGCGCGGCGAGATAGGTGTAGACGCTGATGCCAAGCAGAACGCCCGCGATCACAAAATCGCGGCGCGCCGGATGACGCCACGCGCGCCAGAAAAAGAAAATAAGCGCGATTTCGATCAGCGGCACGAGGGCGACGCGTAAACCGGTGCGCGCGAGATGGATCGGCTCGATCGCCACCGCGAACGCGAACGCCGCGATGAGCGCGGCGCGTTCGTCGCGCAAGCATTCGCGCGTGAGCCGATACAAAAACGTGACGGCGAGAATGCCGGCAACTGCCGTGACGAAACGCAGCGCGAACGCATTCACACCAAACAGCGCGACGCTGAGCGACTGCAAATAAATAATCAGCGGCTCGGGCGCGCCCATGTGATTGATATAAAAAGGAAAATGCCCGGCGAAGAGCAATTGCAGAACCTGCACGCCTTTCGACGCGGTATCGTATTGAATGCCGGGTAAAAAATTTTCCAGCCCGCTCAACCGCGTCACCGCCGCGAGGAACACGACGACTATGGCGTTCGGCGAAACCCATCTGCGCGCTCTCATGGTTGGCTCGATTCAAAAATGAATTCATCGCGCGAGGTGCCGAGGATTGGCAATCGCGCGCCCGTATCGGCGCGATACAACCCCAGCGCGATTCGATAATCGGCGCCGCGCGGATTCGTCGGCAGAGTCAGCCTGTAATCGTCGCGCACGATTTCGCCGGCGTCCCAAATCGAAGTTGGATAAATTCCGTTTTGCGGCAAGCGATCCATCTGCGCGACAATTTTGCCGTTGGCGTCAAGGACGTGAATGAACACGGTGTACTCGCGCTCCATCGCCGCGCGCGCGCGCCAATAGAGCGCAAGCCGCACAGCATTCGGCTCACGCGTAAAGTCATAGCCGACGAGTTCGATTAGATCCGCAAAGTTTGCCGCGACGCGCGTCGCCGGCGCGTACGCCGGCGAATCGCGCGGCGCGATTTTGATCGCGCCGATGATCGCGCGGCTTTCGCCGCCGCTGTCTGCAATCTCTAAACGCTGATTGCCTTTGCCAACCGGATACAAACCGACCTGCACAAAATATTTGCCGGCGCGGGCAGCCGCGTCCACCGGCACGCGCACAACATCGCGCAACGCGTCGCCGGGATTCCAATAGAGCGTCGGAAACGCGCCGCGCGCCGGAATCACATCCGCGCCGCCGGCGCGCGCGTCGTCCGGCGCGATGAGATGGACAAAGACGCGATACGATGCCGGCATTCGCGCGCGCGCGCGCCACGTCAGCGTCACGTCGAGCGTTTCGCCCGCTTTCACCGCGCGCGCGCCAATGTCCGCGCCGCGCAGTTCGATCTGTTCCGCGAAATGGACGCGCAGAGGATTTGAGACGCGCGCCAAATCGGATTCAGAGAGCAACGCGGGGCGCGCGTACGCAGGATTAACATACGCCAACGGGACGAAGAGGGCAAGCGCGAAAAAGGCGGGCGGAAGCAAAACCGAAATTCGAAATTCGAAATTCGAAATTCGTAATTTCCTTTTCGCAATCCGCATTCCCGCGGCGCGGGACGCACGCAGTCCCCAATCTGCAATTTCCTGCAAGCCGACGACGAAGAAAAGCGCAAACGCGGCAATCGCCGGAAACAAATAGCGTCCCTGATCCGCGCCGACAGTGAGGCGA
>Ga0247727_10017527_pt1 | contig 11392 bp, 10 predicted proteins | sample WisWelCaveWW1625_FD_202498 | JGI IMG/M metagenome (GOLD analysis project Ga0247727, IMG submission 202498) | Biofilm microbial communities from Wishing Well Cave, Virginia, United States - WW16-25 | ecosystem: Environmental > Aquatic > Deep subsurface > Groundwater > Cave microbial mat | place... | reverse complement strand
CCCGCAATCGGGTCGCCCATCAGGTTGTCCGGGTTGTCCCACGTCCGGTACTCGCACGCTGTACCGTTCACGAGTACCAGAGGCGGCGGCGGGTTCTGATCGAACGGCGGCCGCGGGCCCGAGCGCAGGATCCCGGCCGACTTCGTGATCCCGTACAACGCGCGTTGACCGGCCTTCGATTGCCGGTAGGTCGGCGCGTACCACGCCCAGGACTCGCCCCCACGGTACTCCCACATCGCGCGGGCGAGCTTCGCGGCGTAGGCCACCGACTTGCCGACCTGGCTGGCCGCGACGCACGCGACCACGCTCGACGGATCCTCGACGAGCGCGCGCTGATACGACCGCAGCGGCGGCAGGACGAACCGAGCGACCGGAACCGTCTCGACCAACGTCGCCCCCTCGGACCGAATCGGCGCCGGCCAGTGGCTGCGGGTGGATGAGGCCCGGGGCGGCCTGGCCGGCGCCCGCTTCGTGCCGCCCTATCTCGTCAAGCGGTGCCTTCGTCGGGCGAAACGTGCGTCTCGCCGCCCGCGACCGTCGTCGCGTCGTGCGTCGTCGGGATCGCCTTCGGGTCGTACAGGCACGCGACGATCCCGTCGAGCGTCGCGTTCTGCGTCGCCCGCAGGACGATCAGCTTGAGCCACCGCTTCGTCGGCCGCACGACGTCGACGTACACGAGCTGGTTGTCGGCCGTGTCCGCGACCGTGACCGACGTTCCCGCCAGGTCGGAGTACGCATCGCCGACGCCGTCGTCGCTCGATTGCTGTGCCTTGACCGACGTCGCCGCGCCCGCGACGATCGCGCCGAACGCCGCGACGAGCAAGCACCCGCCGAATCCCTTCGTGTCGACAGCGGCCGACGTGATCGTCGTGACCCCGGCCGCGACCGCGTTCGAGATGCGGGTCAACTTCGATTCTTTTGACAGGTTCATTGTGCTCCCTTTCTTACACGGTGATTCCGCTCAGGACGACGAAGTGATTCGGCCGGACCACGGCGACGTCGGCACGCATGTAGGCCCGGATCCACACCTGCAAGTTCGAGAACGCCGAGCCCGTCGAGTCTCCGGCCTGACGGGAGGCCTCGATCGTGATCTGCTTGCGGATCCCGATCCACATCTGCGTGAAGTCGCCGACGTAGCCCACGGACTCCGCGCCCGCGCCGAGAGTCGTTGGAACCTGCGTCGTCTGCAGGAACCGCACGGAGTCGAGCGCACGGGGCGGTGCGAGATAGGCGTTCGTCGTGGCTTCCTTGGCCTTGGCGAGCGTGCCCAGGTCGCGCGGCGAGACGATCGCCGCCCCCGGCTCACCGTTCGCGAGACGCACGGTCGTCTGCGCATCCACGAAGTCGTCGTAGTTCGGCGTCCCGACCGCGGTCGCCGTCCCGACGCCCGATGTGTTCTCCAACCCGAGCGGCTCCTCCGCCGCGCCGACACCGCGCAGAGCAACGCGGTCCAACTCGACCGCGAACGCCTCGGCGAGAATCCGCTCGATCAGCGCCTCGGCCCCGAGGCTGTCCTCGAGCAACTCGACCGCGACCGGGACGATCACGCCGAGCGTGTGCGCCCGCAGCATCACCGCGCCGAGCGAGCCCGACGACTTCGGAATCGCCTTCCCTTCCGCGCGCCAACCCGCGACCGGATCCGTGAGGACCTTCGGGATCACGACGTCCCGCGCGGGCATCGGGATGGTCAACGCGCCCGCTTCGACCACACGCGACTTCGCCCGCGCCAGGTCGATCACCTGCGCCGAGACCATCTCGGAGAGCAGGATCCCGCCATCCGAAGTCGACGACCCGCTCCAGTCCCGCAGCTCGGGATCGGGCCACTGACCCGTGATCCAGCTCTTGAGCGACGGCCCGAGCTGTCCGCGCCGCTCCCCCTGCGCCCCATCCGCGACCCGCTCCTGCGGCCTGAAGATGCGGACTTCCGTCCCGTCCGCGAGGAACTGACGCATCGGCTCGCCCGCGCCAGGTCGATCGGTGCCGTCCCAGCGCGCTTTCTCGTACCGCCGCTCAAGCTCGGCCGCGAACTCGTCGCTCTTCTTGCGCGAGCCCTCCGCCGCCCCGACGCGCGTCTTCAGCTCGACGGCGCCGGCTTCGAGTTTCTTCAGCCGCTTGTCCGCGCCTTCCTGCCAGTCGAGCAAGGTACCGACCCCCTTGTCGATCTTCTCCAACATCGAACCCGTGTCCATCGTCGACTCCCTCAGCGGGCCCGCGTTACCGCCATGCGTGTTTCGTGAAACCGGGGCGCGGGAAGCCCAGGTCGCCGTCTTCGTCAGAACTCGTCGCCGTCGACGCTCGCTCCCCACCATTCACGTTCCAGCGCGTCACGCACGCCCGCCGGCAGACGATCGACCGCCGCTGCGGGCTCGGGTGGCGCGGATCCCCGATCGTCGCTCTCGGGCTCGCGTGGCTCGTCGTCGAGCTTCTCCGCACCAACGCGCGTGTTCTCCTCGTCGATCGTCACCGGCTCGTCGTCGCTCACGACCGCAGCCGTCGCCGGCAACTCCGCGCGGAACTCGCACGCACCAGGGAACGCCGTCGCCAGCTCCAGGATCTTGCGTCGAGCGTCGTCGAGCGATGCCGTGGGACCCGCGCCCATCGCCCGCAGCTCGTCGAGCAACTGGCGACACGAGGCAAGGTCCGTCTGCCGCAGGTCGAGCAGCCGGCGGTACGCGGGACGCAGCTCGCCCGACTTGTCCACGCGGCCGCGACGCTCTGCCGTGCGTTCGAGAATCGCGCTCTCGTACTCCGCCTGCGCGAGACGTCGGCCGATCCGGATCGCGAGCGGATCCGCGTCGAGACCGAGCGCCACGAGGATCGACGAGGCTTCGGCCTGCGCCTGCTTCCACGCGGTCGAACGGGTCTTGCGTCCCGCGAGCACGCTGTCGAGCCCGTGCACGTAGTTCCCGTTTCGCTTGCCACGAGGCGCGCCTCCGCGGTTCCTGCGGGGCTCAGACGCTACCCCCGGCCCGGCCGTTGCCGACGGGGAGTCCGAGCCCTCGCCGGGCACCGCCGCTACACCCGCCGCTGCACCACGGCCCGGGACGCCTGCGCCTTCGCTCGTGGGCTCAGTCACTTACGCACCGTGACGCCCTGCTACCGAGGCAGGGGAGCGAAGGCTTGAACCGGGCTCGGAGCGGGCCGGCCGGGGGTCGATCGCAGGGGCCGGGGTAGCAACGCGCGGGGCGGCGCGGGCGGAGCGTAGCGCCGCCGCGTTGCAGTGGTGATCGTTGGCGAACGTTGGCGAACGTGGCGAACGTCTGCGGGTCGACGACCACCGCCATAGCGTAGGGTCTGCGGCAATCGTTCACGGTACGTCCTCCGCCTCGTGGCGAACGTTGGCGAACGTGGCGAACGTTGGCCCGGCGAGGGCGTAGGACGCCAACCTTCCGACGGTCCGTCGTGTGACGACGCCCCGACGCTTCAGGGATGTCAACGCCCGGTCGATGCCGCGGTCGGAGAACTGCGAGAGGCGACCGATGATCTCCCCGCGCGGCAGCTCGCCCGACCCGAGCAGGGCCACGACGGCGTCCTGCGCGGCGTCTGAGGCCCGGTCGAGCCCACGGCGGCAGGTGATCGCGACGGGTGCGTCCTCGTCGTCCCCGAGCCCGTGCAGCTCCAGGAGCAGCGGCTCGGCGAGCCGAGCGTGCCGGAGTTTCGTGGGGATCCACGCGAGCCCGTCGGCGCGCTTCTCGACTCCGACGTGGAGGTCGAGCATCGCGAGCAGGTCGCTCGAGCCGCGGAGGGCCTGCGCCGGGTCGTCCAGGTCGGCGTCGCCGGTCTTCTTCCGGACGTGCGCCAGGAGCAGCACCGCGCAGCCCGTCGCACGCAGCGGGTCGAGGGCATCGCGGAACAGGGCCGACGACCACGCGCTCGCGTTCTCGTCGCCCGCGAAGGCGCGGCGCAGGGTGTCCACGACGAGCAGGTCGATCCGTTGCTCGCCCACAAGCCCGAGCAGGCGGGCGAGCGCAGCCTGGTCGTCGAGACGGAGACGCTCCCGCACGACGAGCAAGCGGGACGCGGCCTCGGGGTCGAGCGCGACGGCAAGCGCGGTTCGACGCAAGCGCCCGTCGATCGAAGCGCTCGAATCTTCGAGGTCGAGCAACGCGCCGCGGACCGGGCGGGGCACGCGATACGTCCCGAAGATCGGAACGCCGGCGGCGAGCGCGCAGAGCAGGTGCAACGCCAACCACGACTTGCCGACCCCCGCGGTGCCCGAGAGGATCCCGAGATCCCCCGCGCCGATCAGACCCTCGGCCAGCCAGTCGATCGACGGCACGGGTCGGGCGAGAACCTCCGCCGCGCTCTCGAACGCCACACCGCGGCTCCGCTCGTCGCCCCACGACTCGACCGTCGTTCGCACGAGGTCCGCCAGGTCGGCATCGTTCGTGCCGTTCGACGCGGCGGTCGTCAGACACTCGGCCCCGGCGACGATCGCTCGCCGCCTCGCCTTCTCGCGAACGATCCGCGCGTAGTGCTCGACGTTCGCCGATCGCGGCACCCCAGCCAGGAGCCCGGCGAGGTACGCGGGTCCGCCGCACTCGCCGAGACGACCCTCGCGGGCGAGCGCGGACTTGAGCGTGACGAGGTCGAGCGCGCTCCCGGCGTCGGCCAGCGTGCAGAGCGCGCGGAAGATCGTCCCGTGGCGCAGCGCGTAGAACGCCGCGGGCGAGAGCAGCCCCCGAGTCGGATCGAGCGCGCTGCCGTCGATGAGGATCGCGCCGAGCACCGCGCGCTCCGCGTCGTCGTCGTGCGGAAGGCTGGGGGTCGCGCTCACGCGCTCGGCGTCGTCTGAATGCGGCAGCACCGCCCGCTCGACGAGAGCCGGCATCGCCCGCCCCGCTCCCGCTTCACGCTTCTCGCGCATCACCCGCCCCGCTCCACTTCACGCTTCTCGCGCATCATGGCGACCAGCTCGACGATCGCACACCGCGCGGGCTCGGGGCCTCCGCGGCGGTGACGGTCAAGAAAGTCCTCGAGGTCCGTGACCTTGAACAGCAGCCGGCGGCCAAGCTTCACCGACGGCAACTTGCCGCGTTTGGCCCACGCTCGCAACGTCTCGGGCGCGATCCCGATCGCGCGTCCTCCGTCGATGAGACCGACGGCGATCGGGCAGAGTCGATCGTTGCTAACTGCCACCCGCGCTACCCCTCGATGACATCACGCAGCGTCAACACGTCCGGGAACGCGATCCGAGACGGCTTCGCTCCGGCCTTGGGCTTGTCGTCGCTCCAGCCCACTGCGATGGTTGCGACGTGACGGGCGGCCCACGACGGGTTCTCGCTCGCGAGACGTTCGAGTTCGTCGCGAAGCCCGACCAGCATGTCGTACAAGTCGAGCCGGATCCCGGCCCACATGCGCGCAATTCGAGGATCGTCGGGCCGCGTCGTCTTGAGGTCGACGAGGTACGGGTCGAGCCCTCCGGCCGGAACGACGAGTTGAACGCCGTGCCACGGGTCCGAGGCCCAAAGTTGGAAGTCGGCGCGCGTCGAGAGCGCGAGAACGGCTGCCCGCTGTGACCGCCGAAGAACGCCCTTGAGCGCTACCAGAGCGGCGACCGTGAGCAACTCCGTGAGGGACCGAGGCATCCGGTGGCGCGTCCCGAGGTACGAGCCGCCGGGTCCGCGCAGCACGGAACGAACGTCAATCTCCCGAACTCTCAAGGCGTCCGCGAGACTCGCAAGCCTGTACAGGTGATGCATTACTCACCCCCAAGTGAGATCAATGCACGCACCAAGACGCTTTGTCACCTTTCGATTACGAGCGCGTAATCGGTTTTCGTTCCTACCTCGTTGTTGATCGTCACGCTCCCAGGTGCGAGCCGCACCAACGAGGTCCTCGTCGCCGCGCGAGTCCACGAGCAGGCGGTCGCCGCACGCCCCGCGCCCCCGCGCTCCTGTGGTGCAGCCTATGGTGCAGGTCGGCCCGGTTTCGAGCGGGTTGGAGCGGACAGCGCTCGCCGATTCCGCTAGAATCGGCCGTTACCATGATGTTTCGTACTGCTCCCCAGCCAGTCTCCCGCTGAATTCTCCTTGCGAAGGGACGCTTGACCGAGCCCACCGTTCTTGTGACCGGCGCCGATGGCGAGATGGGCCACGCGCTCATCCCGGCGCTTGCCGCGCGCGGCATGCGCGTGGTGGCGCTCGATCTGCGCTCCCCGTCGGCGGAGCTACGCGATCGGTGCGCCGAGTTCGTCGAGGCGAGCATCCTCGACGAGCCGGCGATGCGGGATCTCTTCGCCCGTCACCGGTTCGACCGCGTGTTCCATCTCGCGGCCGTGCTGTCGAGCAAAGCCGATCACGACCTCGACCTGGCCCAGCGGGTGAACGTGGACGGGACGTACGGGATCTTCCGGCTGTGTCTCGATCAGGGCGCGCGCACCGGGACCGCGCCGCGCCTGCTCTTCCCGAGCAGTATCGCCGTGTACGGTTTCCCCGACGCGGTGGCGAAGGCCGGGGCCGGAGACGTCTCGGAATCCGAGTGGCTCGCGCCCGCGGGGATGTACGGGTGCAACAAGCTGTACGGGGAGATGCTGGGCCGGTTTCTCTCGAACCGACGCGGGGCCCAGGCGCTCGACTTCCGCGCGATCCGCTTTCCGGGCCTGATCAGCGCCGATACGCTCCCGACCGGTGGGACGACCGACTATGCGCCGGAGATGATTCACGCCGCGGCCGAGGGCAAGCCCTACGCGTGCTTCGTCGCCGAAGCGACTCGCCTCCCGTTCATGACGATGCCCGATGCGATCGACGCGCTCCTCGCCCTGGCCGAGGTCGCCTCCGCGAGGCTGCGCACCCGGGCGTACAACATCCAGGGGTTCAGCGCGTCGGCGGGCGAGCTACGGACGGAGACCCTGCGCCACTTTCCCGGGGCGACGATCCGCTTCGACCCGGTTCCGGCGCGCCAGGCGATCGTCGATTCGTGGCCGGCGGCGCTCGCCGACCGCCGGGCTCGCGAGGACTGGGGCCTGTCCCCGCGCCATGGGTTGCGCGAGGCGTTCTCGCAGTACCTCGTCCCGGCCTTGCGCCGTCGATACGGCGTGTAGATTCAGCCCTGCGGCCGCGGCTTTTCCACAGGCTTTCCGCAGCCAGCCCACCCGGCTCAACCCGAGCCCGGCGAGCTACTTGGATCGCCTGTCGGCCTCGGGCGGCGAGAGATTTCCACAGCCTCGCCCTACAGCTTCCAGTGGTCGAGGTTCGACTCGAGGCCGGCGATCTCGTCCTCCGGAACCCCCGCATGGAGCTGCCCCGCATACCACAGCATCACGAACAGCCCGGCGTAGAACGCGACCCCGGCGCCGAGCACGACGCTCGACGGGAACATTCCCACAGCGATCCGGTCCCACACCTGGGCCCACGACGTGGCGAACTGCGGGTGCATCATGACCTTGAGCACCCACGCGCCGAGGATGATCAGATAGATGAACAGATAGTTCCTGCGCAGGCGGAAGCTCAGCGCCTCGACCATCGTCGTCTTGTACTTCGGCAGGTCGAGGTCCATGGCCACCATTTCGCGCCAGGACACCATCGGCGACTCGAGCTGCCGCGTGATGACCGGGATCAGGAAGTTCTCCTCGAGCATCCGGACGCGCGCCCGATACACCTCGAAGTAGCGGAAGCGACGGGCCTCCATCGACATGTACGCGAGAATGACCAGGTTCGACAGCAGCAGGATGATGTGCGAATGGTCCGGCGACGCGAACGAGAACGACAGCATGCCGGCGGTCGTGAGCACGGCCCAGTTCGTCGTCGCATCGAGCCGCTGGCGCCACACGGTCGAGCGATGGATCTCGCCCCGGTAGAAGTGGACCATGACGTTGATGTATTCCTGACGAGTGAGGGGGTAGTCCTCGAACCCGCTCGGGCGCTCGGCGGTGGTGGGACGGGAGCCGGGGTCCATCACCGCGTAGTCTACACGCGGCCGGCGGTCGGGGTCTGCCGCTCGAGCGCCTGACTCACGACACGGCGAACGGTTTCGATGACGAGCGGCTTGGTCAGGATTCGGTTCGGCATCCGCTCGAGGAACGCTAGACTGTCGCGCCGCACGAGGTCACCGGTCGCGAACACGAACCGGCGCAGCATTTCCGGGTGGTCCTCGGCCACTCGCTCGTAGAGCTGCCGGCCGTCGACCCGCGGCATGCGTAGGTCGGCGACGATCAGGTCGTACTCGCCCTCGGACAGCCGCTCGAGCGCCTCCTCCCCGTCCCGGGCCAGCGTCACGTCCGCTCCATCCTCGCCGAGCACCCGGGCGAAGAGCTCGAGGACCACCGGCTCATCCTCGACAACGAGGATCTTGCGTCCGCGCAGCGGATTCGGGGTCGACGCAGCGCCGAGCGCCTCGTCACGGACCTCGGACTCGCCGGATGCCGGGGCCTCGATCCCCACCGGCAGGCGCAGGACGAAGCGCGCGCCGCTCGAGGAGCGACTGGCGCCGAGCTCGATCCGCCCGCCGTGCTCGCGGACGATCCCGTACGAGACGGACAGACCGAGTCCGGTGCCGAGCCCGATCTCCTTCGTGGTGAAGAACGGATCGAAGATCCGCTCCCGAATCGCCGCTGGCACACCTGGGCCGTCGTCCTCGACCTCGACGAACAACCCCTCGACGTCCGTGCCGGTACGAACCACGACGGTTCCCGGACCGCGCAGCGAGGTGATCGCCTGCTCGGCGTTGTTGATCAGGTTGAGCAGCACCTGTTCGATCTGGTGGAAGTCGAAGCACGTCCGCGGCAGGTCCGGGGCGAGTTCGAGCTGCGTGGCGATCTGGGACGAGCGTAGGTGGTACGACTTGAGATCGAGCACCTTACGCACGCACTCGTTCAGGTCATGGCTCTTCTTTTCGGGCGGGTGCCGGCGAGCGAACGACAGGAGCTTGAACACGATCTTCTGGCAGCGCAGCGAGCATTCGACGATCCGGTCGAGATCGCGCACCTGAGCCGGGAGGGTCGCGTGGCGGCGCAGCAGCTCGGCGTAGCCGACGACGCCCGACAGCGGGTTGTTCAGCTCGTGAGCGACTCCGGCGACGACCTCGCCGAGGCTCGACAGTCGCTCGGCCTGGGCCAGATTCCGCTCGACGCGGCGGAGATCGGTCACGTCGCGGCCGATCCACACCCGTCCCGTGACGTCGCCGCCCGATCCGAAGAGCGGCGCGTGAGCCAGGCTGATCTCGCGACGCTCGCCATCGGGACGCTGGTGCGTGACGTCGTGGCGCCGAGTGCCGCCAGCGTCCGGCGTCGCCGCGCCTGGATCGGGTGCAGCGCCGAGGATCTCGTCCAGCGGCCGCCCGATCGCCCGCTCGGCCGACCAGCCGAGGATCTCCCCGGCCCCGCGATTGAACTCCGCGACGCGGCCGGTCTCGTCCGTGGCCACGATCATGTCGGGGGTCCCGTCGAGCACGCGGCGCAGCTTCTCTCCGGTGATCCGGTGACGCTCGGACTCGCCCGCCACGTCGCGGTACAGGAGCGCGTTCTTCAACGCGTTGCCCGATGCACCGGCGGCGAGCTTGCAGAATCGGATCTCGTCGGCGCTGAACGGGCTCTCCCGGCCCGTGCGCAGGAACAGCGCGCCCAACACCTCTTGGCCGTACACCAAGGGGACCACGAGCAGCGAGCGGTACCCCTTGTCGAGCAGCGCCTCGCGGACCGAGGCGACGATCGGGCTCGTGGCAACATCCTTCACCAGGACGGGCTCGCTCGTCTCGAGCGCGCGGCGGATCTCCGGATACTTGCGCAGGTCGACCTCGAGCATGTCGGCTTCGGGATGCCCCTTGGATGCCACGACGAAGCAGCCGCCGCGCCGCCCGTCGGCAAGCAGGATCGAGCAGCCCTCGACGCCCGTCAGGTCTCCCACCGTCCGTACGATCGAGCGCATCACCTGACCGAGGTCGAGCGTGCTGCCGATCGTCTCGGTGATCTCGAGAAGCGCCAACTGCTCGCTCGCGTGCAGCGCGGGAAGCCGCGCCGCGGCGAGCCGCTCGCCGAGCATCCCGAACGATGCGGCCGCGGAGAGGACGAACAGCGTCTCCCACACCGGCGCGGAGCCGCCCGTCACCCCGAGCTGCGGCCAGGCAACTCCCGCGGCGACCACGAGACCGAGGCCACAGCCCGCCGCGAGCAGCGCGCGCCGTCGATCGCCGGTGAAAGAGCCGATCAGAACGACGGCGAGGAACGCCGCGACGACCTGCGCTCGGGAGCCCGAACCGACGAGGGTGACGACGAGCAGCGTGGCGTCGGCGCCGATGAGCCAGCCCGAAGCCCAGAGGCGATCGAGGCGTTCGGACCGATCGACGAGTGCGCCGAGGATCACGAACGCGAACGGGAGCGCGAGCCAGGTCCCGACCGAGCCGCCCCCCGCTGCCGCAAGGCCCGCGACCGCTGCCGCGACCGGCAGGCGCCACAGCAGAAACCGCCGGGCCTTCGCCATGTCCCCTCGATGCGCCTCGGCGGCGGATCCAGCCGCGGCGGAGAGTCCCGCCGAGACGCCGCTGCCGAGCGAATCTAGGCCGCGGGCGAGGACGAGGCAAGGCGACAGGCCCTCGCCTTGACACGCTTCGGAGCGTTCTCGATAATGCGGCCGGCGCTATCGTCTAGGGGTCAGGACGGGTGGTTCTCAGCCATCAAACCGGGGTTCGAATCCCCGTAGCGCTACCATCCTGCGCAGCGCGCCGCGGACCCGCGGCGCTCAGCGTGTCCCGTCGACCGGGAGCGTGACCCACAATTCGAGGTCCTGCGGAAAGCGCGAATCCGGGCAGACGCGGCGCATGATGCTGAGCACGTTGCGGCGGACGTCCTCGACACGACTCGTGGTCAGGCCGTCGCCCACGATCTTGCCGACGTAGACGTCCTCCCCGCGGCGGCACAGGGACAAGAACGGCGAGTCCTCCGCATCGGACACGTAGCGCCGGTCTGGACCGGTGAGCGACTCGACCTGTCGGCGCAGGCCGCTGTCGAGCTTGAATCCGATGAAGATCGCCTGGGTGCCCGACAGCTCCACCATGTCCTCGATCGAGTTCCGCGCGGCGTTCGCGCGGGCGTGCAGGGCTCAGGGTACCACGGGCTCCCCACCCCGCGCGGCGCGCGGCCCGTGTCAGGACTCTAGGAGCGCCAAGACCTCCGCCGTCTTGACCCCGAGCAGCGCGCGGTCGCCACGCGTCTCGACGTTCAGGCGGATCAGGGGCTCGGTGTTCGACAGACGCAGGTTGAACCGCCAGTCGGCGAAGTCGATCCCGACGCCGTCGGTCTCGTCGACCGCGAGCGCGCGGGACGCGTACCGCTCCCGCACGCGGGCGAGCGCCGCCTGCGGATCGGCGATCCGGCGGTTGATCTCGCCGCTCGCCGGATAGCGCTCGACGCGCTCGGCGACGAGCGCGCTCAGCGACCGTCCTGTCACGCAGATGCGCT
>Ga0247727_10017526_pt1 | contig 11392 bp, 7 predicted proteins | sample WisWelCaveWW1625_FD_202498 | JGI IMG/M metagenome (GOLD analysis project Ga0247727, IMG submission 202498) | Biofilm microbial communities from Wishing Well Cave, Virginia, United States - WW16-25 | ecosystem: Environmental > Aquatic > Deep subsurface > Groundwater > Cave microbial mat | place... | reverse complement strand
TACCACTGCGAAAAAAGAATTCGCTTCGTCCTGTGCCTGCCTACATGACTTACTTCCAAGCCTGTGTTCGCAAAATCGTTGAAACGACTGGAAGTTTGATTGAACGCCTGTTACCTAAATCTATTCATGCGGTCACTGCCAGAGGTTTTGAAATCAAGGTTGCTCTGTTTGTCCTTGCTTGCAGCGTCAACTTCCTTTGGTAGGTAGCAACTTAGGTTAATTATAGAACGCTGGTGGTTTCGACACGCTCGCAAAAAGCGCTCGCTGCTCAACCAACGGAGCGCCTTAAAAATAGAGCGCAGAGTAATTATACTCCGCGCCGATATTACTTCGTCCTGAGCGGAGCCGCACGGTCGTTGTGCGGCACAGTCGAAGGACGCTGTTTGTGATAGTAGGCGCTTCGCCTTCGTTTGGACAAAGAACTGTCCTCACTTCGCTCAGCGCGGGCGACTTTATTTCTTCGGTTCCGAATATCCCTGCCGCGTACGCGTCTGCTTGATGTAATCTTTCACCAGTTGGGGCGGATGCGGTTGCGTGCCGCCCATGATGAGATAACCCGGAGCCCAGAAATCACCGGATGGATTCTCTTTTTTCAAGCGCGGAAACTCCACGAAGATTTTTTCAGAAGATTGCTGGCGCATAATCCGCATCAAATATCCCGGAGATGCGGCGGGCGGCACATTCACCACCCACTGCACATATTCCGGACGCACAGCCAGGTATTCCAAACGCCAGCCAAAAGCAATGCAAATTTGCGGCAGCCACTCAGACATGCGGTCTGAAATGTCGCCGGTCAGATAATGCGAACTAAAACGCGGCACGAGCAAACAAGCATATGTCAAGTTGTATAAGCCGGGAGAGATCGGTTCGAGCATTACACGGTTTGCCACTTCGGTGATCGAGTGTGGGCGGGTCTCATCCAATTCGCCGGGCATAGGTCTCCGAATCGGCGTCTCGGGGCGCGGGCGTGACCTCGAGGGCATGGTTGCGTCGAAATCCTCAACCACATGCTCAACGGTCTGATCGTTGTTTTGATTCGAGACCAGCAGGTCATTCACGCGTATGGCGGGCGAACTCTCGCGGCTGTATTGATTCGAGCGCGTCGCCGAGAGGCGCGTCCCGAAGGATTCTTCATTCGAAAACGGGATCAAACCCGGTTCCGGAGTCGGAGACGGCACGTCTGACAAAATATCCGCAATGGAGGGGATATCTCCATCTTCGCCATCATCCACAAATTGAGTCGGCGATTCATAAGAAGCCGGTAGGTGATTCTGCACGATAGGCATTTCCACCGCTTCAGCATCCGAAATGGACAGCGAATCTGCCAGACGACCCGCCTGCGAACGGATGGTGCTGAACGGGGTCTCGGCATCGAAGACGAGCGCGAGCACCACGTCATCAGCAAGACGCGTGGCATAGAGCATGTGTTCAGCTTTGGTCGCCTCCAAACGGACGAAGCGCAACAAGTCGCTTCCCTTTTGCCCGTCCCAATGACGCGTGACTGTGACAGCCAGTTCCTTCGCGGCGTTCTGTGAAAGCTGACCAGCGTATGCCCACAATTGGTCACCGCGCGTGATCAATGCCGCTTGCGCGGAGGATTCGAGTGTGAGGCGCGTAAGGTGCTGCGCGGCTTTGGTTACATCCTGCAACCAGGGGAGGGCGGGGTCTCTGGTTTGCGCGGAAGAGTGGCGCATCGGTGTGGAAACGGGTTTGGAGAGGGGGGTGGAGTTTTCGTTCAGCATTGTTATTATATCCGGTAAAAAACATGGCTTGCGCAGAAGACTCCACGGGCGGAGTTGATCCAGCGCGGGGGGCGTGTCCTCGTCAGAAAACAGGACCAGCCTGAGGCTTGGGTTGAGCATGCGAAGCGATCCGCCAATGTCCGCGACCGCTTTCTCTCCGAGATCCAAATCGAGAAAGGCAAGCGAGCAATTTTCCTGGTCTGCACGGACGACCGCCTCGCCTTTTCCTTTGACGACATGTACTCGATGCCCTTCCTGCTCCAAGCCCTGAAGTAGAACCCTTGCAAAGTTCATATCTGCAGTGACGAGCAGGAGGTTTTTTGCCATGTTTTCAAAGTGTATCACGGCGGGGACGCGTAAGCAAGCCGGACAAAGGGTATGCCCTTGCGAAAATGCTAGAAAATTTATCTATACAACTTGATTTTCGACCTCTTTTATGCTATCAATAGAAAAAACGATCGAGGGCGTTTTGAATGCATAGAGAACGAGTATCTGAAAATGTTTTTTGGTTCCAAAGTGAAGTGTACGCCCAGGTGACGGCGGGCGTGGTGGCGGGTCCGCAGTGGGCGGTGGTGATTGATACGCTGGCTCTGCCAGACGAAACGTTGAGCATCCGTGAGTTTATCGAACATGAATTGAACGTGCCAGTGCGTTATGTGATCAACACGCATTATCACGCCGACCATGCCTGGGGAAACTGTTTCTTCCCGGGCGCGACGGTGGTTGCCCACGCGCGTTGCCGGGAACTTCTCGAGGAACGCGGCACACCGTCTCTTGAATCCGCAAAAAAGCAAAACCCGGCGTTGAGACAGGTGAAAATCGTTTTGCCGCATATGACTTTCGCAGACGGTGAAATGACACTGCGTGTGGGCAAAAAGAATTTGATCGTTTCGCCCGCGCTTGGCCATAGCAACGATGGGATCGCGGTGTTGGTGGAAGAAGACCGCATCTTATTTGCCGGCGATTCCTTTATGCCTCTGCCATATATTGTGGATGGAAATGCAGACGACATCATGGCTTCGATCAAGCGGATGGGACGTATGGGGCTTGAAAACATTGTGCAAGGTCATGGCGATGTCATCTTGCGGGGCGAGATCGACGCGGCTGTCAGGGAAAACCTGAATTATTTGACCGCAATCAAGAAAGCTGTCAAAGCCGCATCCCGGCGAAAGAATGCCGTTGAACTTTTGGATGAGATCAACATCGAGTCCTGTGGCAAGAGCCGCGTCTATCTGGGCGGGCTTGCTGAAACTCTGCATAAAAGAAACCTGCACGCCTTACTTCAGCAGATGAATTAACAAAAACATGGTTAACCCCAAACTTAGGGAATCAGCCACTGATTGCACAGATTGTCACGGATTTTGAATTAATTAGGCCGAAATAAGCCAACCAAAAAGCCAACCCACTGAGCCGGGTTGACTTTGATGTGTAAATTCGTGAAGCTTGTACTGAGCCTGTCGAAGTATCCGTGGCTAAAAGCTTGAAATATTAAATTCGGGGCGAACCATGTTTGCTTTACTTGTTGGAAACATCCTTTGCTTCTTTTCTTGCCCTCAGCCAGCCATTCAAACTGTATTTGATCACGCGTTCATTGCCAGCCAGGAGTTTTTGAATATTGGGGCGCAATGCCCAAATTAATAGCAATTCTGCAATAACACCGTACCATATATCCACAAAGGGCTGCAACTCGAGCGATGCGCGAATTACAAAAATAATAATCACGACGAGCCCGATTGCCATGGTGGTGATGGAGGCGATTCCCACCGTAAACCAAATAATTAATCCGGCAGAAAATACGATGGGGAACATCGGCAGCCACAACCCCATGGCGCCTCCCAGCGCCGGGGCGCCGCCGGCCCCGCCGCGAAATTTTAATTTTCCATTTTCATTGCGCTCAACCATAAATATCGAATAATTATGACCCAGGATCGTTCCAATCGGTGCGAGCACGCTGATGATGTGATTCTCAGGGCTGAGCAACTGTGCAACCCACACTGCCACAGCGCCTTTGAGAATATCCAGGATCGCGGTAAGCAAACCTGCCCCAAACCCTGCGGCGCGTACAGCATTCGTCCCGCCTGTGCGTCCGCTTTCCACAGTGCGGAGGTCTTTGCCTGTTTTAATTTTTACAATCAAGAAACCGAAGGGGATGGATCCCAAAAGATACCCAAAGATCACAATGCCAACATCCACAAATATTTGCATTCCAGTTCCTCCGAAGTGAGTCTATAGCATGAAACACACAAGTGCTTGTCAGGTTGCTCTATTCGGTAATCTTAAACGTCACTTCGGTTGCTTTACCGTCTTCGATCCAGAAGCCGCGCGCTTTCCAGTTTGCACCTGTCCGCGAGACGATAACGTGCACAACCGCATAAGCCGCCTCGGCAATGTCGGTAACAGAGGCAGTTTCAGGTCCGGAGGGATGCGAGTGGAAGATACCGATCAACTCGAGTCCGTTGGATTCGATCCAGTCAAAGGCTTTGAGTTGCTCATACGGATCCATCACGAATCGTACCGGACTTTGTGCCTGATTCTGGACCACGATCACTTTCTCCACCTGATTGTTTTTCCCCGCAAGAAGACCGCATGCTTCCAATGGCGAGTGGATGGAAACATGATCTTGTATTTCCTGCCAATGAGGTTGAGTTAATGTCAGTTGCTGAATCACTTATCGAATGAAAGTTGCCAGCCCCCAACATATAGCAGTTGCGACGGCAGGTTCGAGTACGGCGCGGCGCGTGGGCAGGTCCTCGCTCAGGTTGATCGCGAGATTGGTCAAGCCATACAGTGGACCAACGAGCATCAATCCGAATTGAATGGGGGAGAGGGGCCAGTAATGCAGACCCGCCGCGATTTGAATGCAAACGAAGGCGATACCCAATGCCCATGCGTATTCCCACTTTCCGCTCAAACGCAGGTGCAATACCCGTAAGCTGCTAAGAGCCGCGGCAAGAAATAACCCGGGGACAATTAGGAAGAGACGCATCTCGCCATAGCGCATGGCAACCGCGAGGATAAAGAAGAGAGTATATGAAATCGCAGTCAGCCCTGCCATGGACGCGGGATAGTAAGGCGCGCTCGGGTCAACAACCACATATTCTGCAATAAACACCAGCACGAGAAAGGCGCCGCTGACTGCGAAACCGATCCACCACGCTGTTCCGTCCGGGAGCAGGGAAAGCGGCACGCCGATCACAAAGGTGGTGAGAGTTGGAAGAAGCCACCATTGAAGGGTGCGTCTCTTATTTAGGGCAGGATGCCCGCGCAGGAGCCAGTCCATGCCGGTGGCGGTAAGACCCGCTGTGAGCAGGCTCATGGCAGATGTGAGATTCAAAGGAAGGCTGAGTAGAAAACCCGGCATCTGGAATTCGAGGGAGAATTCCGGCGATTGAATAATGCGGGTAAGGACAAATGCTAGCAACACTGTGGAGGTTAAGACGCCCACGCGATTCGAATCCGGCAGATATCTTCGCTCATTCATAATTGCATTGTACCTTGCGTCATGGATGGATGCCAAGACATGATCGGTATGGTAGAATCAATTGCTTATGAAATTGGAAAAACTGGAATCGCTTCCGCCGCCGCCCGGGGTTATTGGCTCATTGCGTGCCGGGTTCGATGTTGTCTCAAGCCATGTATGGCTGATCTTTTTGCCAATCGTATTGGATGTGTTTCTATGGCTGGGTCCGCGGTTGAGCGTGGGCGATTTGTATGCTTCCGTTGTTTCAAGTACGCTTGAAATCATGAGGACTCGTCCTTTTCCCGTACAAGATATGCAAACATTTGCTGAATCAACGACTACGGTGGCGGATTTTCTCAATAAATTCAATTGGCTAAGCTGGGTGCGAACATTCCCGGTCGGCATTTCAAGCATCGAGGCGTTTGGGTTGCCGAAGGAGTTGCCCTTACAAACCCCGCTTGGATTGCAGGATGTAGTTCAGGCTTCATCCCTGATCCATTGGCTGGGGTGGACGATCCTGTTTTGTTTGGCGGGTTGGGTCTTGGGGAGCTTGTATTTCCGCTGGGTATCCATGACAGCATTGGGTGAGGAAGAGGCGGGGATCAGTCCAGTCCGCGCCATCATCCAAACCATTGTGCTATCCGTGATTTGGATCGCCGGCTTAATGATCGTCATCCTGCCGATTTCGTTTGTCCTGGGCTTACTCGCCTTGATCAGCCCGGCTTTAAGTAATGGCGTTTTGTTTGTGCTTCTGATTCTTTCATATTGGTTGATCGTCCCATTGTTTTTTATGCCGCACGGGATTTTTGCACGCAAACAGAATGCCTTGTATTCGATGATTACCAGTTTGCGGATGTCACGCTTCACCCTCCCAACGAGCGGGATGTTTGTGTTCTGTGTGTTCCTGCTCACAAGAGGGTTGGATTATTTGTGGAAAGTTCCGGAGAACGATTCATGGATGACGTTGGTTGGGATTGCGGGACATGCTTTCATCACCACGGCATTGCTGGCCGCAAGTTTTGTATATTACCGAGATATGAACGCCTGGCTACAGACTGTGTTTGATAAAATGCAACAGAAGCAAGGCATGCCAACGCAACAAGTGTAAGTATCCCTGCCCCGCTCCCGAAGGGAGCGGGGAATTATTGGAGGTTTTGTGGCAAAAGAGAAAGTAAAACATAATTATGATGTAGGTTCCATTCAGGCTCTTGAAGGGATCGAGCATGTGCGTAAACGCCCGGGTATGTATGTGGGCGGTACCGATATTAAAGCTTTGCATCACCTTGTCTATGAGGTGGTGGATAACGCCATTGATGAGGCGCTCGCGGGATTCTGTACAAAAATCAACATCACGATTCATTCCGATAGCAGTGTGACGATTGAAGATAACGGACGCGGTATTCCGGTCGGACCTCACCCCTCGAAAAAGGATGCAAAGGGTCGCCCGATGGAAACTGTGGATGTGGTGATGACGGTGATCGGCGCAGGCGGCAAATTCGGCGGAGGCGGTTATAAAGTTTCAGGCGGCTTGCATGGCGTGGGTGTCAGCGCGGTGAATGCCCTCTCCGAATGGACGGTGACCGAGGTCAAGCGCGATGGCAAATTGTGGCAGCAACGCTATCATCGCGGCGTGCCGCAGGGCGTTATCAAGCAAATCGGAAAAGTAAGCAAAGACGATACAGGCACCAAACAACATTTCAAGTTCGATAAACAAATCTTTGTGGAGGATTTTGATTACCGCTTCGATACGCTGGTTCAGCGTTTTCGTGAAATGGCGTTTGTGACGCGCGGTGTGACGATCAAGTTTGTAGACGAGCGTAACGACCGCGAAATGACGTTTTACTTTGAAGGCGGGCTTACGTCATTCGTCCGATATTTGAATCGCAACCGCGAAAGCCTGCATTCTGTTGTTCATGTGGAAAAAGACATCGAGGGCGTTGGCATTGAAGCCGCGATCCAATATACGGACTCGTACACGGAGTCTGTGTATTCGTTTGCCAATACGATCAACACGATTGACGGCGGTACGCATCTCACCGGCCTGCGTTCTTCGCTGACGCGTGTGATCAATGATTATGCACGCAAGAATGGTTTGCTCAAGGATGCCGACCCGAACTTCTCAGGTGACGATACGCGCGAAGGCCTGACTGCGATTGTCTCGGTGAAGCACCCTGACCCGCAGTTTGAATCGCAGACCAAGGTCAAGTTGATGAACCCCGAAGCGCAGACGTACGTCACGCAGGTGGTGGGTGAGGCGTTTAGCACATTTTTGGAGGAAAACCCGCAAGCGGCGAAAGCGATCATTGCGAAGTGTCTCACATCTGCCCGTGCGCGAGACGCGGCGCGCAAGGCGCGAGATCTCATCATCCGCAAATCTGCTCTGGAGTCGCTTACCTTGCCCGGCAAACTGGCGGATTGTTCAGAGCGAGATTCATCAAAGACCGAACTGTACATTGTGGAAGGTGACTCGGCAGGCGGCTCTGCCAAGCAGGGACGCGACCGTCACTTTCAGGCGATCCTCCCGCTGCGCGGAAAGATCATGAACACCGAACGCGCGCGTTTGGACAAGATTCTTTCCAGTAACGAAATCAAGGCGTTGATCTCCGCGTTGGGAACGGGGATTGGCGATAACTTCGATCTCGAAGGCTTGCGCTACGGACGCGTCATCATTATGACCGATGCAGACGTGGACGGCAGTCATATCCGCACGTTATTGCTGACATTCTTCTTCCGTTATATGCCGCACTTAATTGAAGATGGACATCTTTTTATTGCCCAGCCTCCTTTATATAGAGTGGCATATAAGAATCAAGTCAAATACGCGTATTCAGATAAAGAGAAGGATAAGATCGTCAAGGAAGTAGGCGAGAAGGCAAGCCTCCAGCGCTACAAGGGACTCGGCGAAATGAACCCGATCCAGCTTTGGGAGACGACGATGAATCCAGAAAACCGGACCCTGCTCCTCGTCACAGTGGAAGATGCGGCTGAGTCCGACCGCACGTTCGATATGCTGATGGGCGATGCGGTGGATCCTCGTCGGAAATTCATCCAGACTCATGCGAAGGCAGTCCGAAACTTGGATATTTAGGTGGGAGGCGGCACACCCTTTGGTGTGCCGCCTTTCTTCTTTGTTATGAAAGTACCATAGTTACCCATGGGGGATTGGGAGTAAAATTTTGGATGTTGCGCCTCGCAATGGCTCAAAACCTTTGAAATTATGAAACAGCCTTTTCGTATGAACACTTTTGTGAATAAAACCGTCCAGTCTGTTGCCCTCGTCTATCAGGGCATCGCCGTGCTGATCTTCGCCTTCTCCTTATACTTCGCAATCCATTGGTTGAAGACCCCGTTCATTGGCGGTTTTTTTGAACATTCCCTTGCATTAAATGGTTCCGATACCACTGAAGATGGTGCACAGTGGGCAATGTATACCCAGGGATTCAAACTGGGCGACCAGCTTGTATCGGTGAATGGTCAGCCTGTTTCAAATTCAACAGGCATCAGAAATGCTCTGGAACCGTTGAACCATGGTCAAACCATTCCCGTTGTTATCAAGACAACGGAGGGCGAATTCAAACCGGTCAGCGTCACTCTGAAGCCGTTCCCAACAGCAGATCGGTTTGCCTACTTCATCCTGCCAGCCATTATCAGCGCGGTATTCCTTGCAATCGGTCTGTGGATTTTCGGATTCCGTCGAACGGAGCCTGCGGGCCGCGCCTTTTCCGTCCTCGCTTCCTCGCTTGGAATTGCCATTGGCGCCCTGTTCAATCTTTATACGACCCATCAATTCACACACGTTTGGACGCTTTCAGTGGCTCTTGCCGGCGGCGCGCTGGTTGATTTGGCGCTGGTCTTTCCACAAGAGTCGCGCGTCGTTATCGGCCGCCCCTATTTAAGAAGCGTGGGTTACTTTATTGGAATCACCCTTGCCCTCAATGCGTTTGGGACCTTATTCGATCTTGAGAATGCCACTGATTACTTCGGAGCCTGGCAGTTGATTTATGTCTTCACGGGGTTATCCGGGCTTTTCTACTTTGGCACCCTGGCGTACCGCGGCTTACGATCTCATTCCCCTGTTGTTAGAAGCCAGGCATACACCATCCTGATTGGTTCATTAATCGCTTTTGGACCTATCGTGATCTGGTTATTACTCACGCCGTTGGGGGTCTCTGCATTCAACCCGTATTTGTTTTTGTTTATGATCGTTTTCCCCATCGTAAACGGATACGTGATTCTCCGCTACCGCCTCATCCGCACCGACAGTTGGTTCCGTCAGGGATTGACGTATGCCTTGCTGACAGCTTGTGTGGTCCTTGCGTATGCTTTCCTTGTGAGCGGAATCGGTTCGACCTTTGCCATAAACATGCCGTCCGATAATCCCTTCCTGATTGGGGGACTGGTCTTCCTGATCGCGATTTTTCTTGATCCCGTGCGTACACGGTTTCAAACTATTGTAGATAGCACCTTCTTCCGCGGTCAACGCGCCTATGAAGACCGCCTGCGGACGTTCAGCCATGAACTCACCAGCGCGCTGGATTTGAATACGATTGGCAGTGCCTTGAGGCAGCAAATCGCCAGCAGCCTTGTGCCGGATCGCATTCATATTTATACATACGATTCGCTGAACGATCAATACACGGCTCTTGCAAATGGGGATGGGCGTTCAACCAGCGATATTCGTTTTTCATCCAATAGCCCGCTTGTGCAATACTTTCAAAAGGAAAACATTCCGCTTTATCTGGATACGATCAATCCCCCAGCCGTTTTGCGAAGCGATGAGACGCGTCTTTCACTGCTTGCCGCGCGTCTCTTTGTTGCCTTGCCGGGGGAGGAAAAACCCGTCGGCTGGCTGGCGTTGGGGACTCCGCTTTCAGGAAATGCATATACGCCCCGTGATCTTGTCTTTCTCGAAAACATTGCGGATCAGGCGTCAGTTGCCATCTCACGTGTGCAGACCGTTTTGGACCTCGAACGCCGCGTGCAGGAAATGAACGCATTGACCCGTGTTTCACAGGGTGTGAACATTACGCTCACCTTTGACGATGTTTTGGAATTGATCTTTGCGCAGGCAACACAGATCATTCCATCCACGCATTTCCATATTACTTTGTATAACAAAGCCGGCAGTTACTTCTATTATGGTTTCTGCGTGGACGACAGGGATCGCGCCTCAAGCCGCGAAAATAAACCGCTTCCATCCAACTTCGGGTTGGGACAGGAGATCATCCGCAGGGGACGCCCATTCCTTACGCAGGATTACACACGGGAATGCCAGGCGCGCAACATCACTCCTTCTTCGCAAGGTGTGTATGCATGGATGGGCGTGCCGCTCAACGCTGGGGCTGAAACGATGGGCGCGTTGAGCGTTGGGAGCCGCGACGCGACAGTGACATACACGCGCGCGCAACTTGACCTGTTACAGGCCATCGCAGATCAAACAGTCGGCGCCATCGTAAAAGCCCGTTTGTTGGAAGAGACACAGCAACGCGCGCATCAACTCTCCACATTAAATGAAATCACAAGGCAGTTGACTTCCACGTTGGAACAGGAGCCGTTGCTTCAAAATATCCTTGAAAACGCTGTAGGCATTTTGAATTGTGAAGCAGGCACGTTGTTCCTCATGGACGACCAAACGGGCGAACTCGTCTTTCGTGTGACCGTGGGACCCGTGGCAGGAAATCTGTTGGGACAAAAACTTCCCCCGGGGACAGGGATCGTCGGGCGCGCCGTGCAAACCCGCGCGCCGGTGATTGAAAACGATGCGCAACATTCCACCACGCGTTCAGACGCTACGGATAAACAAACCGGATTCGTTTCGCGCTCGCTTCTCGCAGTTCCCATGCAGGTCAAGGACCGCGTGCTGGGCGTCATCGAGGTCATCAACCGCCGCGACGGGCTGCCTTTCGTCGCAGATGACCAAAACCTGCTCACTGCTTTTGCCGGGCAAGCAGCGGTAGCCATCGAAAATGCGCGCCTGATTGCCCTCACCGATCAGGAACTCTCTGCGAAAGTCGATGAACTCTCGATCATGGGACGCATTGTCCGTGAATTGAATGCCACCCTCGAAGTGGACCGTGCCATGCGTATCACGCTCGATTGGGCGATGAGGCAATCCCATGCAGAGGCTGGACTGGTGGGCATGTTGCATGAAAATGATCTGCGGATTATGGTGCAGGAGGGGTATGAAGAT
>Ga0247727_10017525_pt1 | contig 11393 bp, 12 predicted proteins | sample WisWelCaveWW1625_FD_202498 | JGI IMG/M metagenome (GOLD analysis project Ga0247727, IMG submission 202498) | Biofilm microbial communities from Wishing Well Cave, Virginia, United States - WW16-25 | ecosystem: Environmental > Aquatic > Deep subsurface > Groundwater > Cave microbial mat | place... | reverse complement strand
TGTCATGCCCGTCCCCGCTTAGATTCCCGCTTTCGCCTGCCTGCCGGCAGGCAGGCGGGAATGACAAACAGCGGGGACGGGCATGACCCAAAGTAACATTCTTTCTACAAAAATCAGTAGAAAAGGTGCCAGCCCTTGCCTTCCTCAAATTGTTAAAGAAAGGAAGCAAGGACTAGCCTCACTTTCGAAACTCATCCATCAGGATAATAGATTCAGCGATTTCTTTCATCGAACGGCAGGAATCCATGCTCTTTTTGTGGATAAGCCGATAGGACGCATCTTCACTCAAATTATTCATCCGCATCAAAATTCCCTTGGCGCGCTCAATGAGCTTTCTGGTTTCAAGGGCTTCCTTGGCTTTTAAGGATTCTTCCATGAGCTTGGTATTCTCAACGGCAACGGCCGCTTGATTGGCGATCAACTGCAGGGCCTCGATTTCTTCTTTCGTGAAAGTATGCGGGGTCTTCGTGTAAACGCTGATAACTCCGATGGCCTTGTCTTTGACAATCATCGGCACCGCTAGCATGGAAGTCAAATTTTCCTTGACCGCCAGGTCGCGGTAGAAATACCGCTCTTCTTTGCGGACATCCTCCACCAGAATCGGGCCTTTGGATTTGATAACGGCACCGCTGAGACTGGTATTGACTTTAAGATTCGGTTTTTTCCGGTATTCCTCGCTCAAACTCTGTGTCGCCTTGATGGACAATTCTTCGCCTTTTTCATCCAACAACATAACCGAACATATCTTGGAATTAAGCATCTCGGCCGTGACCACCACAATGAGGTTTAAGATTTCATCGAGATATTTCTCGGACGTGATGGTCTGACTGACCTTGATCAAACTGTCAAACTGCGCCGCCTTCTGCTTTTTATCTTCGTACAAAAGGGCATTCTCAATAACGCCGCCGACTAATTTACCGATCGTCTGAATTAGATTAATAGTCCTCGGCGCGTAAGCATGCGGCTTTTTATGCTGTACATTGATAACGCCGATGGTCTTGCCCTTATAAAGAACCGGAACCGAAAGAAAGGCTTCGTATTTGTCTTCAGGCAGGACGTCGAGATTTTTAAAACGCGGATCTTGATAAGCATTGTCCCGGATGGCGACCGGCCGGTTTTCCTTCGCCACCCACCCGGTGATACCTTCTCCGACCTTGAGGGCAATCTTTTTTAACTCTTTCATGTGCGGCGTCTTGGAAGCCATCAGAACCAAATTCTCTTTCTTTTCGTCAAAAAGATAAATAAAAACCGAATCGGCCTTGGTCATCTCGGTGACAATCTTGACGACCTCTTTTAAAATCCAGTACAAATCAAACTCAGAGCTCGTGATGTCGGTGATCGTCCTTAAAATCTTCAACTCTTCGGCCTGACTGATATTTGACCTTGTGTTTTTGGCAGTGCTCATTTATACTGAACCTGAATCCCATCCCCGAGGGGAACCGGTCGTAAACGACCATAACACCTCGGAGGTGAAGGTTGGTGTCCCATGACCTATATTTTATCCATTCTTATCCTAATCCTCGTCTTTGCCTTGATGGCTGTGGGACTTATCTTCGCTAAAAAAGTCCTCAAAAAAGGCTGTTCTCTGGGGCCCGACTGTTCCTGCAAAACCAAAAATATTTCCCCCGAAGACTGCGATAATCCTAACAGATAGTTTCAATCACTGCAAAGAAAAAGTGCCCTTTAAATGTTTAAATTTAAAGGGCACTTTGCGTGTTAACCGAACGAGTCGAAAGCAATCATCTCTTTAGGCACGCCTAAAGAATCAAGCATCTTCTGCACGGCCGCGATCATCATCGGCGGACCGCACAGATAATATTCGATTTCTTCCGGTTCCGAATGATTCTTAAGATAATTTTGATAAAGCACCTCATGAATGAAGCCGGCATATCCGGTCCAGTTGTCTTCCGGAAGCGCGGCGGACAAGGCCACATTGTAAGTAAAGTTCGGGAAATCCTTTTCGATATTATGAAAATCTTCCGTATAGAACATTTCCCGCATCGAACGCGCGCCGTACCAATAACTCACCTTACGGTCGCGGGTTTTTACTGTGTGAAACAGATGAAACAAATGACTGCGCAAAGGCGCCATACCCGCGCCGCCGCCGATATAAATCATCTCGCGTTTGGTGCCCTTAATAAAAAATTCCCCGTAGGGGCCGCTGATGGTCACCTTATCCCCAGGCTTTAAACCAAAAATATAGGATGAGGCCTTGCCCGGGGGCAAAGATATGTCCTGGGGTGGAGGAGTGGCGATGCGGACATTGAGTATCACGATTCCCTTTTCGGCCGGGTGACTCGCCATTGAATACGCCCGGAAGATTTCCTCATCGTTGCGCGCCTTTAAATCCCAAAGTTTATATTTGTCCCAGTCCGGATGGAATTGTTTCTCAATGGCAAAATCCTTAAAATTCACTTGATACGGCGGGATATCGATTTGGATATAGCCACCGGCCTTAAAGTTAAGCTCCTGATCTTTGGGCAGCTCCAAAACAAGCTCTTTAATAAAGGTGGCTACGTTACGGTTTGAGCGGACCGTGCAGTCGAATTTCTGAATGTGAAAGATTTCTTCCGGGATGTGTATCTTCAAATCATTGCGGACCTTCACCTGGCAGGACAAGCGGTAGTGATTTTTTTGCTCGGCGCGTGTGAGCTGGCCGGTTTCCGTCGGCAGGATGCTTCCCCCGCCGTCCAAGACCTGGCATTTACACATCGCGCAGGTGCCTCCGCCGCCACAGGCCGACGGAATAAAAATTTTATTATTCGCCAAGGTATAGAGTAAACTCTTTCCGGCAGCAACCAGAAGAGGCTGGGGATCATCATTGATAAATATCTTGCAGTCTCCGGAACGGACGACCTTTGATTCCACAAAAGACAAGATGGAAACGAGCAAAACAATGATACCGGTAAAAACAACCGTGCTGATGATAACGAAAATTAATAAATGCATATTACTGACTTCCCCAAAAAGAATACCATTTTAATGTAGTCAGTACTGCCAACGCATCCATGAGTTGCAAGAGAAAGGTGAATGTTATTAATAATGCGTTGGTCTGTAGAAATTTCAAAAAGGATTCTCGATACTTAATGCTGGATACTTGATGTTCAAGAAACGAGCCATAAACGAGTATCGAGCATCGAGTATCTTTGAAGTTTACAGTCGGATGCCCGCGAAACACATAAACCCAACCGATATCAGTCCCGTTAAAAGCATGGTGATGCCCAGCCCTCTTAAAGGAGCCGGGATATTGGAATAACCGAGTTTTTTTCGTATGGCCGACATCGAGATAATGGCCAAGGCCCAACCAACTCCCGAACCAAAACCAAAAACCACCGATTCGGGAAAAGTATAATTCCTCTGGTCCATAAAAAGGGCGGCGCCTAAGATAGCGCAATTCACCGCGATCAGAGGCAAAAATATTCCTAAAGCGCTGTACAAGGCCGGGCTGAATCTTTCCACAACCATTTCCGTAATCTGGGTCATCGCCGCGATCACCGCGATAAAGCTGATAAAAATAAGAAAACTTAGGTCAATATTGGCAAAGCCCGCCCACCCCAAGGCCCCTTTCATTAAGAGGAAATTCTTAATCACCCAGCATACTGGCGTGCAAACCGTCAAAACAAACACGACGGCGAAACCTAATCCGATGGCGGTTTCCACTTTTTTGGAACACGCCAGATAAGAACACATTCCCAAAAAGAATGCCAAAAGGATATTTTCCACGAAGATACTTTTTATAGCCAGGTTTACGTAATGTATCATTATTTGACCTCCGAATATCCAGAGATAGACCTTTGAATCCAGATAATACATCCTAAAAGAAAAAACGCTCCCGGGGCTAAAACCATCATGCCGTTATTGACATATCCGGCCGCGTACCATGTTTGGGGAATAACGTGATAACCGAGAAGCGTGCCGCTGCCCAAAATTTCCCGGATAATGCCGAGGATAATCAAAACGCAACTGTAACCCAGCCCATTGCCGAGGCCATCAAGGAACGATTTCCACGGCGGATTGCTCATGGCAAAGGCCTCGAGTCGGCCCATGACAATGCAGTTCGTGATAATCAAACCGACAAAAACGCTTAACTGTTTGCTGACGTCGTACACGTAGGCTTTGAGAATTTGGTCAATCGAGATAACCAGCGCGGAAACAACCGTGAGCTGGACAATGATGCGGATTTTGGACGGGATAAAATTTCTCATCAGTGAAATAACCACATTGGACATGGCGGTCACGAACGTCAATCCCAGGGCCATGACGATGGATGTCTTAAGTTGTGTTGTTACCGCCAGCGATGAACAAATCCCAAGTACTTGGAAGGTAATCGGATTGGCGTCCCACAGTCCATCTTTAATAATTTTTCGGTTCTTCTTTGATAACAAGGTCTCACTCATCTTGGACCTCCTGTCTTATTTTATTTCTTGAGTTTCTCTTTCGCCGGTTCCAATTATAACACCTTTAACAAAGCTATCAAATCTTCCGTAATTTGCTAAAAAACGGCTCATAAGCCCGAATCGTTTTATCCAGCATCTCCGTTACCCCGCTGCCCGTAATAGTCGCTGCCGTAATGCCATCCACTTTATGTTCAACCCTCTCATCTTTAAAAAGATCGGCGGCCTTTCCCTTGACAACGCCGATGGGCGTCAACTGTTTCTCCTTGACCGACCAAATCTTTTTGCCGCGAAAGTTGTCCTGAAACCATTCTTTATCAATCTCACCGCCAAGCCCGGGCGTTTCCCCATGTTTATAAAATGTTATGCCGCGGACCGTAACGGCGTCCGGCTCCAGCGAAAAATATCCGTAAAGCGTTGACCACAGCCCCTGTCCAATAATCGGAAAGGCATAGGCCATGACCTCGCCGCTTTCTTTATAAATATACAGCGGATAAACGCCTTTTTCTTTTTCCTTAAGATCCGACGGCCTGCGGCCTTCGATGGCATTGCCATTCTCATCAATAACCAGCTCCTGAATTTTTTCCTCATAAATTTTCAAAATATCCCCGGGTTTCATTTTAGGAGCAATCGGATCTTTAAGACGCACGGCTTTCAAAATATTCTTCTTAATATCCAAATCCATGTTGATCTCCTGCTGCCTGCGGAAACCTTCTGAAACAGCGGAAAGCAAAACCCCGCAGACGACGCAGACGATAATGGCGAAAACAAATGTATACGTATTGTTTTTCATTGAGGCTGCCCGGCCGGCTTTAACCGTTTGGATCTCCTTTTAATATGCCCTTCCACAATAAAATGATCAATCAAAGGCGCGAAGGCATTCATAAACAAAATCGAAAGCATCACCCCTTCGGGATAAGCCGGATTAACGACGCGGATCAGCACGGTTAAAACACCAATCAAAAAGCCGTAAATCCATCGGCCGGCGTTGGTCGCGCAGCCTGAAACCGGGTCGGTGGCCATAAAAACCGCGCCGAAGGCAAAACCGCCTAAAACCAAATGCCAGTGCGGAGGAAGAGCAAAAAACGCCAGCTGCTCGGGACCACGCAATAAATAAAACACACCGCTCATCGCCAAAAGACCTGCCACACAGCCGGCGACAATACGCCAGCTGGCGATACGCGTCAGCAAAAGAAATATCAGACCAACCAAACACGCCAGCGCGGACGTTTCCCCGATGGAACCGGGAATAAAACCCAGAAACATATTATGAAAATGAAAACCGGCATCACTTAAAGCCGCGATCGGGGAACTGCCTCTGGCCGCTTCTTTGATCACCGCTAAAGGCGTGGCCTGGGTAAAACCATCGACCGCCACCCAAACCGCGGAACCGGAAATCTGCGCCGGATAAGCAAAGAAAACAAAAGCCCGAGCCACCAGAGCCGGATTAAAAATATTCATCCCCGTGCCACCAAAAATCTCTTTGCCGAAAACCACTCCGAAAGAAATCCCAACGGCCACCTGCCACAAAGGCATGGTCGGCGGCAATGTTAACGCGTATAAAATGCCCGTCACCAAAAACCCTTCATTGATTTCATGCTTGCGGGTCACGGCGAACAAAACTTCCCAAAAACCACCGGCGGCGTAAGAGACAATAATGATCGGCAAAACCTTTTGTGCGCCTAACCACCAGCATTGCGCGAAATCATACGGCAGTCCCTTGGCTAAAAGCATTTGATAACCGGTATTAAAGATCCCCATCGCCGTTGCCGGTATAAGAGCAATGACCACAAAGACCATCACGCGCTTTAAGTCAACGCCATCGCGGACATGCGGACCTTTTTTCGTGACTTTGCCCGGCGTTAATATGAAGGTATCCAGGGCCTCATAAAGCGGATAGAACTTGGCCAGAGGTTTTCCCTTTTCAAACCACGCTCTCATCCGCTCGATTGTTTTTTCAAGTAATTTCATTAGCCTTCTCTCTCAATCAAATCCAATCCCGCGCGGATAATTCCGCCGACATCCGTTTTTGACGGGCAGGCAAAAGAACACAAGGCAAAATCCTCTTCATCGCATTCTAAGATACCAAGTTTTTCCGCCTCTTCAATGTCGCCCGCAATCACCGCCCGCAGAAGAAAAAACGTCATAATATCCAAAGCAACATATTGATCGTAAATGTCATTGAGCACAATCGCCCGATCACTGCCGTGCGTGTCCGTATCTACCGCGACTTCCCGCTCTGGCAAAAATGAAGAAACAAATGTCTTTGAAAAAGTATTCTGTTTAAATCCCGGTGTCAGCCAGCCCAGAAAATGCCGCCGTCCGCCTTCGGGAATGACCGTCACCTGCGTATCATAAAAAGAAAGATAACCGTTGCGGCCGGAATTTTTTCCATTGAGAATACTTCCGGAAATATAGCGCATATCGCTTTTCAGTTTGCCTTCGAATAAATTATTGATGGCGGTCCCAATAATTGTTTGAGCATAAACACGTTTTTCGGCCCCTTCACCGGTAATCGCCACGTACCGTTCCGGAGAAAAAGCACCGTACAAAAACAAAGCCGCCGCCCGCAAAACCTCCTGAGCTCCCAGGTACCAGACAATATCGTTTCTCTGTCGAATTGGATTAAGGTAATGTATATGCGTGCTGACATTACCGGCCGGATGAGGGCCCGCAAAGGTATGCTTTTCAACATTCTTTGCTTCCAGCAAAGCCTTCGACTTGGCATTTAAATCAAAACAGAGATAAACTTTGCCTTTCGTCAGTTGCCTTAAGATATCTAATCCTGTCTGAAATTCAGCCTCTTTGTCTTTCAGAATAAAATCAACATCCGGCGCCAACGGCTCGGTATTCATCGCCTGAATAAAAATGGCTTGCGGGGTATCCTGCGGATGGGCTATTTTTGAAAATGGTCTTTGGCGAATAAACGGCCACACACCGCCTTCTAAAAGATGTTCAATGATTTGCTGACGGGAAAGGTTCTTGATTTCTTCATGGGAGAATTTACGCAGATGGATGGCTTCCTGGCGGCCGTCGGGTTCAATGACGATTTCCAGAAGGAGCCTTTTATCGCCCCGATTGATGGCCATGACTTTACCGCTGGCCGGGGAAACGATCTTTATTTCGGGATGGGTCCGGTCAACGAGAACGGGTGTGCCGGCTTTAACGAGGTTACCGACTTCGACTTCGAGGCGTGGTTTAATCCCGCGAAAATCTTGCGGCAAGATAGCCACGCGCGCGGGAATGGGCAGCTTGACAATTTCCGTCTTTGCCGCCCCTTCAAGCTGGATATTCCGTCCTTGCTTTATATAAAAAGTGCCCATGGAAATTCAGCACCAACAGGTATGATTAACTAAATCTTCTTTTTCAAGATTAAGGCTGGATACTATCACATCGATTTTTAGAAAGCAATAGAAATTTGGGCGGGAAAGGTCATTCCACTATAAAACTGAACCCCGGCCGGTTAAAAATTTCGGGCGGCAGGTATTCTCTTAATTTTTGGCGGATGAGCCGGTTCAAAGGCTCGGCGCTTCCCGCCTTATCCTGCGTTCCGCCCAGCTGAAGATACGCCATGTTAAGCGCAATCATGCTGTAAAGCCGTTCTCGCCTTCCCTGTCCTTCGATGTTTTTGTCCCGGACGATATCCGCGTAAGTCTTCGCCATCGCTTCCTTCATTTGCAAATTGACTTGCGGATAATCGTTTTTCTCCAGATCATCAACCGTTTGCCGCACAGTTTTGGAATCAACACTCCCGAGCAATTCTTTAAAGACCCTGACGCGCTCGACCTCTAGCGCCGTTAAATATTCCCGCTTTCCATCGGCGTGAACGGAAGAAATTAAACACAAAAAAATAATTAGCTGTAAAAATCGTTTCATCTGCGGAATGTAATTGTGGATAAATCCTTTTTCTCATTTTTATTTTGTTCGGCCATATTTTTCCTCCTATCGACTTACAAATCGTGGTCAAACCCTCTCAATGGCCATGGCCACGGCACCGCCGCCGCCAAGACAGACCGCGGCCAGGCCGATTTTTTTCTTCTGATCCGCCAGCGCGTGAAGCAAGGTTACCAAAATACGCGTGCCGGCCGCGCCCAAGGGATGGCCTAAGGCGACATCGCCGCCGAAGATATTCATCTTCCCCTCGGGAATCTTTAATTGACTTTGCGTGACGATGGACTGCACCGCGAACGATTCGCTGATTTCAAAAAGGTCAATATCCTTTAAAGAAAGTCCGCACTTCTTGAGGCATGCCCGGATTGCCGGAATGGCCGCCGTGAAAACAAGCTTGGGCGCGACCGCCACGCTTGCGTATCCCAAAATCCTGGCTTGCGGTTTTAACTTATATTCTTTGACTGCCGGCGCTGAAGCAACGACCACGCAGCCGGCGCCGTCGCAGGGAATACAAGAATTTCCGGCGGTGACGGTGCCGCCTTCCTTTTTAAAAGCCGGCGGCAAATGCATCAGCTTTTCCAAATCGATGTTCTTGCGCGGCCGCTCATCGCGCTTCAATATCTCGCCGCCTTTTAAAAGGATCCCGACAATTTCCCCGGCAAATTTATTCGCCTCCTGCGCAAGGCAGGCCTTGTGATGACTTTCCAAAGCATATTGATCCTGCTGTCCGCGGGTAATGTGATATTCTTCCGCGAGAAATTCCGCCAATTCGCCCATGTGCGCGTCGGTCATTTCACACCAAAGCCCGTCAAGAACCAGGCTATCTTTCAAATCAGACGTGGTTATCTTTTCGGAATGATATCTGCGGACAATAAAAGGATTTTGAGAGGAATTCTCAGTACCGCCGGCGATAATCAACCGGCAATCACCAGCCTTGATAGCCTGGGTTGCCAAGACAACCGATTGCAGTCCGGAACCGCACACATGATTAACGGTAAACGCCGGGGTGGAAACGGGCAATCCTGACGCAACCGTGGCCTGACGGCTCAAATTTTGTCCGGTTCCGGCGGAAACGGCATTGCCCATGATAACCTGATCCACCCAGACAGGATTTAAAGTCGGACGGCGGACAATTTCTCTTAAGGTCGCCGCGGCCAATTCAACAGCGGAAACGCTCTTGAACCCTTTAAAAAGACTGCCGATGGGAGTCCTAACGCCGTCGATAAGGAAAATATTATTTGAATCTGAACGGGACATATTTCTTATTGACCTTTTTTCCATAAAGCTTGCGGTCTTTTTTCAGGAGAGAAAAGGTCTTACTGACTTTTTCTGAACTAACATTCACAGTTGTAGTCAGTATCTCAACGTTTGTTTTCTTAAAATTATTAATGTTGGTTGTACAAACGTCAATAATATTGGCTTCCGCTATGATTTTGGCTTGGAAAAGGCCAATAATCGTTTCCTACAAATATTCCAAAATCATATCGATGTCGACGTTCTTTCTGACCAGCCTCGCGGCTTCTTTGATTTTATCTTTGTCCGTTCTCTCGATTTTACAGGTCGTGGACTTGACCTTCGCGGCCACGGTGAAAGTATCGTCATCCGACAATAGCACTGGGATTTCACTTTTCCTCAAAAGGTCAACGATCCTCGGGCTGGGAATCAAACCGCCGGTTAAAATGATCCCGGCCAAATGAAATTCCTTACCCTGGCTTAAAAGATGCGAGCTGATGGCCACCAAAATATTATCCACGCGATCGCCGGAAGTGATGACCAAAGTACTTTCCTTGATATAGGTGATCATATTGTACGGCTCCATGGCCGCGATAATCGTGTTCTCCACTCTCGTGGAAAGTTTCCGCTCCCCGCACAGAAGGCTTAGATTCAAATGCGTCATCACCTGTTCAACCGTCGGAAAACTAAGCAACGGATCCACGGGGACAACACCTAAAAGACGAATCCCTTTATTCTTCAAACCGCGGCTTAGGATCTTTTTTATCTTTTGATATTTCCCAGGCAAAACTTTATTGACGATGACCCCCAAAATCTCCACCCCTTTTAAATCAAACAAGGCCTTGTTCAGGCAAATCTCATCAATGCTTTTGCCGATGCCGCCTTCGCTGATGATGATGACTTTGGAATTCAACATGCCGGCGACATCCGCGTTGGAAAAATCGATGACCGAGCCCACGCCCGCGTGACCGGTCCCTTCGATGATGATGGCATCCTTGTTTTTGCTTAAACTTTCAAAAGATTTTCTGATTTCTTTTTGAAGAACGTCCTTGTGGGGATTGAAAATATATTCCTCGGTAAACCCGCGGCCCACCGTCACCGGGCTCATTTCCTTAAATTTCCGCCCGCAGTGAAAGACCTCGCCCATGAGGTAAGAATCTTTATCGACATACTGGTTCTTGACCACAACGTACTGCTGACCGATGGGCTTCATAAAGGCGGTCTTCAGTTTTCTGGCATTAAAAATCCGGTGCAGACCCAAGGCAATGGTAGTCTTGCCGGCGTTCTGATGAATGGCGGAAAGGTAAATATTCTTAAGTTTTTTCATGATAGACCTCTTCAATGAAATCTAAAAACCTGGGACTGGAGGAAACTACAGACCAACGCATTGGCAATAGAGTGTTGTACTTTTCTGAAACTCGTTGGTGCGTTGGCAGTATTAACTTCCGTAAAAGTTCTATTACTTTTACGGAAGTTAATAACGGAAGGTATTATATATCTTTTTGGCGGAATCAGCGTAATTTTTCCAATAAGAGCTTGGGAATGTCCTCGGGAAAATCGGCCACGGCAACGCCGGCCTTTTTAAGGACTTCAACCTTGGCGGCAGCGGTACTAGTCCCGGAGGAAATGATGGCCCCGGCATGACCCATCCTTTTGCCGGGCGGCGCGGTTTTTCCGGCGATAAAGCCGACCACGGGTTTGGTGGCGTATTTCTTGATATATTCAGCGGCCTTTTGTTCGTCTTCTCCGCCAATTTCACCGACCATAACCATGGCCTTGGTTTCGGCGTCTTTCATAAATAATTCCAACAAATCCACGAAACGCATGCCGACAATCGGGTCGCCGCCTAAGCCAACACAACTCGACTGGCCCAAA
>Ga0247727_10017524_pt1 | contig 11393 bp, 10 predicted proteins | sample WisWelCaveWW1625_FD_202498 | JGI IMG/M metagenome (GOLD analysis project Ga0247727, IMG submission 202498) | Biofilm microbial communities from Wishing Well Cave, Virginia, United States - WW16-25 | ecosystem: Environmental > Aquatic > Deep subsurface > Groundwater > Cave microbial mat | place... | reverse complement strand
TGACCAAACCAGCGTAGGCGGCCGCCCCGGCAGGTTCCGCAAAAACACCGACCCTGCCAAGCTCCGCGATGGACTTGAGAATCTCCTCATCTGATACGTTAACGTACGTCCCGCCCGTTTCCTTCACGGCGCGCACCGCACGGACACCATCTCGCGGCAGGTTAACGGAGATCGAGTCAGCAATCGTCTTTGCTGAGACGGGCGTGATCGTCTCCGTGTTCCCATGAAACGCGTTTGAGATCGCGGCAGAACCTTCAGCCTGGACTCCAATAATTCGCGGGATGCGCGGCATCCACCCGAGTTTTTGCAGGTCTTTGAAACCCTTGTGGATTCCAGCAATAATGTTTCCATCCCCCACTGAGACAAAAATTGTCAGGGGCGCGTGATCGGTCTCTTCGCCGATCTGTTTGTGCCACTCGCGATGAGCATTCAGCCACCATTCCCAAATTTCGAAGGCGGCGGTCTTCTTGCCTTCCGCAGTAAATGGATTGTAGCCCGTGTTGCGGCAATACCAGCCAAATTCATTCGCGGCTTTGATGGTTAGATCAAACGCATCGTCGTAGGTTCCATCCACCAAAATCACTTTCGCGCCAAAGATCAACAACTGCGCCACCTTTGCCTGCGGCGCAGATTTGGGCGCGAAGATGACAGCCTTCTGCCCAACCGCAGCAGACATGCCCGCCAGCGCCGCGCCCGCGTTTCCAGTTGAGGCGGTTACAACCACTTCGGCTTTGATTTCCTGTGCGCGTGCTACAACGATGGCGCTGGCTCTATCTTTGAAGGATGCTGTCGGGTTACGCGACTCATCCTTGAGCCAGAGATTCTGCAAACCAAGTTTTTCGGCAAGCGAGGTCAATTTGAAAACAGGAGTCCCGCCCGCGGCGTGAAGAGGCGTCGATCCCCCTTCAGGCACCGAGACGGGCAACAGCGGGAGAAAACGCCAAAGCGACGAGTCGGTACGTGAGAGCAAGTCTTCAGGCTGGTATTTGTGCTTGATGGAATCATAATCCAGCGCCACATCCAGGTTCCCGCCATCTTTGGGACAGGTGTAGGTAACATCGCCAGGGGCGTATTCAGTTCTACATAACGAACAATGGTAGCCAAGGAATTTGCCCATGCGTTGATTTTACCCGATATAGAAGCAGACCTGACATGTCTCCGCGAAAGTATGACAGACTCGCGTCTTTGTCCACACATGAGTTATGGTTAACAACGACGTGTATAAGACATGTCAGGTCTCTTACCCCAAAAAGGACTCTCAGGCTTGAAACCTTGAGAGTCCTTTTTTGTTTTCTATTCTTCTTCTGTCTCTTCCACTGCTGGCATATCGTTCCAGGTTCGGTGTCGGATATTCTCCAGCTCTTCACTTGTCAAGCCCATGACTTCCCGAAGAAATGTGCCAGTCAAAACAATCTTGAGATGGCGGCGCAACTCCTCGGTGGTTTCATCTTTCACGGTAAAGTCTTTGTCCTCGCTAATCAGATAATCCACCTTTGCAGCGATAGCCGCCAACGCCACAGCGACATCGCTCAAATCACGGACAAGATTTTGATTCGCTTTGATATCTTCGGGAGCTGGGTCGGCGACTAATTCATAATCAATCAACTGCAAAAGTTCTTCCAGGTTACGGACATGTTGAGGAAATCGTCTTTGAAGGTTTCTTTTGGCCTGAGAAATGACCAAAGGACAAAGAACCAACTTAAAGTCGCCTACGGCGGCGCGGCGCAGGACTTCAAAAGACCAGCGCGGAAACGCCGCGCCAGAAAGTAAGATATTGGCATCTGCAAAAGCGCGGACTTTTCTATTTGAGGTCGCCATATTTCTCTTGGAATACTTCCCGCCTGGTCTCCTCGAGTTCTTCCCTCAATTGTTCTTCGGTCAAGCCGCTTTTTTCGACATCCCGCCCAATTTTGCGAGCAACTTTATTGAACGTATCCAATTTTTGATAACGGATAAGACGTTCATATTCCGACATGGACAACAAAACAGCCACCGCCTCGCCGCCGCTCTTGATGATGGCTGGCTCACGCTTCCTGCGAATCTTCTGCACAATGGCAGTAAAATTTCTCCGCAACTCGGTAGCAGTAAATGTAATAGGATTACCAGTATGTCTTGCCATGTCAACTCCATGTGGTCGTTACTGATTGATTTTACACCATGTCGGGTCTCTTAACCAAAAAGGACGCTCGGGCTTGAAATCTTGAGAGTCCTTTTTATCTTCGCCCATCATTGACATCGTACCGTCTATGCCTCAACAGTTCTTATCAGGGGCAGGAAACCCAGGTAGAGTTGAAGTGCCTAATATTTTGTGATAATCTGAGAGAAATTGAGTGTATTGATTCCACAAGTCGGGTCTTCGTAAATCAAACAACTCAAATAAGCGTTGCCCGTATTGTTCCCATATAGTAGCATGTAACCGAGCGACTCCCTCGATGGTTTGATAGCCACCCGGCAGTAACTTTTTTCCCAGTTCTGACTGCCTGAATTGCTCGACCACATGAGGTAATTCATACTTTACCTCCCTTTTATCTGCTGCTTCTTTTGGTGAAAGTCCATCCAGGAAGTAAAGAGCCTCATATACATCATGCCAAGCTGTACATTTTTCTCCATTCCAGATGAAAAAACCGCCATCATCAGGCGCGTGGAGCCGCCCATAATAAACAGACATTTCAGGAGCCTGATGCATATCACCTCCTCTCAAACCAAACCATACCCGACACCACTCAGAACCATAAATCACATACGGTGAGGACTCCGTTTCAATGCGGGCAAAAGTTTCCTGAAAGTTCCAACGCTGAAAATCGAAAACATTTTCAAGCACTTGGACAAGATGTTTGTATTCCTTTTCCCAATTCGTTTTCTGTCCGCGCTCATCACTCATTCTTCTCTCTCCCAAATCTCCCGCGCAATGACATCCTGAGCCACAGGCAACTTATCCACGCGGGTTTCACCCATCATTGACATTGTACAGTCCATACCTCAGCAAACCTGATATTCAGGCAATTTACCTGGTGGAAAATATCTTTCATAATCATCAGGCTCGTAAACACCTCTCAGGAAATTAACATATTTCTCCCACAAATCTGGACGGCGCAAGTCAAACAATTCAAAAAAGCGAAGTCCATAATAGGACCAAATCGAAGAGTGAAATTTTAGAGATTGCTCAACACGTAATTCTGTCGAAGGAGACTTATTGTTTGATTTTCCTGAATCAAGGTGTTTTTGAACCAATGGATGCTTCGGACTGCCTTTCTCATAAAACGAAAACATTGCTTTGTAAGCATCATGTGGAGAAGCATCGTCAAGAAAGTAAAAAATTAAATAAAGATCCCAGTAATCGTACCAACAACGGCAATCTTTACCATTCCATTTCATGCGCAGACCAGTATTCTGGGCATGTAACCGCCCATAGGAAATATGTAAGTGTTCCTCATATCTATTCCTTTCAACAAAAAATTTGATACGACACCATTCTGAATTATAAATAACGAATGGTTCCACTGCTTCGACTCTTACATTCTCAGTAAACCCCCACTCCCCAATTGGCAAGAATTGTTCAATCAAATCAGTCAAAGTTTCCAAACTCATTAGTGGTACTTCACTCATTCTTCCCTCTCCCAAATCTCCCTCGCAATCATCTCCTGATCCACAGGCAACTTATCCACGCGGACGCTGATCATAAACATTGGCTTATGGAATAACCCGCAATATCTCAGATGGGGTTTTATGGCCTCTATCCGTGCGTTGAAAATCGGAATCGAAACTGACCAGGACCAAATCATATCCTTCGGCGGTTGCATATTGATAGGCATCATCGAAGTCCAAACCGAATTTTTGAGAAGCCAAAGTCACCGTTTCCATTTCGTCCGAGCGCAAAGAAAGAATACCGATACCGCCGTTCAATAGAACTTCCTCCAGTCGGCGATTTGATGCTGGAGTTGAACTGACGTGTATCGCCCGCGCAAATCCTTCAACGCGCCTTCCCATTGGAATTTTATGGGGTGACGCTGGCGCGTTGACTTGCGTTCCAACAGGAATTGAACAAAATCCCGCACTTCTGTTTGCAATTCGGGCGGAAGTTTCCGCATCATCTCTTGTAAGGATAACTCAGCCATGTCTGTCTCCTGTTCTCTATTGTTTTATTTTACCCGATTATCAAACAGACCTGACATGCGCCGCGCTGAGCCTGTCGAAGTGTCTCATCCGCGCCGCTGACCATAGTCCATGCATGGACAAAAACGCGTGTCCATCAAACTTTCACGAAGACACCTTCGGCAGGTCTCTTAACCCAAACGGACTCTCAGGCTTGAAACCTTGAGAGTCCTTTTTCATCATTCATCCTTCTTCATTCAGCCTTATCGTTTTCCCTCTCCCAAATCTCCCGCGCAATCATCTCCTGATCCACAAGCAACCTATCTACCCTCACGCCCACCGCGTTATAAATCGCGTTCGTGATCGCAGGCGTGGTGGGGATACTGCATATCTCGCCCACTCCTTTGGCGCCGTAGGGACCTTCCGCAGTGGGATGCTCAACGATAATGGATGTAATCTCAGGCGTGAGCATAATGCCAGGGATGCGATAGCGCGCCAGATGGTCTGTGACCACATAGCCGTTATCCATGATGAATTCTTCGGTGAGGGCATTGCCGAGTCCCATCATTACGCCGCCTTCGACCTGTCCCTGCAAGCCAAGCGGATTGACCGCCATGCCTACGTCGTTGGCAGAGATGACTCGGAGAACACGAACTTCACCCGTCAGTTTATTCACTTCCACTTCCGCGGCTTGGACTCCGAATGAAAAGGCGAAGTGCATGTCGCCGTACTTACCGTCTTCGGTAAGTATGCCGAGAGGTTGAGTCTTCGGCGCTTCGTATTCGTAGAGGGCGCGCGGATGTTGTCCCATGGACTTCATTTCTTTGGCGACTTCAGCGTACGTCATCGAATGTCCGTTGGCGTGGACAATGCCATTTTCAAATCGGATTTGTTCTGGCTTCACATCATATTTCTCAGCCATCGTTGCTGTGATGGCATCGCGCAGAGTCTTCGCAGCATAACGGGAAGCATTGCCTGTGACGTAGGTTTGACGCGAAGCGGTTGTAGGTCCGCCATTGGGAGTCAAGTCCGTGTCCATCACCAAAACTTTGACCTGCTCAGGCGCGACGGACATTTCTTCCGCAACGGTCATGCGCATCACAGTGGTGAGTCCCTGTCCCATTTCAGCGGACGAACTGCGGACCTGAAAAGTACCGTTATCGTACAATTCAACTTCCGCCGCAGATTTATCAGGCGCGCCGCCGCCAAGTCCCGTGTTCTTGTAACCTGCCGCGAATCCCCACGCTCGCACAAGATAAGAATCTTCACCGCCAAGCACGCTAAGAACGCCAAGATTCTTTCCCACCTGCACTTGCGTGCGGTGCAAGTGTCTTTCTTCTTTCTTTGCGTCCTTCGCGCCTTCGCGGTGAGAAACAACGCGAGGTTTGAATAACTCCTCATGCGCCAGACCTGAAACCTGACACATGGAACTTGACACCTTATCAATACATTCCATCAATCCGACAGACTCGCGCAATTCCTGTCCCGTGTTCGTGATGCTCCCAACGTGCAGCGCGTGGATGCGACGAAGTTCAACAGGTTCGATATTTAATTTTTCCGCGAGCATGTCCATCATAGACTCGACCGCAAACGCCGACTGCGTGACTCCGAATCCACGGAACGCGCCCGCAGGCGGATTGTTGGTGTACATGGCGTAACAATCGGCGCGCACGTTCGGGATGTTATACGGACCCGCCGAGTGCGTGGTGGCGCGGGTCATCACCTTTTCACCGAGCGACGCGTACGCGCCCGTATCGCCATACAGTTCCGACTCACACGCAACGAGGCGTCCATTTTTCTGCGCGCCCATCTTGACGCGAATTTGCGTGGCATGTCGCTTCGGATGCGTGAGCAAACTTTCGTGGCGGTCAAACAATAATTTCACAGGTCGCTGCGTCACATTCGCCAGCATCGCAACATGGATTTGCCCCATGATGTCTTCCTTGCCGCCGAAGCCGCCGCCCATCAATTGCCCGACGATGCGCACACGCGACTCATCCCAACCCATCACGCGCGCCACCTGCGTTCTATCCTGATATGGAATTTGCGAGCCGCAATAAATTTCGATTCGGGAATCTACTGGCACACCGATGCTACATTCAGGTTCGATGAACGCGTGCTCGTAAATTGGCGTGTGAAACGTATGCTCCAAAATCATATCCGACTCAGCGAAGCCCTGCTCCACATCGCCTTTGCGGACTTTGATGTGCTTCAGCAAATTTCCTTTTTCATGGATTTGCGGAACGCCCTCCTGACGCGCCTGCACTGGATTTGTGATGACGGGCTGGAGGTCGAACTCCGCTTCGATCAAAGCCGACGCCTGCTCGGCAATCTCCTGACTTTCCGCGGCAACGATGGCAATCGCGTCTCCAACGTATCTGACGCGCTCCCCAACCCCGACCATCACGGGCCAGTCATAGATGACCAGTCCATGATTATGTTCGCCAGGGATATCATCGGCGGTTAAAACCGCTACTACGCCTTTCAACTCTTTTGCTTTGGATATATCCAACTTTTTCAAGAACCCATGCGGAATCATCGCGCGACGGACTTTGGCATACAACATGCCATCGAAGACAAGGTCATCGGTATAGATGGCTGTGCCATTGACTTTTTCAACTCCATCGGGTCGCAGATGAATATGCCCGACCGACTTATGCACATGAATCGAATCAGGTATGTTCGGTTTCTTGACAGGTTCACCCGTACGCAACGACTCCGCTGCGGCGAGAATCGAATTCTCAATTGCAGGATAGCCCGCGCAACGACAAAGCGTATCCTTCAACGCAAAACGAATCTCATCGCTCGTCGGATTCGGATTCCGCTCGAGCAGCGCATACGCCGTCATAATCTGCCCAGGGATGCAAAATCCGCATTGGACCGCGCCATGCTCAACAAAGGCTTCTTGTAAAGGATGTAATCTCGCGCTGAGCGGAGAGTTGAGATGCGAAGCATCGAGACTCGCAGACGAAGCGCGGGGTTCATGAGCAAACAGCGCTTCGTCTGCGTTCGCCTGTCGGCTCACTCCGCTCAGCGCGATAGATGCCAATCCTTCAATCGTCACAATCGTTTTTCCATCCGCCCTCTCAGCAGGATAGATGCACGAGTCCACAGGCTCACCATTCACAAGGACAGTACACGCCCCACACTCGGCTTCGTCACAGCCAATCTTTGTCCCTGTGAGGCGCAGACGATAACGGAGCAAATCTGAAAGCATTTCATTCGGCTTGGCTTCAAGCATATGCGGAACGCCATTGACGGTAAGGGAGAGTTGATTGTTCATTTCATTCCTCTTTACTTGCCCAAAAGTCTATCTTTGCATCGGGATAATTATCCTTTAACAGGCGCATAGCAGCACCCCATCGATTTCCCCACATCTTAATAAAGGCATATGTCTTCCCATTAAAATGAATCAATTCTTCATCCTCACAATACCAACGACGGTTTTCGACCTTTCTTCCACCTGGTCCTCGCTGGGTAGTAATAATGCGAATAAAGCTTTCAGAATTCAGAGAGCCCTCCACTTGAAGAAACAAAGTTTTTTTCCAATTAATCAATTCATGAATTTTTTCAGGTGAAACGCCAGAATCACACAGGTTCTTCACAACAAAAAATATAGCGTTCCGCTTTGCCAGCTTTTGCTGGGATTTTCCAAATATGGTGACATCATATTTAGTCATATCCCTATTCTGAATTCGTAAGCTTTTTTCTTTTCTTTTTTTCTCACTAACGCCAACTTGATATGCACTAGCCTCAGGTAATGGGATCACCTGTTCAACATCTACAAGAGTCCGCCCATTGTCGTTATAAGGTTTCATACGGATACACCGAATATCCAAACCGTAATCATTCAACCATAAAACGGTTGATGTAATTTCTTTAGAAAACTCAGCTGAAACCAGAACAATTTGAACATCTTGAGCAAAATTCTCATCGTCTCTTTCATCCCACTCAAGAAACTCAATCAAGGAGCTTTCTGCATCTTCATCAACATCGTTGTTCTTCAAGTATTCACCGTAAACATCAATTGTCTTGTCAAACGTCATTGTTGAGACCATAGCAGCATAACGTAACGCTTGCAAATCCATATGCCCCCCATCGTCGGTTCTTTTCAATTCAAACACAACCAAATTGGCATTTTTGTCAACGCCCAACAAATCAATACGGCGTTTGCTATCATCCCACTCGCCAAATTCCTCCGCAATAATCAAGGTGTCGGGGGAAATGATTTCTATTTGATTTCGCAATAGCCGTTGCAAATCTGCACGTTCTCGAACTTTTGCCTTACTAAACGAAGTTTCTTCTATCTTTTTCAATTCATCTTTTGTCAATTCATAAACTATTCTGCTCGCTCCCACGCGGACTCGAGGACATCTTTAAACAAACCACTAACAATATGCTGACGATAATCCGCGCTGGCTCGGCGGGCGCTGGTGCGGAATTGGGCTTGGGTGAGCAGGGCTTCGAGTGCGGATTCAAATGTTGTTTCGTTGAAGGATTTGCCACGTAAGGTATCTTCGGCTTTGATCGCACGGAAAGGAGTCCCACCCCCAGGACCGACAGCGATGCGAACATCTTTGATTGTGTCTTTTTCACGTTCGAGCCAAACCGCGACATTGATGATCGGTAATGCAACTCCCTGCGGGCGCATGATGCGTTTGAAACACGATGAGACCCTAAAGGTCTGCGAGACCTTTAGGGTCTTGTGAACGGGAATATAAAACCCAACAAGTAATTCCTCACCATGCTTGAGGGATGATTTTCCTGGACCAAGAAATAAGTCGCTGAATGAGATTCGGCGCGTATATATTTTGCTTTCGGCGACGGGAGCAGTTACGCTTGCAATTTCTGCTTGCGCGTCCAATGCCAGCAGGGCAATTGTCCCATCTGCGGCGGGGAGGGCGTGGGCGACATTGCCTCCAAGAGTCGCAACATTGCGGACTTGCGGTCCCGCGATCAACTCACAGGCTTCGATCAAGGCTTGGGCGTGCGCGCCCGTTAGAGGGTCCAGAACGATGCGGTTGACCGGGACGGAGGCGCCGATGAAGAGCACGTCATCCCGTATTTCGAGCGCGAGCAGTTCTTTGACCTCGGTCACATCAATCAAAGTTTGGACGGGTGCATGTCTGCCTTGTTCCAAATCAAGTAATAAATCAGTTCCCCCGGCAATCGGCGCAAGTGGACGCGGCGCGGTGGCGAACGCGGCCAGCGCTTCTGTAAGAGTTTTTGGTCGAAGATAATTTTGCCAGAGGGTCATACGTGTAGAGCGAGATTAATCTCGCTTTACTTGCCGCGTTCACCGCGCACATACGGATTGCCCAACGCGGCGGGCGCGCCGAGACGTTTGCGGATGGCTTCGCGCGAACCGATCACCAGCACAACGACCGTAAACGCGTATGGGAGCATTTGCAGGAAGAAGCCCCAATAGGGATTGTAATAGAACGGGTTGTCAAAGCCGAACAATGTGAGCGGACCTTGAATGTCCAGAATGAGACGGCGGAGCGCGCCGAACGCGTAGGCGCCGAGCGCCGCGCGAAACGGATCCCATTGCGCGAAGATGACGAGACCGACCGCGATCCAACCCTGACCATTAGTAGTCAACTCGCTGAACCAGCCGGGCGAGACAGCCAGGCTGATGGTCGCGCCGCCGAGTCCCGCCAGCATACCGCCGACGAAGACGTACAGATAGCGCAGGCGAAAAACGTTGATGCCAAGCGCGTCCGCCGCAGAGGGATACTCACCCACCGCCCGCAAATGCAAGCCAGGGCGTGTGTGGTTGATGTAGTACCATGCCAGCGGCACAAACAGATAGCCGATATAAACCAGCACGCTTTGATTTGCGAAAAAGATCGGACCGAGTATCGGGATTTGCGAAAGAAACGGAATGGAAAAATTCGGCATCAACGAAACGGTGCCAGCCTTGCTCAAGCCCTCGCCCAATACGAGGCTGATGCCCGTGCCGAGAAAAGTGAGGGCGAGTCCGCTCACGACTTGATCGGCTTGAAGCGTAATGACAATGAACGCATGGATCTGGCTGATCAGACCCGCGAAGAACATGGCGGTCAACACGCCGATCCACGGGTTGCCTGTGGCGATGGTCACGCTGAACGCGGTCATCGCGCCGATCAGCATCATGCCCTCCACGCCGAGATTCAAAACGCCCGAACGTTCGGCAAACACCTCGCCTACTGTGGCAAAGAGCAAGACCGTTCCAGTCGCGACGCCTGCCTGGAGAATGATGATGGGGTCCATAAATTTTTCGATGAGTATAAATTTTCCCAGCCACAGAGATCACAGAGTTCTCTGAGATTCTTTTTTCTTTTCTGAATGGTCTCAGCGCGCTCTGTGGCTAAAAGATTTTCGTCTTACCCACCTGCCTCCTCTCCACGCGCTATACTTACTCGATAACGCAAAAGGAAATCGCTTGCGATGAGACAGACGAGAATGATTCCTTGAATCATTTTTGGCACGCCGGAAGGTTGAATCTCGCGCCCTGCCAGAATGAGCGCGCCGAACAAAATCGAAACGAAGATGATCGCGATTGGATTCAGTTTCGCCAGCCACGCGACGATGATACCGGTAAAACCATAACCCGCGGCGATGGGCGAAGTCTGTAAACGATGCACCACACCCGCCACTTCGCTCATCCCGCCCAGCCCCGCCAGCGCGCCCGATACCATCATTACATAAATCGTGTTGCGCGTGATGCTGATGCCCGCGTATTCAGCGGCGTGCGGGTTATCGCCAATCAAGCGGATCTCGTAACCCCAACGACTGCGATACACAATAAACCATAAAACAAGCGCGGCGACAATTCCCAACAACAAGCCCGCATGAGTTGTAAGACCGCGCAGGAACGGAACGCTAGAAGCATAATCCGATAAGCGCGCCAGCCATGCGGCTTCCGGGAATTTGGCGCTCATCGGGAATCCGCCCTCGGTCCATACGGCGAAGATCCAAAAGTTGATCCATGCAATCGCGATATAGTTCAACATCAACGTGCTGATGATCTCGTTCACGTTGAACTTCGCTTTGAGATAACCGGGGATGAATCCCCAGACCGCGCCCGCCGCCATCCCCGCAATCGCCATGACAGGGATGAATAACCAGCGCGATGATTCAGCGGGCAGAACGGGAGCAAGCACAATCGCGCTCGCGCCGAACGCGCCCATGATGAACTGTCCCTCCGCGCCGATGTTCCACAACTTCATGCGGAACGCAATCGAGCAAGCCAGCGCGGCAAGAATGATTGGCGTCGCTTTCACGATGGTATCGGATAACACGCCAATATCGCCGAACGA
>Ga0247727_10017523_pt1 | contig 11393 bp, 9 predicted proteins | sample WisWelCaveWW1625_FD_202498 | JGI IMG/M metagenome (GOLD analysis project Ga0247727, IMG submission 202498) | Biofilm microbial communities from Wishing Well Cave, Virginia, United States - WW16-25 | ecosystem: Environmental > Aquatic > Deep subsurface > Groundwater > Cave microbial mat | place... | reverse complement strand
GCTGCTTGAGAATTTCCCAGAACTCGCGGCGCGACACCGGATCGACGCCGGTGGTCGGCTCGTCGAGAATCAAAACTTTCGGCGTATGAATCAACGTGCACGAGAGTGCGAGCTTTTGCTTCATGCCGCCGGAGAGTTGTTTGGCCAATCGGTTTTTGAACGGCTCCAGCTTGCTAAAATGATAAAGCTCCTGCAACCGTTTTTTCTTTTCAAACGGCGGCACCCCGAACAAATCGGCGAAGAACATGAGATTCTGCTCGACCGAGAGATCGGGATAAAGCGAGAAGCGTTGCGGCATGTAGCCGAGCATGCTGCGAATCGTGGAAATCGCAATTTGCACATCGTTGCCGTCGATGTGCATTTTGCCCTCTTCCAGCGGCAGAAGAGTGCAGAGCGTGCGCATCGTTGTCGTCTTGCCCGCGCCATCCGGGCCGATGAGGCCGAACAACTCGCCGCGCTCGATGTTCAGCGAGAGGCCGTCCACTGCACGGATTTTTCCGTAGTTCTTGCCGAAGTTTTCGATGATGATAATGTCGGTCATCTTTTTTGTGAAAATGATCGCAATCGATTATGGTGCTTTAACGGTCTTTCAAAAATGGTTCCAACGGATAGAAACAACCCAACTGATTTTAAAAGAAAAAATCAAAAAAACTTCGCCCACAGATCGAAGAAACCCACAGATGTTTACCTTGCCAAATCAGTGGGCTTCCTCAATCAGTGGGAAAAATTTTGGAGTTGATTTTGAAGCAGCCGTTTTTTTGCATCCGTTGGGTTGTTTCTATCCGTTGGTCATTGTCGTGAAAAACTCACTTCATTACGAAGGTCACGCATTACGGATTAGGTTGCAACGTGATCGACACCGGCATCCCGTGCTTCAGAACACCGTCGGGATTGTCGATGGTGATCTTCACGGCGTACACCAGCGCCGTGCGGCTTTCTTCCGTTAAAATATTTTTCGGCGTGAACTCGGATTTGGCGCTGACCCATGCAATCGTTCCGCTCAGAGTTTGATCAACACCATCGATTTTAACTTGCGCGGTCTGGCCGATTTTTATTTTAGGAAGAAAAGTCTCCGACACATAAACTTTCGCCCACATTTTGGAGAGATCGATAATCTCCGCGAGCGGGGCATTGGACGCAATCGTTTCCCCCATGTCGTAATAGCGCGTGGTAATGGTGCCGCCGAGCGGGGCTTTCACAACAGCGTCGTTGATCTGCCGGCGCAAAAGCTTGCTCTGCGCCCCCAAACTTTTTTCCTTGCTGCCGAACGACTGCACGTTTTGCTCCGATGATTCGAGCGCGGTGCGGGCGCGATCATAGGCGATTTTCGAATCATCGAGCGCCTGCTGCGTTGCGGCATTTTTTTGGAACAGATCGAGGAAGCGATTGTATTTGGTTTTGGCGTACTCGTGATCTTCTTTGGCGCGCTGCACGTTGGCCATGGCGATGCGACGCTGCGCCGCCAGGTCTTGAAGATTCGCCTCGACCTGATCCACTTGATAACCTAATTTTTCCGTATCCACCACGGCGATGGTTTGCCCGACCTGCACAGCTTGCCCTTCTTCGACGAGTACTTGCAGCAAATAGCCGCCGGTCTGCGCCGCGACTTTCACCGCCGTGCCCTCGACAATGGCGCTGGCCTGAAAAGTTGAATCGTCATTCTCTCCGCAGCTTGTGAGCACAATGAGCGTGGGAAGAACACCAGCAAATATTTTTTTCATAATCTTTCTCCGATTCGTCTTTATTCGGCGATGGAACCGGTCGCCAACAGCATTTCGATTTGCGAAATATAATACTGAATCAATGCGCGCTGCCATAGCAGCTCTGCCGTCGTCAGGTCGGCCTCGGCCACCAGCATGTCGTTCGTCGTGGCCACGCCCTCGCGCTGCTGCACGGTGATGATGCGAAAGCGTTCCCGTTGTTGCGCGCGCAGTTCTTCGGTCAATTGGATTTGTTTGGCTGCGTAATTCACATTCTCCAAACTTTTTTCCACGTCATAATCGATGCTACGCAAAATCTCGCGCTCTTCGAGCGTGAGCCGATTGTATTCCACCTCGGCTTGTTGCACGCGATGGCGATCCTGATTGCCACGCCACAAATTCCATTGCAGGTTTAGCCCGATTGTTGCATAATCCATCCATTCATCCGCCACTTGATTGAGGCCGGGTTTGGCATAGTGATATTTTGCCTCGGCGCCAATCTCCGGATAGTATGAACCGCGAGCGAGCTTTTGATTCAATTCAGCCGCGCGCTGGCCGAGACGAATGCTGTTCAACTCCGTTCGTTGCCGTCGCGCGATTTGTTTGAGACTTTCCAGCGATTGAGCAGACTCTTCGGGCTTTTGCAGATCCGCTTCGATGATTGAGCGCGTCTCCGGCAAATCGAGCAGCCGCGCCATCTGCAAATCTACCAGGCGTTGATCGCGCCGGTTTTGCTCCATTTGAATTTTTAATTGCAGCGCTTGATTGTAAACTTGCAGCGTGTCGTAAGCCATCACCTGCGCATTTCGAAAAAGAGTGCGAGTTTGATCAAGCTGCACAGAAAGACGTTTCGCGCTCGCTTCTTGTATCGAGCGTTCCTTCTTCAAACTTTGCGCCTGATAAAACAACAAATAAACCTGCACCGCCGTTTGTTGATTCAGCAACGCTAATCGCGAAGACTCTGATTCAAGAGAAGTCTTGGCCAAAGACACGTGCGTGCGCAAACGAAAGCCGGTGAAAATCGGTTGGCGAATCCCGATTGCAATGTCGGTTCGATCATGCCCGCCGAGGTCGATCCGTGGCGTTATGCCACCGGGCAAAATAAAAGGAACGTCGAGTCTGGCGATCTCGTCGGTGTAGGATGTCGTCGCGCTGAGGTCGAGCGACGGCAACAGTTGCCCACGCTTCACCGCGACTTCCAGCTCGGCGAGCTTTTGTTTCTGCTGCTGCTTGTGCAGTTGCAGGTTGTTCTGTTTCACCAAGCGCAGCGCCTCTTCCAGACCGAGTGGCGTTTGCGCATGCCCTTGGCCGATCCAGATCAATATGGCGAGTATCGCTAAACACCTTTTCATCCTTTTTCTCCTGATTGAAATCGCCCCCTCATGGCAATGAAACTTTGAAATCTGGTGTCGGGATCACCCGCTCGTACACTTACTCATACTCCTACTCTTACTCGCTTTTAGAAAAGTCAAAGTGGAGGAGTATGAACATAATGCATCACCAGCGCGGGCAACGAGCATCCAGTATCACATCTTTTTCTGCGCCATCACTTTTTTGTACTGCTTGCGGCCGGTCGTCGTCAAGATGCCGTTCATGAAAATATCCATCAGGCCGAGAAACGCGTCGCCCATTGAATACTGCGCATGAATCAACACATCGGGATGAATGCCCTCGTTGATCGAGCCGGAAAGAAAATTGTCGAACATCTCGCGATCGACGTCGGTCCGAAAGCTGCCCTCGCGGACGCCCTGTTCAATGACGGCCTGCATATTTTTTTTCTTGCGCTCGCGGCGAAACGCTTCGATGCGCCGCCAGATGTGCGGGAGATGGTCGCGAATGCTTCCCATCATGACCTTCGTGGCCAGCCGCTGCTGCTGATCGACGATCACCTGCGATATGCCGGTGAGTTTTTCGATGGCCGACAGTGAGCTGGCGAGAACGGCATCGCAGCGGTCGTTGAGGTAATCGAAATTCTGCTGGATCAGCGCTTCCATCAAATCGAGCTTGGTGGCGAAATATTTATAAAGCGTTTTCTTGCTCATGCCCAGCTCGGCGGCGATTCCGTCCATCGTCGTTTTGGCGTAACCCAGGGTGGTGAATTTCTCCAGCGCTTTTTCAAGAATCCGTTGGCGCGCGTCGTCTGCTTCTTGAACCGGTTCCGCCTGGCTGCGAGTCATCCTGTTGGGAGTGTGGGCGTGATGTTTGTGTGGTCGGGGCTTAGGCATTTGGAAACTAATTTAGTATTTTCGGTTTCCAATATAGAAATCGAGCCCCAACTTGGCAAGCACTTTTTTAATTATTTTGCACCACGTGCCTGAGCGAAAGTCAGGATGTAGAATTGGTCTGCTTTCGGAGGTGAAGATGATTCGCCTACTCCGAATTACAAATTCTTTGCTTTTGCGCTACATCTTCGTAAATTCGCCAAAAAATTTCTGCACATGCGCATCGAAAACATCGCCATCAACGATATCGCCATCGACACGCCGGGATGGGATCAATTCGTTTTTACCTATCCCCTCAAGGCGGGAAAACTTATTGCTGCAATTCAAACCGTTGGCTTGCAACAACCGGTCACTCTCGCCGTCGTCGAGAACCGCTTCTACATCGTGCTCGGCGTCAAGCGCGTGCTCGCTTGCCGCGAGCTGAGCCGAAGTGAAATTCCCGCCATCATTCGCCGCACCGATAGCGCCGAAGCCGTTCTGTGGTTGAGCCTTCACGAGAAGATCTCCGCCGCGCCGTTGAACGTCATGGAAAAATCGCGAGTCATCGTGCGCTTCAGCGAGCTTTGGCAAAACGATCTTGCCGCGCTTCGGGAAAAAATATGCCCGCTCCTCGAGCTGCCGCCGACTATCGAGTCCATTGAAACGTATTTGTTTTTGACGAAGCTCCCGGAGCGGCTGCACATAAAGTTGGCCGCCGGTGAGCTGACCCCGGTGCACGTCGCCCTGCTCTCGTCTTTTCGACACGATGAGCTTGAGCCTGTGGCAGAAGCGTTTTTTGTCAAATGCCAGCCGTCGATGCAAGAAGCGCGAGAAATGATCGAGAATTTCTCCAGCGTGTGTGCGCGTGAGGAATGTCGCCCCGGTGAACTGCTCGCTTCCGACAAACTGAATGCGTTGTTGAATGATAGCGCCATTACAACTCGCGAGCGCACGGCAAAAGTGCGTGAGTGGCTTCATACCCAACGTTTCCCGCTTCTCTCTAAAACAGAAAAAGCTTTTCGCGCGCTCGTCGCTTCTTTGGAAAAGAAATCCGGCATCAGCATCCACCCGCCGCGCGGCTTTGAAGGCGACACGTGCCAGGTAAGCATGAAGCTATCAAATGAAGCTGAAGTCGAAAAAGCGGCGGCGGCGCTGAGGCAATCGCTGGCTGATAAAACGTGGGGGAAAATTTTTGCGCTGCTGAGAGATGGCGGGTTTGAATCGCCGGAATAGTTTATCAGACAGAATTTTTTACTCTTACTCCTACTTTTTCTCGTACTCTTACTCGCTGTTGATTTTGATTGCAAAGATAAAACCGAGTAAGAATATGAGTAGGAGTAAGAGTACAGCACGTGAACAGCGGAAACAGATCGACTATCAGATGAAACACTTTTCACCTCAACAAATTTTCATCGAGCGGCGCGCAAAAGATTTTCCGATGGCGCAGGAAGTACTCTCGCGTTTTTCCAATGTGCCGCAGATTGAAATCGATAACTACCAAACAATGGGCGCGGAAATCCCCGGCATCAATGCGCGGTTGCGCGATGAAAAAAGCTCGCTGATTCTGGCCGTCAAAGACGGCGAGCTGGTGCGCGAAGTCGATCGCGATTTGTTCCGCCCGACGCCCGGACAGTTTTACATCATTCATTCTCTCGGCTGTCCCTTCGATTGCGAGTATTGTTTTTTGTATGATTATCTCGATCACCAGCGTCCGACGATTTTTGTCAATCTCGAAGATATCTTCTCGCGGCTGCGAGAAATCATCGCAGAACATGCATCATCGCCAATAGTTTTTCATGCAGGGGAATTTTCCGATGCGCTGGCGTATGATCACATTACCAATTTGTCCGAGCCGCTGGTAAACTTTTTTGCAGGACAAACTCACGCTCGTTTGGAACTCCGCACCAAGAGCGACAACGTCGCGAATCTCCTCGACCTCAACCACAACGGCAACACGGTTGTTTCTTGGACATTCAATCCCGAGGAAGTTGTTCGGCGCAGCGAGCATCTCACGGCGACACTGGATGAACGGATTGCCGCAGCCGCGCGTTGCCAGGATACAGGCTATCCAGTCGGCTTGCGCTTCGACCCAATTGTCTGGACGCCGGCCTGGCAGGAAAACTATCGGGAGATGATCGAAAAGATTTTTGATGCGCTTGATGCGAAAAAGACTTTCGACATTTCGCTCGGCATGTTCCGCGCCACGCCGGGATTGAAAAGCGTCATCCAATCGCGCTTCGGCGGGCGACGCAGCATTCTTCTTGGCGGCGAGTTAGTGCAAAGCGGCGACGGCAAGTATCGTTACTTCAAACCCATTCGCATCGAAATGTATCGCGCGCTGATTGGATGGATTCGCGAGCGTGCGCCTCAAGTGAAAATCGAACTCTGCATGGAAACGCCGGAGGTGGAGGAGCAAGTTGCAAGTAGGCAAGTGGCAAGTTTGTGAGGTGCTGTGAATTTTTCACAAGAAAACCCGGCGCTTGACTTTGCTGAAATAGTTTTGCAATATGCTGCCATAACCTCCCGCCGAGTTTGTTGAGAAACGCCAACTCACGAATGTCAATGCGCAGTACATGATGAAATGCCGCGCAGAATTGATGTAACTATTTCTTGACATATTGAACATCGTACTTTGCACAGTCATTCATCGATGGAGATTCTTTATGCTCACAGTGACATGGCACGATGAAGAGTCCGAAGGGTACACGGACTTGCTGCTCGACGAGTGGTTCTTTGATGATAGCTTTCTGCCTGCTGAAGTGCATAATGTCAGAGGTCCGCGTTCCGGCTTTTACAAAGCAATGTGCAATGTGAACGTATCTGGCTTGCAAGCCGATCTCGACTACGAGACCTGGGCTGATTTCAACAATAGGAACGATATGTGCTTGGGGATCATGCGTATTCTGTTCGACAGCACGAATAGGCAGATAGGAAAACAGGTTCTTTGGAAAGAAGCGGGTAGCGAAGAATTCAAGCTATCCGATGCCACAATTGGCTATGAACTATCCAAATCTCGTGACACCAATGACATCGATCTTCTGGAGTTCTCGACCCCAGAGGGCCGCGAAAGACTTGTAACTCATTTAAGGCGAGAGAGAAGCTCACGGCTTGTTACTGCAAAGAAGGAGGCTGTTTTTGCAGCAAAAGGCAAACTCTCCTGCGAGGCATGCACATTCACTTTTGAAGACAAATATGGTTGGTTGGGTAAGAACTATTGTGAGGTTCATCATCGTAACCCGCTTTCAATATCCGATGAGCGAGAAACAAGTCTGAATGATCTGGCGATTCTGTGCTCGAATTGTCATCGGATGATCCATCGCACAGAACCGATGTTGTCTGTCGAAAAGTTCCGAGAAATATACCTGAAAACAGTGTCATCAGTAAATGGCGATACGCCCCGCAACTGATACTAAAGCTGTTGGCACATAAACAGCCGCAATCCAAAATCCACAGCAGTCAATTCTACTATCGTCGTAGCTGCCTTGTCATTCATTATTGATGGAGCAAATATGAAGAACCGATCATTCGCCAGAGTTGTTGTCGTCGTGGGTGCTTGCCTGTTTCTTGGCTATGGCCCCGCGGCGTATCCACAGACCGATTCGCAAGTTTCAAGTGCAGTCCATAAAGGAGAAGTCATGACCACTCGTGCAAGCGGAACATTTGAAGTAAAGCTGACTCCTCAAGCTCAAGAGGAAAAATCCGAGGACGCACCTCTCGGCAGGATGTTGATCGACAAGCAATTCCACGGCGATCTCGAAGGTTCAAGCAAAGGGCAGATGCTGGCTGCCATGACCACCGTGAAAGGCTCGGCAGGTTATGTCGCAATCGAAAAGGTAACCGGAAAATTGCATGGCCGCACTGGCACCTTTGTGTTCCAGCACAGCGGCACCATGAATCGTGGCGTGCCCCAACTTTCTGTCACCGTAGTGCCGGACTCCGGCACCGGCGAGCTGGTGGGCCTTAGCGGCAAGATGGCAATCATTATTGCCGACGGAAAGCATTCATACGAATTCGATTACACGCTCGTTGATACATCCGGCGAAGCGAAGTCAAAATAATAGCGCACGCAAAGTCGCAAAGACGCAGAGAATGCGCAAAGGAAAACCATCTAAGGTTTTCTTTGCGATCACTTTGCGGCTTAGCGCCTTTGCGTGAAAGTTTTTGCTTTCGTTGCCAAGGTTGTTGTAACGAAAAATGAAACTAAAAGCTCACAAGACGGAACTACAAGCGATTCAGTCTCTCCGTAATTTATTTCTCCATGAGACCAATTTTCAGATCAGGTATAATGCATGTCATGAACGCGGCTGGACGGACTCCTATCTCCTGACGAGCGATGATGTCGAGGCCGGTTACGGCTCTATAAAAGGGCAAGAGTTGGCAGACCGCGACACGGTTTTTGAATTTTATTTAATCCCTCCGTTCAGAAGATTTTCAAGCCTTGTTTTCCCTGAGTTGATTGCTGCTTCGGGAGCAGTTTTCATCGAATGCCAGAGCAATGACGTGTTGCTATCATCCATGCTGTATGAGTTTGCACAAAACATAAATTCAGATGTTGTGCTGTTTGAGGACCACGTGGCGACTGAACACATTATTCCCAGCGTTGTTTTTCGCCTCAGGAAGGAAAACGATTCTATATTTGAGCACAAAGTTGAGCCTATCGGCGAATACGTTCTGGAGTTGGAAGGAGAAGTGGTCGCGACCGGCGGGTTCATGCTTCATTACAATATGCCGTTTGCAGATTTGTATATGGAAGTCAAAGAGAATTTTCGCAGAAAAGGTTTTGGAAGTTATATCTTACAGGAATTGAAGAAGGCCTGTTACCTTGCTGGTCGAGTTCCGGCAGCGCGGTGCAGTATTCAGAATAAAGTTTCGAGAGCGGCTTTGCTAAAGGCAGGCTTGAGAGTGTGCGGGTTTATGCTGAAAGGTGATATCAAAAATACGAGCTGATGAACGGCAGCAGTAAGCTATCGAGTTCCATAGGCCGAACCCCCAAAAAGCTTCACGCAAAGTCGCGAAGACGCAAAGAATACGCAAAGGTGTTTTCACTGATCCCAAACCTTTTGTGAAAGGAAAAGCAAAATGAACTCAAGTGAAATAGCGGCCGAAGCGATCGAGCGCATGAACAAGAAATTGACCAATGAAATATTCCTCATTATCCAAAATGATCGTGATCTTATGCAGGCGTATCTGCGAGCAGTAAAAAGCGAAGGTCATGACATCGTAAATAGAACTATCGGCAAGGCAGTCAAGAATTCCTATGGACTTGTTAATGTAGATGACCGAGAAGACAATCCGTCATGTACATTAATCCAGAGTCATCAGAAATTTGAATGAGAATTTATTATGAAGAAGTTTTTCTTTGCGATTCCTTTGCGACTCAGCGTCTTTGCGTGAGAGCTTTTGATCTTTTACGAAAGTCTTAAACCCATGCCCAACGATTTCAAATACGACGTCTTCCTCAGCCACAGCGCGAAGGACACGCCGGTGGTGCGTGAATTGGCAGACCGGTTGCAAAAAGAGAGACTGCGCGTGTGGTTTGATGAGTGGAAACTCAAGCCCGGCGACAGCATTCCGGCGAAGATCGAGGAAGGGCTGAAGCACTCCCGTGCACTCGTGCTCTGTATGTCGGCCAATGCGTTCGGCTCCGATTGGGCGCAGTTGGAGGCTGGCAGTTTCCGGTTTCGCGACCCGCTGAACCAGGAGTGCCGCTTCATTCCCCTGCGCCTCGACGACGCACCTATTAAAGACTCGTTCACGCAATTCCTTTACATTAACTGGCTCTCACAGGACCGCGAGCAGGAGTATGCGAAGCTCCTCGAAGCCTGCCGACCGCCAGTGAAGTCCCGATCATTTGAGATCGGGTTGGAAGCACAGGCCGACCACAAACAGGTTGCAGAAAAAGCCATCCAGCTTGACTGCAAGAACTCGTGGATCCATGCCTGCGCGTTCAGCCCAGATGGAACGCGCGCCCTCACCGGTACCGATGACAGGACTGTGAGGGTGTGGGATGTTGATACTGGGATGTGTCTACGCGTGTTCGAAGGCCAAACCGGCGAGGTCTATAGCGTTGCGTGGAGCGCCGATCAACGCAGCGCGCTCTCTGGTGCTTTTGACAAGACAGTTCGGCTGTGGGACGTGGAGAAGGGCCGCTGCCTGCGCGTACTCGAAGGCCACACAAACTCCCTCAACTGCGTAGCATGGAGCGGTAATCAACGCAGCGTCCTGTCTGGCGCCGATGACAATACCGTGCGACTGTGGGACGTGAAAACGGGCCACTGCTTTCGCATACTCGAAGGCCACACGGGAAAGGTTTGTAGTGTGGCGTGGAGCGCTGATCAACGCTACGCACTCTCCGGTTCCACTGACAAGACCGTACGGCTCTGGGATGTGGAGACGGGGAAGTGCCTGCGCGTATTCGAAGGCCACACGGGCAACGCACTTGGTTTGGCATGGAGTGCCGATCAAAGCCGCGCCCTTTCCGGCTCCGAGGACAAGACTTTGCGATTGTGGGACGTGGCGACTGGCCGCTGCCTGCGCGTGTTTGAGGGCCATACATCTCAGGTCAAGATCGTGGCGTGGAGCGCCGATTACCGCCGTGCCCTCTCAGGCTCTGGTGACAAGACCATGCGGCTTTGGGACATGGAGAATAGCCGTTGCTTGGCCGTGCTCGAAGGGCACACGACCACCGTCCTGACCGTGATGTGGGGCACCGATCAACGCCGCGCCTTCTCCTGCGACGCAGAAGGTGGTATCCGAGTGTGGGATGTTTCGGAATTTGCCGTCGTGGAGCGAGTACGAAAAGCGCACGAAACGGCCTCATCGCTCCTGCTGGGCCAAATCCAATACACCAACGCCAAAGTTCTGCTCGTCGGCGATACTGGCGTGGGCAAGAGCGGCTTGGCCGAGCGCTTGGTTCACAAACAATTCGTGCCGACGAAATCCTCGCACGCCCGCAAGGCATACATGCTCGAAAGCAACGTGGTGAAGGAACCGAGCGGCGTCGCGCTGCATCAGGAAATCGTGCTGTGGGACCTTGCCGGGCAACCCGCCTACCGGTTGGTGCATCAATTGAGCATGGAAGACGCGGCCCTGGCCTGCGTGCTGTTTGATTGCCGCAACGAAACGAATCCGTTCGAGGGCGCGGCTTATTGGTCGCAGGTGCTCGACCAGGCGGCCACGAACACGAAGCTCAAGAAGCTGCTCGTGGCCGCGCGCATCGATGTGGGCGGTCTTCCGGCGAGCAAAGAGCGCATCGAAGCCTTTGCCCGTGAAAACGGCTTTGCGCAGTTCATTGCCACCAGCGCCAGCACCGGCGATGGTTGCGATGACTTGCTGGAGGCCATTCGCCAAGGCATTCCCTGGGATGAAGTGCCGAAGGTGACCACCACCGATACGCTGGCGGCCCTGCGTGATTATGTGGCGAGGTTGAAGGGTGAGAAAAGCGGCTCGGACGCGAAGGCTGGTCAGCAGGCCGCACCCGCCAGACTGTTTA
>Ga0247727_10017522_pt1 | contig 11394 bp, 12 predicted proteins | sample WisWelCaveWW1625_FD_202498 | JGI IMG/M metagenome (GOLD analysis project Ga0247727, IMG submission 202498) | Biofilm microbial communities from Wishing Well Cave, Virginia, United States - WW16-25 | ecosystem: Environmental > Aquatic > Deep subsurface > Groundwater > Cave microbial mat | place... | reverse complement strand
AGTATGGCCTAAAACATCTCCTCTTGCAATGTCTTTTTTACCCAAGCCTCTGACGTTAAAGCCAATGTTGTCTCCTGGCTCTGCTGATTGCATAAGCTCATGGTGCATCTCAATTGTCTTAACTTCCCCCGTAACTCCTTTGCCTTCCCTTCCTGGTACGATAATGACTTTATCGCCAACTTTCATGACTCCTGTTTCGATTCTTCCAACAGGTACCACGCCGATACCAGTTATGTTATACACGTCCTGGATAGGCAGCCTCAAGGGCAAGCTGGTTGGTTTCTCAGGCTCTTTCAATGTATTAAGCGCTTCCAATAGTGTTGGACCGGTGTACCAGGGCATGTTTGTTGATTTTTTGACTACATTATCCCCAAGCAATGATGCGCCTGCAACAAAAGTGATTGTGTCTGGCTTATAGCCAACGCTCTTTAACAACTCTGAAACTTGCGCTTTGACTTCATCGAACCTTTTTTGCTGCCATTGAGCCATGTCCATCTTGTTGATGTAAATGATAAGCTGGCTGACTCCCAAAGTTCTTGAAAGGAATACATGCTCCTTTGTCTGCGCCTGTATGCCATCTCCGGGGTTTGCTGAAACTACTAAGACGCCGGCATCTGCCTGTGATGCTCCTGTTATCATGTTTTTGATAAAGTCCTTGTGACCCGGTGCATCAATAACCGTAAAATAAAACTTGTCTGTTTCGAATTTTCTATGTGAAAGGTCAATGGTGACTCCCCTCTCCCTTTCTTCCTTCAAATTGTCCATGACGAATGCGAACTCGAATCCGCCTTTGCCTAATTCTTCAGCTTTCTCTTTAAGTTTCCTCATGGCTTGCTCATCGATAACACCAGAATCATACAGCATCCTGCCGACTGATGTGCTTTTACCGTGATCAACGTGACCGATGAACACCAAGTTCAAGTGTGGTTTTACTTTAGCCATTTTTTACCCCTCCTCGTTGGTTATTTTTTGAGTATTTTCCCCAGTTCTGGAAACAAGCGAGCATATTTAAAGGTTATGCTCCTTCTCTCGAAGCAGAGAACTATGCGCCCGCAGACGCTAATGCCTTATTTTCCGTTATCTGGATTGAATAGGAGCTTGGAAGTTTCTTTGATGCTCGCTCCAATGCAAGTTTAGCAGTGGGAAGATGCTCTTTATTGATCCTTATCTCAAATATAGGCTGCCCGGTAAAAACTCTTGCTGCTATGCCAATAGGTTTCCCAAATGATTTTTGCATGCCAGTGCTGAACCTGTCAGCACCTGCTCCCTGCGCAATTGGATTTTCTCGCAGGACATGATGAGGATAGACGCGCAATTTCAAAAAATATGAACTTGTTCCCAAGGTCTTTTCCAAAAGCCTGTTTGCTGTTTGTTTTGCACTTTCCAGAGCATTGTCACGGACCTGCAAGTCTGTCTTTGAGTTCAAGAACAAGGTAAATGAAAAATCTCTTTTCGAATTTCCAGTTTGGAATGTAGGGATTTTTGGATTCGGATTCATGCGTATGAAAGCTTTTTCCTTGTATTTTGAGGTTCTCGTATAAGGCCTTTCAATGCTCCGGTAGCATGTAAATTTTCTCAGTCGTACCATAGTGCATTTTGAAAACGACAATGCTTTTTAAATGTTTCTATGTAATGCAGCTGTTTTATTTATAAATGCCCGTCTCAATTTAAGATAGGTATTTAAATATTTAAATAGTATTTAAATAGGCAATCATAAGAGGAGGATTTTGCTATTTTTTTATTTAGTGTTTTTATTGTGGTATCGTTGATGTGATTACTATATTGAAACACCTCGATGAAAATTTTTCCTAAGGTATGCCCCTTGTAGAATGGCATGAAATGGGTCAGCCCTCCCATCAAAAAAATCAAATCATTGAAAACGCCATATAAACATTAATTTTAGAAACAAGGATTAGTAACACGATTATAGAAGCGAGGGGGCCAGTATTCTTCAAATCAAAACAGAGAAAACAATAACCTTTATAAATAACCATTTCCATAAAAATGCAAAAAGAGGGAGTACCGTGAAAAGGCATTCAAGATTTTCTAAAAAGGCTTCATTGGATATGTCCATATCAACTATTGTGGTTGTCATTCTTGCGATGACGCTGCTTGGCTTAGGCCTTGGCTTTATCAGGAACATGTTCAGCAACATCACCGATACAACCGAACAAGTCAATGAGGATACCAAACAAAAAATCACCGATGATATGGCAACGAGCGACAAGAAGGTCTCTTTCCCAAGGACGGATATTGTAATCAACAAGGGGGATGACCTGACCCTGACGGTAGGCATCAGGAACAAGAGGGATTCGCCGTTATGCTACCGCATCATATTTGAAGGTGTAGAGGACAATACAGGAGATGTATTTGATGCTCAAGAATGGTTCAAGTACAAGCCAGGCCCTGAACATGATTGTGAAGTCATCACACCAGCAGAATCAGTGGTCAAGAGCGTTAAGCTGCAGGTGCCAAAAGGGACTGCAGGAGGCGTCTATCTGCTGCAGTTTAAAGTAATTGATGCTGAAGTAGCACCGGGAGACAGTCCAGATTATGAAATAAAAGACCTGTTCATTACAGTAAGAGGGTAGGATGAAAAAAAGGCTAACGCAGCAGCAGGAATTTGAAATCATGAAATTAGTGCTAGACAAATTCCTCTGGCTTGGCTTTATTGTCATGGGCTTTGGCATGTATGAGATGTTCTATAATACAGTACCCATTGGGCTTGCTTGGATTGTGGTTGGAGCGATCTTGCTGATACTCTTCATGATACTTATTGTGAAGGAGTATGAAGTGGTTAGGTAGATTATTGTATCTTAAACTTTTTTTTAACTATTAAGTAGCAAAATTTATAAGTTATTTCTAATTCTTTATGGCTTGATGATGTGAACCATGCTAGAATCAATTGCGAATTTAGGGGGAAAAGGTCTTGGATTGATAAAGCTGTCTGAGCTTGCTAGCAAGTACTCTTATGAAGTGCCTGATTTCTTCATCATTCCCTCTGATAATTCCAAGAGTGAAATTGAAATATTAGAAAAGGCACAAGGTCTTAAGGGCATTGGCAATTATTCCGTACGGTCTTCATCTCCCTATGAGGATTCTCAAAACCATTCATTTGCCGGTATTTTTGAAACACATTTGCGCGTTCCAATATCTCAGTTAATAGAAGCTGTTGACTCTGTAAAACGAAGTGCCACCTCAGAAAAGGCTAGAGAATACACGCGAGTGCGAGGCCTCACGCTGGAAGATAGAATGGCGGTAATCATTCAAAGGATGGTCGAACCAGATTTAGCAGGGGTGATTTACTCAACTCTCTCTGATTTTCCTCTTGCTTTATCCATTGAATTTTGCAATGGTGATGGGAGGGGAATAGTTGAGAGGAGGCATAGGCAATTTGAAATCCATGATTTTTATAAGAAAAAGCTGAAAAGCATTTTTGTAAGTGAGACTGGAATTGAGGATACTGTTGTTGAGAGCATTCGCAGTTTCAGGACCGGTTTTGAAAATCAAGGCTGGAATATGGAAGAGGTAGCTATGATGTCCCAAAAACTTGAAAAAGAATTTGGGTTTCCATTGGATCTTGAGTTCGCATGGACGTATCAAAATAGGCGGGGGATTTTACATTTGTTGCAAGCAAGAGCACTGACTGATGTTCAACCACTGCAAAAAATAACCTTACCTGAAGTATCAAAAAAGAGTGTTCTTGTCAGGAGCCAAGTGGTTAGAGGGATTGGCGAGTATGAAGGTCCTGTAGTTGTCTATCCTTACAGGTATAGCAGTGCTATGGGCTCTTCATTAGCTGAAAGGGACTTAAGGCAAATTGACTCAAAATTTAGTACAGGCTATGTCTTGTTTATCCCCCATCTGCATAATACACTAATAGATTTGGATTCCTTTACTCCGAATAAAAAAGCGATCGTAGAGTATGGCTTTGCCGCAAGATCGTGCCATGCATTGACAGTGTGCCGTGAAAAAGGAATTCTGTATATGGGTGATATTGGCAGGAAAGGAGAGAGACATTATCAGGAAATTGGATTTGCAAAAGCCCAGGCCGAATTGCTTGCGAAGATCAAAACAGGAGATATTGTGAGAATTGTGTCTGATGGAAGGAGAGCCTTGGCATACAAAGTGTAGCATTGAATTTTTGAAAAGCAACCTTTTTATACCTCTTCATCCAAAAAATAATCATGGCTCAGAAAAAGAGTATGCTGCTTGCAATTCTAACCATTGCGGTACTTGTTATCTCTGGCTGCACATCATCCTCAAAAACACAATGTAAACTGGATTCTGATTGCGCTTCAAAGACGTGTTATAGCTCGTCCTGTTCAGAGGGCAAATGCTCCTATGCGGCTAAAGAAAACTGCTGCGGCGATAAGAAAAAGGACGCGACTGAAAACAACAAGCCAGGCAATGAATGCACCTGCCCGCAGGATTATGGAGCCTGTGAAAAGACCGTTAGGATAGGAGAGGGCAGTAAGGCATATGACGCAAAATACCTTCAGCAATACTGCAGCGGCGAACGTTGCATATTAGGAGTTCCTCAGGAAAAAATTAGGCCAATCACCCTAATCGATGACCGCGATTTCAAAACATTCAAATTGGAATCAACAACAACCTATAACGATCCATTCGACATAAGCGAGGATGGCATTGCATTCAGGTTTACCGTGACGGATGACAGCCAGGACATCAGGTTCCCGATAAAGCTGACAAAAATTTTGCTGACCGATGGTGATGTGGTGCTGGGAGAAAAGCAAGCCGATCTATTCCTTGATGGCGTAGGGGATGCTGAAACTACCTCAGTTCCGTTAAGCTATGTGCCTAAAGAAAAAGAGGAGCAGCATGGCCTTACCTTCAAAATCAGTTACGAATACAATAAGCGTGTCAAAGTGAAAACATTGCCCAATGGAACCATAGAATATCGCTTTGACCTGACCCGTGAAGAATACGAGAAAAAAACAACAGCGAAAGTGACGCTATTTAAGACGCAATGAGACCAAGAAAAAAAGGCATGGAGCTTTCTTTGAATTTTTTAGTAACAATCATCATAGCGATAACCATTTTTATTTTTGGCCTTCGATTTGTCTATACTTTGGTAAGCAACGCCACAGATTTGGAAGAGACCAGCATCGAAAGTTTAGACATTCAGATTGGCTCATTGCTCTGCGGTTCAGGAGATAGGGTTTGCATTCCTGTCGACAAGAAGATAATCCAGAAAGGGAAATTTGATGTCTTTGGTGTCAAGATTGTAAATATCTATGATGCGCGGGACTTTGAGATTAATGTTGAAAGGCCATCGCCATCAGGATATACAAAATCCAACCAGGCAATAGAATCAGATAAGCTGATCTGGAAGCCAAAAACACGCTCCGTATTCATTGAGAGGAATAAGGAAGCGGAAGTGGGCATCGGAGTGGAGGTGCCCAAAAGCACTGCATCGGGCACGTACATTTTTGACATTAAAGTGCTGCCGTATGAGGATCTGCACAAGATGTATGTGGTAGTGCCGTGAATTGCGAACGTTTTTGTGTTTTGCTTGATATTTTCTAATTGATGCAAGCAACTTTCATGAAGATGTTTTTTCCTTTAATTCTTTTTTGTCTTCTTTTTTATTGACCAGGGTGTGTTGTTTCAGTGCGTCTTTTTTCAATGGATGTCTCAAAAAAGAAAATGAGAGCTGCTCAAGTATGAATAGGCCAATGGACAAGCCTAACTTTTAAGAATTGCAAATATCCGCAAACTGCTTTGGATCCAGGGAAGCCCCACCGACAAGGCCGCCATCAATATTTTTCTGTCGCAGCAATGAAGAGGCATTCTCTGGCTTCATGCTCCCCCCATAAAGGATTCTTGTCTCTTGAGCGATTTTTTTGCCGAACAAATCAGAAAGCATAGAGCGAATGAACTCATGGGCTGCTTCTGCGTCATCGATAGTTGCTGCCTTGACATTCGGATTGCCCCCGCTAATTGCCCACACCGGCTCATAGGCAATGACCACAGATTTCATTGATTCTTTGGCAACGCTAGACAGGCATTCACCCATTTGCTTTTTTAGCACATCGAATGTTTTTTTCGCTTCCCGTTCCTGCACGGTCTCGCCGATGCAAAGGATTGCTTTTAGTCCATGTTGCAAAGCTGAATGCATTTTCTTGTTTATGAACTCGTTGCTTTCGTTGAAATACTGTCTTCTCTCAGAATGGCCTAGTATAACATATTCGCAGCCTGCATCTTTAAGCATTATTGACGAGATTTCTCCGGTAAATGCTCCCCTCTCCTCATGATGCATATTCTGCGCTCCGAAAGCCATGTTAGTACTTTTAAGTGCTTTAAGTAAATCATGCAGTACTGTATAGGGCGCGCAGATCACAATTTCGCGTTTAGAATTTTTCACAAGAGGAACTAATTCTTCTGCAAAAGTCGTTGTTTCTTGTGCTGTCTTATGCATCTTCCAGTTTGCTGCAATCAATTGGGTTCTTTCCATTTCAATTCTCTTTTATTACAGTAATCTTTTGACGACCAACACGATTTTATCCAAAAAAAATCGTACAATGAACCGTAACATATTGTTTTTTTTAAGTATCTTTGCAATGTAAGGGCTTATGATGTAATAGCAGTCTGTGAAAACAGTTCCAGCGAATGTGCCCCCGAGCTTTTTATCTCGAAATGCGCGCAACAGATTGGTCTCATTTGCATTTTCACCATAGACTGCTGTTGCGATGAAGCAGTGCGGCTTCTCATTCTTGTTCTTGATGCCCAGCACGCTGTTTTCGCAGTGCCAGCAATACATCTCGTTTGCCGTAAGCCTTTTCTTGCAGTGCGGGCAATAGGATAGACCGGCTTCCATAATCAGTTTGTCTTAGCTAGATATATTAATTTATTTGTTTTTTGGAGTAATGCCGATATAGCATGCTGGGATTATTTTTTTAACCTAATGAGTGACATGACTTTATGAATTATTTTTCTGATAGCAAATATTGATTTTTTAATGTTGGTTGATTTTATTGTATTTTTTCGTTGAATGATATTTTTGAATTATTTTTCTGATAGTAAATGCTGATTTTTTAATAGTGGCTGATTTTATTGTATTTTTTCGTTGAATGGTATTTTTGAATTATTTTTTTCATTGAGTCTTATTTGCATTGCAACTTTTCATTGAAGCTAGGCTCACTGGTTGATTTTTCATTGACGGTATTTTTACCAGGAACATTCGTTATAAAAAAGAATACAAAAAATGAAAAGGTTGATTGCAAAAACAAACCTTCCTAGGAAAAAGAAATTATTTCAAGCGCAATGCTTCAAGGGTAAATAAACTATTTCCGGACTTCAGTTTTCCTGATCTTATCCAAAAAGTACAGTGAAATCACAAGAAATATGATGCACAAGATCTGCCCCATGGTCATCCAGCCGAAGAAATAGCCAATTTGTGCATCCGCTTCCCTAAAAAACTCGATGAAGAACCTGAATATCGAGTATAGTGCCACGAACATCCAAAATAGGATACCACGCGGCAAATTTCTGTTCCGTATCATAAACAAAATGAAAAATATAGCAAGATTCTTGAATGATTCGTAAAACTGGCTCGGGTGCCGAAAACCCTCAGCTCCGGGAAATTGCACTGCCCAGGGGACATTTGTTATTCTGCCATAGAGCTCTCCATTGGTGAAATTGCCCAATCTTCCCAATGCCAGGCCCAAGGCAGCAGGTATGACTGCCATGTCCAGAATATCGTAGATGTGCAGCTTTTTTTTCTTGCAGAAGATATACGTTGTAACAATTGCCCCTGTAAGCCCGCCGTGGAATGAAAGGCCGCCCTGCCAAAGGGCAAATATCCTTAATGGATTTTCAAGGTAAAAGGGCAGGTTGTAAAATACTATGTAAAAAATTCTCGCACCAAGCACTATGCCAATTGCACTGTACAGAACGTAATCTGCTATTTCGTCCTTGGTTAAATTGATGTGCCTTTCTTTTGCCAGGAAACGGAGCATGAAATAGGCAACAATAAACCCAAGCACAAAGAAAAGCCCATAATATCTGATCTGGAACGGGCCTAATTCAAGCAATACCGGATCGATAGTATGTACAAACATCGTATTTTTTTACCTGGTCATCTATCAAAAATCTGCCTTAAATAAAATCTGTTCACGAGTGCTGCGAGGTATACGAAAACAGTGAAGAGTATGACGAATGAATTGACATACCAGGGGTTATACATGACAAAAAGCAAAGGATCCTGGAACGCTGTGTTTTTCAATGCCGTTCCAATGGCCAAAAAAATGACAACAAATGCCACAAGGGAAACCAGAAAGACACATAGTAAGGGAAAATGCTTCCGAAATGCAAGGCAGAATCCGAATCCTTTCCTGATGCTTCCCATTATGGTGTTTTTATTGAGAAGTGCATAATGAGATGCCTGCAATGATAGGTATGCCGTGGCGCTGAACAGCAGCATCAACATGAGGGCAATAAAAGGAGCAACATTTTCTTTCATAGATACAATGAAAAAACCAAACAATCCGAAGAGCAGAGCAAATATGAAAATCATAACTAGGTTAAGAATGAAAAAAGGGAGTAGCTGAATGCGCTTCCCGTGCAGAGCATAGAGTACGAAATTCTTGAAGATTGAATAGAGCAAGACGAACAAAAGAGTATAGATTGAGGCAACAAAAACAGAAATGCTCAATGAGGCTTGCATATTTTTCCCCAGGAACTCAAAAATAATGCTGAGAAAAAACAAGGAGAACAGAAAACCCGCATCAGCTACGATGAGCATCAAAAGCCTCATGGGCCTTGAGATCATCTCTTTCAATGCCTTTTTTACCGATGGATTTGATGATTTCATATCGTGACCTTCAGAAAAAAGCTTTTCAGTTATATTTCTTTTCATTTTTAGAGCTTTGTTTAAAAGGTGATTCAATCATTTGCCTTATTAAACGGATGTTAAGTTCAATTGAGAAAACGGCTAATTTATTGATGGGCAGGATTTTTATTTTACTTGGCTTTTTTTGTTATTGAATGTCTTATTTTATGTTTTTATTGAAATAGCAGTATAAGGGGCAGTAATTTTCAATCCACCCGCAATTCCCAATAGATTTTTATAACATAATCTATTTATTAATATTATGAAGATTTTCGACTTAACCATGCCGATTGACGAAAGAACTCCAACTTTCCCAGGCAATTCTAAACAGGAGATTAAACAAGTTGCCACAATTCGAGAGAATGGCTGGAATGAAAAACGTTTAACCATCAGCTCTCATTTCTCCACACATATTGATGCGCCGTTTCATATGCTAGCAGATGGAAAGAAACTCACCGATTTTCCAATTGAAAATTTTGTCGGTAGGGCTATTGTCATTGATGCAAAAAATCAGCTTGAAATCGAACCAAACTTGGACGATGTCAAACCAAAGGATATTGTGTTTTTTTATACCGGCCATACGAAGAAGGCATATTCAGAAGATTTTTTCCAAAACAATCCAGTAATAACCAAAAAAACAGCCCAAAATCTAATTGATAAGAAAATTAAAATTGTAGGATTAGACTCGTACACGCCCGACAACGAACCATTTGAAATTCATAAATTATTTTTCAGGCACAATATTTTGATAGTTGAAAATTTGGTTAATTTAGGCCAGTTAGCTGGAAAGAGATTCAAATGCTTTATTTTACCTTTGAAAATTCAAGACGCAGATGGTGCACCTTGCAGGGTTGTTGGGGTTCTTTAAGGCAAAACCCTTCGGCAGACTTTTCCATCATGCTCTTCTGACCTTCTCTTCATTTAAGGAATATAATAGCCGCTGCATACGGGGTATTGAGTCGATGTTTCACTGGACATTTTTCATTGCTGAGATTTTCATTCGGCCACCTTCATAAACTGACCTGCATCGGCTATCATAAAACAAAAAAGAGCCTTGGGGAAAAATAACCCGCTAAAGATGCAATTATAATCACGGACAAAAATATTCATACAATAGTTGTCCGTTCGTAATATGTCGGAAATTTTTATTATCTATTCAATTTGCAAAAATTTCCGAGCATGCTCAAAAACACGATTCTAATTACAATCGTTATAGTGTTTTTTTGACAAGTAAAGGGCATATTTATGTCTAAAAATTTGTGTCCTTTACTATAACAATCAAAAAAAAATCCAAATAAAAAAGAAAAAGAAGGCTTTGGGGGCCTTACTTCGCAAGCTCCTGGTCAATGATTGCCTTTATATTCTGGTATGGCTGCGCTCCAACAAGCTTTACGCCATTGATGAAGAAGGTCGGAGTACCTGAGACCCCTGCAGCTGAACCATCGGTAAAGTCTTTTTGGATCTCTGACTTGTACTTTTCAGTTGAGATGCAGTCATTGAATTTTGCCATGTCCAGGCCATTATCCTTTGCGATCTTCTGGTAAAGGTCAGCGCCTATGCTGCCCTGGTTCTCGAAAATTGCATCATGGAATTCCCAGAATTTGCCTTGCTCTTTACCGCATTCTGCTGCTAAAGCTGCCGGCTGCGCCTCTGGATGGAAGCTCAGCGGGAAGTCCCTAAATACAAGTTTTGCTTTGCCGGTGTCAATGTAGTCTTTTTCGATCTGTCCCAGTGTGTCGGTGTAGAATCTGCTACAGAATGGGCATTGGAAATCGCTGAATTCAATTATCGTAATGGGTGCATCTGCATCTCCTTTAACAGCGTCGTCGTCAGCGCTGACTGCAACTACAGTTGGTTGTTGTTGTTGCGTTGGCACTTGCTGTTGCTGCTGTTGCTGCGTTGGCACTTGCTGTTGCGCAGCTCCTGTCTGAACCTCAGTCCAGTCATGGAACAAGACCGCTACAAACATTACTGCAAAAATAGCTGCTATTGCTTTCCATAATCCTACTTTGGTAAACGTATAGGTATCTGCTTTCTTATGTTCTTCAGTTGTCATTAGTATCCCTCACTTCGCATAAATTGCGTCATTTTTACTATAGGAAGTGGTAACGGTATAAAAAGATTATGAAGAATTTGTCATTTTTATTTGAGTTTAAATTCAAAAAAGAGGGCTTATTTAAGTTCATTATTGTTCAAAAAGGGCTATTTGACTTATTATAGCAAATCACTTTAATAATAGTACATTTTTCCTTATCTGCCAAATGATTTGCTTATTAGGAAATAGCCTTGCTATTATTTTTGAAATATACGAAAATTAAGGTTATTTCCTATAAATAAAAAAATTGTTCTATACCCTAACTGTGTTTTCATTGTTATTAAAGAAAAATTTTTGGATGTCGTTAAGGGAATGAATTCTGCTATCCCGAAACTAGTTCCGAACACGAAACTAGTTCCGTTCCGTAAATTCGTCCCACACCTGCTTAGGTGTCTTGTAGCCTAAACTCATATGCGGACGCTCTTCATTGTAGTGGCGAATATAG
>Ga0247727_10017521_pt1 | contig 11394 bp, 26 predicted proteins | sample WisWelCaveWW1625_FD_202498 | JGI IMG/M metagenome (GOLD analysis project Ga0247727, IMG submission 202498) | Biofilm microbial communities from Wishing Well Cave, Virginia, United States - WW16-25 | ecosystem: Environmental > Aquatic > Deep subsurface > Groundwater > Cave microbial mat | place... | reverse complement strand
ATATTTAAAAGTTCTTAATCTACTTCTAATTTAAAAGGTACTTGAACTATCAAACTAGAATCTGAAGTATCAGGAATAGGCTTGTTTGTTGCAGTATCATTTCTGTTCATAGGATCTACACCAATTCCATAAACTATTCCTGAAGCTCCTGCTCCACCCTGAGAATATTGATCAACAGTTAATCTTAAAGTATCATCTTTTGAAAAAGTCATAGCTGAAACAGTAAAAGACATACAGAAATTATTAACATATGCACTTGTTGTTGTTGATGTTGATCCAATCAAAGAAGTCATCCCAGACTGTATAAATGTTGTTGTTGAACCTACAACTTTATTTAAGCTGAATGTTCCGAATGTAAAATTATTACCGCCACCTGCAGGATGTATAAATCCCAAAGGAACATTAACTAAAATATTTCCATTAACTATTCTTGTCGTATTAAATTTAAGATTTAAATCCAGACTTTGTATTAATTCATTAGATAAAGATGTTGCTATTATCTTAGTTCTTACTATCTCATCTGAATAAAATGTGTTATCAGAAAGAACTGCCGCAGAAATAATAAGATTTCCAACAGTTCTATAAGCATGTATTCCCCCATAAAAAAGCTGTATTCCTGTTCCTGCTGCAAGATCATTAAAATCATAACTTGTTATACTTTCCCTTCCGCTAAATTTTATAGGCTGTACCATTATGTCTTGCCCATGAAATCCTGAGCCTTAGTTTCATTTAAAGTATCTATATTAACACTTACAATGTTATTTAAAACATTTATTTTATTTTCTGCCTGCAATCTAGATCCAAAACCATTATAATCATAATTAATTGCATGTATTGCTGCTCTTGCTGACGCTGCTTCCTGCAATATGTTTCTATAATTTGTATTTAATGATGAATAATTAGTAACCCAATTATATCTTGTCGAGGTATTTATAAATGACTCAGCTTCAACAATCCACAAGTCAACTGCAAAATCAGATCCAACAATAGCTGCAGCTTTACCATCTAAATTTGTATTATATCCTATTCCTGCTTTTAATAAAGCCATTCCACTAGTGCATAATGTTGTTGTAACCATTTATTTGATTCTCGATAATTTACTAATTGCATTTATTAAATTCTCCTGCTGCATATAAAGGGCATAAGTATCATCAGAAACATTAATATCCTGCCCTTTAATTTTAATAGTTTTAACCATAAAATTGCTATGCCATATAAGTATTTAAACGTTTGTCTGAGTTACACCAAGCAGCTCTAACTAATCCATCTGCAATATGAGTATAATTTCCATGATATTTTCTCTTTTTAGATTTCTCATCAATCTCAAATTGTACACTTTTAAGTGATTGGAATATTTCAGGATCTTCTAATAATTGAATTTGATCTCTTTGCATCAGCATTAATAAATTATTATAAATATCTTCTTTCAAAGTTCTTTTTTTTCTTAAATCATCTTTATCTAACGGCCTTGTTGAATTGTTAATAGCTATAACTTTTCTTTTGGTTTCATCATGTCTTAAGAGCATATCAAATACTCCTACACCCATACCCCCATCGTCGATAAATATTTGTTTGAAATTATAAATACGATTAAGTTCTATTATTCTATCGAAAGTTTGTGTAAGCAATGTTCTTTTAGTAATTTGATTTTCAACATGCATTAAGATCTCTTTGTTAGTTCTGTCAATGATTTCAAATGTAGTTTCATCATCCCCCATTCTTGCTATATCAACACCCAGATAATAATTGTTTGAGTGAAGGATTCTATCTGGACGTTTTGCTTTCATGCTCTTTTGTATTAATTCATCGTCGAAGACTTGTCTAAGATCTGACATTGGTATCCCTAAATATTCCTGTGCATATTGTAAAGTTGTTTTTTCTTTCTTTTCTTCCTCTAAAAACTTTAAAGCTTTATCTCTTCTTTCCACAGTCCATGAATCAGATATTTTTCTGTTCCTGTAAACGTCTTCTGTAGATGCTGTTATTACTTTAAATCTATTATCCTTGTTAATAAAGCATTTATGAAAGTAGTTTCCTGTGCCAAAGAATGTAGAACATAACCATAATTCCCCCCCTGTACTAGCTAATGTTGGTGTAGCAGAGATCATTATTAGTTCAGAGAAACGTGCAACTTCATCTAAAACTAAAATATCTCCTGTAAATCCTCTAAGAGCATCACCTGTATTACCAACAGGACGAGCAAGGCATGAAGATTGATTTTTTAAAGTTATTTTATTTAATGTTGGCTTGTTTTTTCCTTTTGCTATTTCTGTTTTGTAGTTTTTCTGTAAATAATCTAAAATCATTATTATTATTAACTTTGCCTGATCTTCTGTTAAACTTGCTATAATAATTGTGCTTTTAGGATGGGAGATAATGTATTCTGCACACTTAACTGACATTATTGATGTTTTTCCAACCTGTCTGCCTGTTGCTAAAAGAAGATCTCCTTCGTATTTTAAAGCTTCAATCTGCCAATCATCTAAATTAGACAACTGTATCATGATCGTTTTCTGGCTTTTCTTGTGCTGCTTTTTCTAATTCTATAAACTTATCTAATTCTATCTTACATGTTTTCATTATTATTTCCCACATAACTACCTCTGCACCGTGGTTCTTGTACATTAATTCAGCTTGTTTATATCTATTTTCCCAATCTTGTTTATTTGTACTTATTTCCATTTTTATTTCTCCTTTGTTTTCCCGGCGAGGGGACTTGAACCCCCACTCTTCCCCGTGGCATTTCATCGGTATTCACGTAGTACTTGACCAGGTTTTTAAATTATGAGGGATTCGTTACTCCCCTCCCTTACCAGACGACAAAACATAGAGATAATATATTATATGTGTTTAAGTATAAAAATGTTTTTATTATTTTTAAAAATTTTTCTGTAAGTAGAAACTATACCTAAAGGCAAAAAAATTAAGAATCAATGAGTAAAATACTTTTTCTCGTCGCTGATCATACAACATTACACAATAATATAAGTGCCAAACGGAGGCCAATTCAGCCTCCGTTTACGAAACGGGGCTTATTTTGAGCCCCTTTTCTCAAAATAAGCCCAATTTGACCTTTAAAAAAGAAAATACCGACGCTGTTAATTATCTTAAAGTAGCCTAAATTAAGGCGAACATAACATTACTACGTAATGTTACGTGAGCCCTATTTCGGCAGTGGGCTTTAAGATAATAAGAAACCTTTAAATAGTTAAAGAAAATTAGTTATAATATCATTAACTACGAAGCACATTAAGGGTTTCAAACTGTTAATTCGTTGTAGATATATAAATATGGGAAACGTTAGTGACGGTATAAGTTAAAGGTCGTATGAGTCTTAACCTTACCATTGCAATATCAATTCTTAATTTAGTGTGTGCTATGTATTGTTAAGTAAATATAATATAAGTTAAGGAACCGTGATGGATTTATTTAGTATATATATATCACACATATCTTTATATATAAGTTAGTATGTATATATATATGGGTAATTATCAACAAATACAAAAAGCAATAAGAATTGAGGAAATAAGATCTGTATTGGTGAAGATATTTAATGATCAAAGTGAAATAAAACTTAATGTATTTATTGAAGAATATTTTACTAAACGTCATATTTCACCTGATAGTATGCTTAAATATCTTAAAACTATTTCCTTGGTCCTGCCCATTGAAGTTAACATAAAAGAAAACATAATTAAAAAGAAATATAAAATATCAGGAATGGATACGAAATGACATTAAAAGAACTTGAAGTTAAATGCAGAGAAAATAAATTAATTATAATAGCTAGGAAAGGTTATTTAAGGGGGTTTTTAAATGAGTTTATTTCATAGTCATTGCAAAGAATATGATAAATCTGTTAGTTGGGGTACTGTTTATTGTAGTCTTGAATGTGAACATGCTGAAGAACAAAGACAATCAGATTTAATATGGTCAAAAATTGAATTAGAAAGAATTAAATTTGGCAATATATAATTCAGAAATAAAAAGAGGAATAATGCATACAAAAGAATATAAAACTAAAATGAAATTACTGCAGAAAGAATTTGATGAATGGAATGTTTTAGAAGGAGGTTGTATATGAATGATGAAAATGAAACAGAATTAATTGAAATTCTAAGAAGAACAGCAATAGCTTTAGAAAAAATAGAATTACATTTGAAAGGTATTATTTATAGGGGTTATTTAGATGTGAGGATAAAAAAGGATGAGTAATCAAATATCAGAAAAAATACAGGAACACTTTAACAAGCATGAATACCTGCAGGCTAATCTAGATATAGAAACTATTGAAGATAAAAATACTTTAAAATGTGCAATATGCGGTGAAGTAATTGTGGTGATAGAATGAAACAGCAAAGAACAATATATTTAACAATTAATGAAGAAGAACTTATTAAAAAACTAAAAATTAAAATACTTCCTAAAAAATATGAATTAATATCAATGAGCAATTCAAGAGATGATAAATCTACTGCGTTTAGATTTGGAATATGCTATGAGGTTGAAATATGAAAGTACACAATTTAGCTTATAAATGCTTTGTAATTGAGTTTGATCAGACTACAACAGATGAAGTTATAGCTGATACTAAAAAGAAATTTGAAGAAGCTTTTCCAGCACACAAGTTTTTATTTATTAAATTATTTGATCCCCTAATAATTGGATATGAAGAATTAAATTTAGAAAAAAATGACTGAATTTTATGATGAATTTTATGATTTACCTGAAGGTTATGTATGGGCAAAGATTTCCAACGGTAAACTTAAAATATATAAAAAGGGAGAAATACCAAAATGAAACAAAATAAAATAGAAGAAAAGGTTTTTAAAGAAGTTAATAAAAATTTATATTTTATGGATAACGAAGGATTGACTTATTCTGTTAAAGATATAGAAGATTGTTTAAGAAAAGCAATCCAATTAACACAGAAAGAAGACAAGAAAGAGTTTTTGGAGTTTTTAAAAGAGTGTAAAAAGAAATTAACTAAAGAGTTTTTAACAAGTGAAATGTTAAATAATAAATTAAAAGTAATGGAGGAAAAAGAAAATGGTTGATGTAGAAGGAATGAATGTAACAAGCGAGTATATAAAGACATTAAAAATAAAAAGAGCACAAATAAGAAGTGTTGAAGGATATAAGGAATTTACCGACGATGACGGTAATAGCAAAAAGAAATTATGCATTAAGGTAGAATTAGAAACTAATGAAGTAATGGATTACATACCAAATAAAACAAGCATAAAAACATTATCCAGAATGTTTGGAACTAAGAACATTGAAATTACATGGAAAGATAAATTATTCCAATGGATCATAGCAACAACAATGTATCAGGGAAAAAAGACAGATGTTCTTTATATAGACGATGTTGATCTAAATAAAGTAGTTGAAATAAAAGTATAATAAATTATATTTATTTTTTTTCTTTTTAATATAAATTAAAAATGGAAAATAAAGATATTCATAAACAAATAGAATTAAGTGAAATACTTAATGGCTCGGAAGAATATCCTCTTTCAAGACAGGAATTAGATGATCTAGGCAAAAGGTATGGAATTGCATTATTTTTCTTTGATTATGACCATGATGGTGATAAAGATGCAGTTATGTTAGGCAAGAATCTTAGTCCTTATTACTTTGAAAACATTAATAATCAGTTTATTTATAGATCCTTAAGTTACTTGCATAAAAGACTTATGATATAATTCTCTTTTAATATTTATGCACCAGCTACTTGTGTAGTAGTTCCTGAACTTCCAACATAAAATAAAGCTCCTCCTGAAACTAATAAATAACCACCGCCCGAAGGTGTTACTGTTATAGCACTATTTGCCATAAAAATGCTTGATATAGTAGAAGTAGGTGTAATGCTCAGTCGAGCACTTGCATTAGGAGTATTTGCTAATCCTAATCGATCATTGGTATCTAGAATTACACCTGAAGTTGTACTCAAACCACTATTTGCTCTAGTTATAGCAAAAGAATCACTATTACTATTATCCATACCCATTGTTATAGAAGAACTACTAGGATCATCAGTAACAGAAAAAGTTATCATAGAATCACCTGTTCCTCTATTTGTTATAATAAGACCCGCACCAAAAGCGCTAGTACTTGTAGTACTCTGACCTATTCTAACAGATTTACTTCTTAAATCATCTATAGTTTCACCCGGAGCCATTATTTATTCCTCATATCTAAAATTATCTAATTTCGCATTAGGATTGGCAACTAAAAATGATTCAACTACTGTTCTTAAATTACTTGCATCTGTTAAAGTTGTGTTTTCTATTTGAATATTAATATAAACTATTCCCATTTTTTACTTCCTCCATTTATGCTTGCGTGTTAGTTATTAAACACACAGCTCCTGGATTTACTAACTGAGTAATACCATATTGCCATGCCCTTACTCTATATCTAACACCAACATCAGTATAACTTGTATCAACTTTTAAAGGCTGTACTTCTTTCCATGTTGCTGCTATTTTTCCTGCTGTTACAGCAGCATAATCTACTGTTACATTATTAGAAACTACAATAGTTAAACCTAAAATTCTGCCCATTCTACCATTAGATTGATCTGAAGCATTTACTGTTTGAGATGCATTTCTTACAGTTGCATTATTCATTAAATCAGCATAACCTTTTGGACTTACAAATAAAAACCCACCTTGATAAACTTCTGTATAATTATCTTCTGCTATTAATTGCATAGCTGATAAAATATTTCCTAGTGGATTTTGATTAGCTGCTGTTGCTGAATCCCACTCCGAGCCTGATGCAATTGTAACATTATTAATATTAACAACTGTTCTATCCTCTGTTAAGTCATCCCATATAGCACCATCAACTGATCCTGTAACTGCCTGAGATACTTTTCTTAATGTTCTTGCCTGAATATCAAAGGCATCTGTTAAAATATCTTCTTCATAAATATAACCATCAAACATATATTTATCAATATAACTAGAAACTTTTGTCCATGATGGTTCTCCAGAAGGTGGCTGAGCTCCTCTTGCAACACCTTTTATATTCTCTGTTGCTCCTGCTGTTAATGTTGCTCCTGTTTCTCTGTAATAAGATTCAATCCATGAACTAGAACTTTGTACTGTAACTGCCTGTAAAAATTTATATTCTAATTCAGCAAAACCTTTAACAACTCTTTCAACGTTCTCTGCTCTTAAATTAACTTGTCCTACTGTGTCTGGCATTTTTTATTACCTTCTTCTCCCAATATCAACTGCAATAGTTTCTGCAGATGATCCTGTTTCTAATGCCATTCCAACTATCATGGCTGAAACATATATAGGTGAGGAAACAGCTTGATTTGAAAAATCTCTCATTCTGGCAACTGCATTAGCTCCTGATAAAATAAGCAAATCACCAAATGAACATGTTGATCCTGTAGCCATTAATAAATCATAAATTCCATCTTGTGCTAACCCCATGGTAATTGCTCCATCTGTTGCACTTTTATCTGAAACTGCTACACCTGCAAATACTTGTCCACCAGCTCCAGCATTAGCAAGGACTGTTCTAGGATCAGAAGTTATAGCCATTAATGCACCCTTTGTAATTGCAGTACCAGCTGCAACTGTATAAGAATAAGTTTTTGTTGGTGCTACAATCTGTACTGCTTCATTTGCCATAATTATAACATACTAAACTTATATTTAAAGGTTTCTTTAACCTCTGTTTTTAATTTAGAGGATTATTTAAGCTTCTTTCTTAATTCTATTGCTAATTTATTATATCTATTTCCTACTTCTGCATTCGCTAAAGCGAAATCAGTTTTATACCAATAATAGCCTAAAACAGTACATACTATAGCGTATGCAATTCCTAATATAAAAGCAATCTTTATTTTATCTTTTAAAATATAATCTAATCCAAAAGCAAGAACCCCATATTTTAAATAATTAGTTAATGCATAACCTGTTTCAAAATAAGATTTCCACAACGCTATTTTATATTTTGTTTCAAACTTTATTAATGGTTTTTTCATATTTTTTAAAACTTTTAATTACTTCTTTATGATTTAAATCATTAACTTTAACAGCCATTGCATGACAAAAAGGACAGTAAAACATATTAATTTCTCGTCCTTTATAATTTCCTAATGTTTTTAAAAAGTAAGTTCCTAATTTATGCTTACATGTCAGATCTCTTTTTTTCCAATCTCCTTTCATAGAAGTTCAGCCCCTAATTCAGTAAATTTATCGTCTTTATATCCTATTCCTACAACTTCAATAAATCTATGATGATCCATTTCTGTTTTTTTATATTCAGGAATTGGCTTTAGTTTTAATATCTTTCTTAAAAGATTAAACCATTTATTATATTTTTCAGTCCAGCATTTACCGGGATTAATTATTTGCAGAGCCTGTTCTGTACATTTTTGAGGAAATGTAAACTCAAATAATTGTATAGGACGAACTCCCATCTTTAATTTTCTTATAACTCTTTTACCATCTTGAGGCTGTATAAGTTCTGTTTCATAATCTAAGAAATTATTATGCACTGCATCAACATATTTTCTAAAAACAGCTCTATCACCTCTTACTGCGCAAATAATAGTCGCCAAGCTGCACCTCTTATTTTAAATCTAGAATTTTTATATAACATTCTTTTTCTTTTCCTGCATATTGAACATCTTATATGATTGTGCCTAGGCATTAAACATCAACTAAAGGCATTGGATCTGTTAAATTAAAAGTCTTTCCAAATTGTGCAGCTGCTTCTTTAGGTGTTAATTCTCTTTTTTGTTTTACAGGAGTTTGATCACTAGAACTTCTACCTGCTAACATGCTTTCTATTTTTGCTTTTTCTTGTCTTTGTACTAATTCTTCATATCTTTTATTTTGTTCATCTAATTGTTTAACTAAAGATTCTGCTTTCTCGACGAGTCCTAATTCAATATTTTTTCCTTGTTCGTTTCCTTCCATTTTTATTTGCTCCTTTCATATTATACCAAATAGTTTTAATACTCCTATAAGCAAGATTAACAGACTTATATAGTTTGTGATTTTAATATTTTGCATACTAGATTCTAGAGCAGTCAGTCTATGCTCTATATTCAGCATTTCTCCTGTCTTTATCATTTATGTTTTAAATAATCCACTAGCCATAATAAACCTGTACTAAAACTTAAAGCCCATATAATATTATTATCCTGAGCCCAAGATAAAAATGCAGGTATTCCATAAATAGCTAATGTTGCTCCTACTTTTTTTAATGTTAGTTTCCAATCATATGTCATGCTAATTCCTCCGCTCCTGTTCTTAATTTTGATTTTCTTTCTGCCCTTTTAATAATCTCATCTGCTACATCAAGAGGCAGATCTCCTAATCCAGCTGTTAATCTATTAATCTCATCTACCTTTGCATCATCTACACCAAACTGAAAATTTTGACTAGATTGTACTGCATCATCAGCTATATTTTTATATTTATTTTGTACTTGTAATTTAACACCAGGAACATGTGAAAAGAACTGATCCCACGCATTAACATCATTAAGCTCCTCGTAAATAGTTATCAATCTTTCTCTTTCCTGTAAATAAGCTTTTTGTGTTAAAGGATCATCTTCTAAAACCATGTTAGAACTTATTTTATTTATTTGATCATCTAAAGCTCTAACAGTATCTAAATATCTGTTATCATCTAAACTTGAATCTATTAAACTTGCAACTAATCCTATAGTGGCTATAGTAGCTACTTTGTTTTGCCATACTTTTGTAGCAATATCTTTTAATGTTAATGTTGTTTTTCCATTAATAGCTAGTTGTCCTGCTTGTGGAGCTTTTCCTATAATATTTTTAGCTGAAGGGATTTTTAATTTATTTATAATTTTAGTTGCTTGTGCAGGAACATTTAAAGATTGTTTAGCTGCTAAAGCAACTTCAGTTGAAGCAAGTAAAGGACTAGCTATAGCACCCGCTACATTTCTATTAATATTAAAAGGTAAAGGTTGGGGTTGTATTCCTTGTTGTTCTGCAGGTGTTTGAAATCCTGGTGCTAGTTCAGGGATTCCTATTTTATCAAAAAAACCTGGCTTTTGTTCTTGAGGAACAGGAATATTAATATCCCCTAAAGTTACTTCTGGGTTTATTTCAGGTGTTAAAGGTTGTTGTAAAGGTGGTTGTTCGGGTTGTAGTTGTTGTTCTGCTGTTTGTACTTGTGTTTGAAAATCTTTTTGTTTTTGCTCTTGAACTCTTCTTGCTACATCTTGTCTTGGTAATCCTGATTCTTCTAATCTTTTAAATTCAGTTGTTCCTGTTGCAGTTTGTACTAAAGCTTCTGGTCTTTTACCCTTACCCTGAGGAACTACAGCTTGTACCTTACCCGCTACAGCTCCCTGTTTCTTTTTTTTAACTGCCATTATTTCTCACCCTCTTGTTCAGCTGTTAAATCATTAGGCTCAAAAGCGGGGCCTGTTGGCTCTATTTGAGGAGGTTTAACTTCTGTTATTAATTCATTCTGTAATTCTATAGGGAACTCTAATTCAATAATTAAGTTTAATTGAGATCTAAAAGCATCTTTGATATATAACTGCTCATTAATTATTCTTTGCTTAAATGTCAAAATAACCATCTTTGCGCTAGCTTCTGTAAATTGCTTGGATGATCCTACAACAATGCCAGGAACAGAACAAGCCTGCCAAAAGTAATCATTTAAAGCCTCTATTGTTGGCATAGGTGATTCTATAGGAGCTGTAACAGGAGTCATTAAAACAGCTCCTTTCGGTATTACGAAAGACTCTCCTTTTTTCCTTATATTTTCATATTTAGTTTTTAAAGTATTTAATTTTGTCTGATCATCTGTATCAGCTTCAATGATCCAAACAGGCTCGACATTTCTATGCAAAACTCTTTTCCAATCATCCAAAACTTCATTTCTAAAAAGTAGTATCTTTTCCACAGCTTCCATGATAGACATTCCATGCATCTCATCACCAATTCTATCTCTTGATAAATGAAAGATCTCATTAGGCTCAAATTTCTGCACTGTCTTTTTTATTTTATTTATTTGTTCATATTTTACTAATCTGCCTTTAGAATTATAAACTTCAACTACATTCGATGGATTCATTGGCTTTAAATTAATTAAATTTCCATCTTCATCTCTTATAATTTCAGCATAAGCATCTCTTCCTATTTGATAAACCCTTATCATATTTTCCAGAATTGTATTAGCTGTATCTTTCCCTGATCCTGTAAAGGAATCCAGAATTAGTGTTGTTTCAGGATCTGCTTGGATTCCTTTTCCCAAGGTCCACGAGGCTACTGCATCTACTGCAGATGCAGCTTCAGGAATAGTTTTATAGTAACCTAAATATTGAGAAAAATTATTATTATAAGATCTATTTTCATTTTGATCTTGAGGA
>Ga0247727_10017520_pt1 | contig 11394 bp, 8 predicted proteins | sample WisWelCaveWW1625_FD_202498 | JGI IMG/M metagenome (GOLD analysis project Ga0247727, IMG submission 202498) | Biofilm microbial communities from Wishing Well Cave, Virginia, United States - WW16-25 | ecosystem: Environmental > Aquatic > Deep subsurface > Groundwater > Cave microbial mat | place... | reverse complement strand
CGCCTGGCCCGCGAAAGACCCGCGAGCAGCGCCTCCCCGCGCAGCCGATGAACGTCCGGGTCCGCGAACCCGACCAGATCGGCTTGGACCCGGGCCTGAGCGCGGGAGACGCGGCGAAGCTCGTCCGCCAGGACTCGCCGCAGCGCGCCAAGCCGAGCACGTTCTTGCCGGTCATGGTCCAGGACATCGTGGTACAGGCCGGCCGTCGCGCCCGCGTCCTCTCCCCGGAACGCTCGGACGTCGGTCATCGGCTCGCCTGGATCCCACGGGAGCAGGCGGACCACGTCCGGGTCGAGCGTACCGTCGCGAAGCGCGACTCGCGGGTCGCCCGGTGCCAAAACGAACGGATCGAGACGGCCTTCGAACACGTCGGTCAGCCGCTGACCTAGCACTTCGCTCGGACTCCGTCCGGTGGCGTGAACCTCTCGGCTGAGCAGGAGCGCGGTCTCGGCGCCGATGCCGAATAGCTCCCGACGGAACGCCTCGACAAGGTTGAGCCCCTCTTCGCGGGCCCGTGCGAGCCGCGCCTCGATCTCCGCCGCCGACAGGGATCGGGGATCCGGCGAGAGCGGCGGTGGGCCGGCCGAATAGGCGGAGCCCTCGACCAACCGGGTCGCCGAAGATCTCGAGCGCCGAGCGTACGCGCGCACCGCTCGGTCCGGCCCGATGAGCACCAGGTTTGACGTGTGGCGGCCGAGCTCGGCCGCGATCGAATGACCGCCAGTGAACCGAATCTCCACGGTCCGATCACCCGTGGCGAGAATGAGATCGACAACCAGCAAGCCCCGCAGCTCGCGCCGTAGCGCGGCCCCGAAAGGGGTCGAGACCAGGACGCGCTGCGGCCAGCGCAGAGCGGGCCGGCCGATCCACGGCCGATCGGGATGGATCGAGACGACGAGCGATCGCAGCGCTCCGCCGATCGCAACGAAGAGAAAGCGAAACCGGTCCGGGGCTTCCTCGCGGACGTCCTCGAGACGTGTGGCGCGCAACTGCGGACGCACCCGCTCGACGACGGCGATCAGGACCGGCAAATCCACAGCGACACCTGAAAACAGGAACGCCCGGCTCGGGAGCCGGGCGTCTCGGAGCGGTTGGGCTCTAGTCCGGCAGCCCGATCAGTGCTCGACCCTGATCTTCGCGCCCTTGAGGCTTTCGCCGAGCGCGTCGTCGATCTGAGTTTCCACGTCCTCCGATGTCTTGCCGCTGGCCTCTGCCAACTCCGAGACGAGGAGGAACCGTGCTCGGTCGAGCATCTTGCGTTCCCGGTACGACAGGGGCTTGACCTCGTTGAGCATGGTCAAGCTCTTCAAAACGTCAGCGACCGCGCGAATGTCCCCGGTCCGCATCTTGTCGGAGTTCGCCTGAAAGCGACCCTTCCAGTCGTCGTAGGTCTTGACCTCACCCTCGCGCAGCGCCTTCAGCACGTTGCCGGTCTCTCGTCGAGTCAGGACCTTGCGTAGCCCGACGGCCCGGATGTTCTCGACCGGGACCATCACCGTGCTGTCCGTGGCGACGATCCGGAGGCAGTAGAACGACGACTCGATATTGCCGATCGAACGACGGGTCACCTGTTCGATGACCCCGACACCGTGGTTTGGGTAAACCACCTTGTCACCGACCTTGAAGCTCGCAATGGGCATGGTGCTCTCGCTCAAGGAGTGGGGGCGAACACGCCGCGGCATGATAGCCGCAATCGTGAGAATCGTCAACAACTTAAGCCCGCCCCCGCGGCGCGCCGGGCCCCCGGCCCGCATGGGTGCGCTAGAATCGCGTCCCCCACGCCGGAGTGGCGGAATGGCAGACGCAGGGGACTCAAAATCCCCCGCCCTTCGGGGCGTGTGGGTTCAACTCCCACCTCCGGCACCATTGGCCCTCCTTGAACCGCGGGCGTCTCGGCCGTAGGCTTTCGACGTCGCAGCGCCGGCGAGGAACCCTTGGAAACGGTGGCCCCTCCTCTCTCGGAAGCCTGGAACCTGGACGATCTGTACGGCGACCCGGCTGCCGCAGCGCAGGCGGAGCGGGATCTCGAAGCCCGGATCCCCGGCCTCGCGCGTTTCGCGGGCCACCTCGGCGAGTCGGCGCGAACGCTCGCCGACGCGCTCGAGGGGATCCTCGAGGTCCACCAGGCCCTGTCCCTCCTGCGGACCTACGTCGGGCTGCGGGCCGATGAGGACAATCGGATCGCGTCGGCGCAGGGAGCGAGAGAGCGAGTCGAGCTGCTCGGGGTGCAGTTCGCCAGCACGACCGCGTTTCTGAGACCCGAGATTCTCGCTCTTCCCGAGGGGACCATCGATCGATTCCTCTCCTCCGAGCCTCGTCTCGGCTCGCATGCGTTCTTCCTGCGGGACGTGGAGCGTCGGCGACCGCACGTGCTGGGCCTGGCCGAGGAGCGCTTGCTGTCGGCGAGCTCCATGCTCGGCTCGACTCCGCCGGCCGTGTTCGAACTGCTGAACAACGCGGAGATGCCGCGACCCGAGGTCGCCCTGGGCGATGGGTCGCGCGCCGTGTTGACCCCCGTCGCCTACCAGGCCCTGCGGGTTCGGCGCTGCCGGGAAGACCGACAGATCGTGTTCCCGGCCTACTTCGGGGCGTACCGGGCGTTCCAGGAAACGCTCGGGTGCAATCTGTTCGGGACCGTGAAGAGTCACGTGTTCCGAGCGCGTGCGCGCGAGTATCCGTCCTGCCTCGCGGCGGCGCTCGATCCGGACGCCGTACCGATCGGGGTCTACCACAGGCTGATCGAGCAGGTTTGGGCGAAGCTGCCCGTGCTCCATCGGTACTTCGCGCTCCGCGCCCGCGCGCTCGGCCTCGCCGAGCTCACCTACGCGGACCTCCACTGCCCTCTCGGCTCGGGCGCGCCTGCGGGGTACACCCCGGCGCAGGCCCGGCGGGTCGTCGAGCGCAGCCTCGCGCCACTGGGAGCGGACTATGCGGCGCAGCTCGCGCGCGCATTCGACGGGCGCTGGATCGACTGGCGCCCGGCCCCGGGGAAGCGATCGGGGGCGTACGCGAGCGGTTGGGCATACGCCGTGCACCCCTACGTGCTGCTGAACTTCACCGGCGACTTCGAGAGCGTGTCCACGCTGGCGCACGAGCTGGGGCACGCGATCCACTCGCACTTCAGCAACCGGACCCAGCCGTACGCCACGGCGGACTACTCGATCTTCGTCGCCGAGGTCGCATCGACCCTGAACGAGACGCTGCTCCAGGAGCACGTGCAGGCGTCGGCCGGCGACGACGCCGAGCGCACGTTCCTTCTCGGCACGTTCCTCGACGGCGTCCGGGCGACCCTGTTCCGCCAGGCGATGTTCGCCGAGTTCGAGCTTGCGGTCCACGAGCGGGTCGAGCGCGGCGAGGCGCTGACCGGCGAAGATCTCAGCGCAAGCTACCTGGCCCTGCTCCGCGACTACCACGGTCATGACCGCGGCGGCGTGCGCGTCGACGACGTGTACGCGATCGAGTGGGCGACGGTGCCCCACTTCCACTACGACTTCTACGTTTACCAGTACGCGACGGGGATCGTCGCCGCGATGGCGCTCGCCGAGACGATCCTGCACGCCGGGGCCGCCGCGGTCGACCGCTACCTGGCGTTTCTCTCGTCGGGCGGGTCGGACCACCCGCTCGCGCTCCTGCGTCAGGCGGGCGTGGATCTCGAACGCCCGGAGCCGTACGACATGGCGCTCGCCGGCGTCGATCGTCGGCTCGACGCGCTCGAAGCGCTGCTTGCGAGCGCGTCCTAGCAGCCTGGGAAGTGGCCTCCCCTCTCGCTCGGTTCGAGGGGCCGCGACCGAGCGGCTCAGCGCAGATCGACGAGCCGCGAAGCCGGGTCGATGACGAGCACGCGACCCCGCAGCAGGTCGAGTCCCAGATACCCGGCGATCTCGACACCGCCGAGCCGGCTACGCGCGGCGAGATCGGCCGCGATGAGCGGGACGCGGCCCGTGCCGTGGCCGAGGAGCTCGAGCTCGACGCCCTCGACGCGGCGAGCCCCGGCGATGGCTCCGCCGTACCCTTGCGTCGCTGCGCGATCGATCATCCGTGCACCGGGCACGGAAGCGACGTAGGCCAGGCCGAGCACGCTCGACGTGGCCCCCGTATCGAGAAGGAAGAGACCGTCGGGCGCACCGCGAGCCGCAGCGCGCACCAGGATCTGTCCGGCGACGACCCAGTACGGAGCCCCCGCCGCGAGCCGCTCCCCGTCCTGCACGAGCGTCAGGGTCCGTCGGCCCGGATCGATCGTCACCCGATACCCCTCGAACACGCCGGGACCGAGGATGCCCTGGTACCGGCCGGTCGGGTCGAGATCTTCCGCGTTCGTTGTGACGAGGGCGTCCTCGAACGCGAGTTCTCCGAACGCGACTTGCGGCACGATCCCCCGAGCGGAGCGATGACGGCCACTGCCGCCTCCACCGAACGTCGTCTCCTCGCCGAGCGCCTCGAAGCCCGCGCGGCGCGCCACGCGATCGACGAGGAAAAGGCCTCCGCTCCCGGTGTCCAGCAGGAGCCGCACCTTGCGCCGGCTCGCTCCCAGTCGGGCGGTGACGGTCCACCCGGCGGGCTCGGCCGATGCTCCGACGACGGGGATGAGCGCAAGCTCGACCCGCATCGGCCGTGACGAAACGGGTTGCCAGATGCGCCGGTCCGCGAGCACGCGCAGCCAGCCCAGCGTGCCGCGGGCACCCTCCCGGCGATCCGGATCGTCGCGTTCGGCGATCGCCAGATACCGCGCGAGGCGCTCGGCGGCCTCGGTGCGGCTGTTCGTCGCCTCGGCGGCCCGGAGCACCACGCGTGCATCACCGGGGTCCGCTTCGAGGGCCCGGCGCATCCACTCGATCGCCTCCTCGCCACGGCCCTCCGCCAGGCGCACCGCCCCGAGCACGCTCAGACCGCGCGCCGAAAGCGCGGTCGGGGTCGCGTGGCGCTCGATCACCCGACGAGCCTCGTCGATGCGACCCGCGCGGTACAACGTCGCACCCGCGGCCGACGCGAGAGGCCCGCTCGACTCGACGCGATCACCAAGTCGGGAGACCTCACTCAACGCGTCGACCCATCGATCGGAGTCGATCCACGCTTCGATCCGACCGGCGAGCGCGCGCTCGTCCGCCGGCCGAGCGGCCAGGATCGCCGAGAAGGCCTCGGCCGCCTCCGCTGACCGGCAACCGCGCAGGAGCGACTCCGCGTCCTCGATGGACCGGACCGGATGCCCTCGCTCGTCGTCGAGCCCCACCGCGCCGTTCGGGCCTGCGACGAGGAGAAAGGAGGCCATCAGCCCGGCACCGGCTGCGGTCACGCCTCGGCCTTCGTCCGCTGGACGAAACGCAGCGCACGCCAGCGGTTGAGCGCCGCGGCCACCTCGAACCGCCTCGGCCGAGAGAGATCGAACGCGACCGGTGGCGCGAACGCGTCCAGTCCTTCGCGGTCGAACCGCTCGTCGAATGCGGCCACGATCTCGCCCACCGTTCGTTCCTCGCCGAGCCGGAGCGCCAGGTCCTCGAGGCATCGAGCGATCGCGGCGATCTGTCCGGCCTCGGTGATCGGATCGACCGCATCAAGCGAGATCGAGTGCGGTCCGACTCGCACGGATCGGCCTCCGCGAACGCGTCCGCCGACGCGGCCCGCTGTTTCCACCGTGGTCGGGTCTGGTGTGCGGGACGCGGGCCGGCGTAGCGACGGCAGGGCCTCGAACAGGCGCGCGGAGCGCGTCGCCGCCGCGATCTCCCGCGCCTCGAGCGTCCGATCGACCGGTCGACCCCCGTCGAGGAGCACCACCGTATCGGCGACGTCGGCGAAGTCGCCGATCGCTCCCGTCGCGAGCACGGTCGACACACCGCACACCTCGTAGAGCTCCCGCGCTCGATCGAGGAACGGCGTGATCGAGTCCATCGCCCGCGGCACGAGGCGCTGCATGCGCCCGTCCCGAGCGAGCCAGCGTGGAGCGGATCGGTCCTCGTCGACGAGGAGGAGCCGCGCGCCGACCTCGAGCGCCTCGGCCACCCCCGCGGCCTGCGAGACGACCGCGCTCGCGCGCTCGGCCGAGAAGCATGCCGTGCGAGTCCCCCACGGCGTGTCGTCGAGGAAGGCCGAGAGGTCGACTCCGTGAACGTAGCGGCCGGGGTCCTGGCGGATCGCGACGGCGTCGGGCAGCGTCACGACCCCATGCCACGGATGGCCATGCGGGTGGGCCTGCACGCCGGCGGTCAAGGCGTCGACGAGCGCCGACTTCCCCTGGAACGCGCCGCCCACGACAATCGTCACGCCCGCCGGGATGCCGAGCCCGCGAACGGGTCCACCCGGAAGGTCGAGACGCACGGCGAGCGACTCCGGTGCGGCGAGCGGTGGTCGCGCGAGCGCGGGGCCATCGCTCGCACTACGCAGCGTCGTCCCGTCCTGCAGGAACCCGACGAGCCCGCGGCCCGGGAGTTGGCTCTGGAGCATCCGATGCTCCTCGACCGTCCGCCCGGCCTGCCGCGCTTGCGAGAGCGACTGCGAGGAGCACGCCAGCGCGGCGGTCGAAAGGCGCGTCAGGTCCTCGAGGAGCAACCTTTCGCACTCTGCCCCGCTGATCCGGCCCGACGCGGCCGGCAGGTCGACGAGGAATCGGATCTCGATCGTCTCAGGAGTGATCCGGCATGCCGAACGCTCGACGACCGCCGCGCCGATCTCCTGGATCCGGATGCGCGGCTGGCCCGGGCGCGCTCCGCCGAGGCGCTCCGAGACCTCGACCGCACGGCGCGCGAGCCAATCTTCGACACCGATTCGCGCGGCCACGCCGGTCCCGATGTCCGGGGCGAGACCCGCCGAAAGCCGCCCGAGCAGCACGCGCACGTGCGCGGGTCCATCGAAAGACCCGGCGGGCACATGGTCCACGTGGACCGAGAACTCCCCCACGGCATGCCGGCCGGCAATCTGCCGATAGCGCGCGAACGATGCTCCGTCGAGCGATCGGAGCAAGCGACGAAGCGTCGAGCCCGCTTCGACCACTGGGGGAGCGGCGGCCTTGACGCGGACCGACCCGGGATGGCGCGCCTCCGGGGGCCGTCGTCCACCACGCGGAGGCGAAGAGCGCGGGGGTCCGAGCACGCGCTTCACCGACCGACCACGTGCGCGACCGACGCGACGAGGAGACCCGCGGCGATGGCGTATCCCAGTACGACCCGCCCGCGCGCCTGAGCCATCCGTCGCGACAGGTCTCGCTCGGCCGCCCACGCGTCGAGATCGTTTCGCCGCGCCCGTGTCAGGAGCTCACGAACGAATCGGTCGCCGCTCTCGAGCAACGCCGGAACGCGCCAGGCCGTTCCTGCTCCGTCGACCAGGACCGCCGCCGGGATCCATCGTCCGCGACGGGTGAACGCCGGCTCGAAGTCCAGGCGCGCGAGGCTCCCGAGCTCGACGCGCGACTCGCGCCGGCCGGAAACGACGACGAGCGCGTCGTCGGTGAGACGAAACGCATGCCTCGTCTCGGCCCCGCTGCGCACGACGATCCACGCCGCGGCAGCGCCGACGACGGTGAGAAACTGGGCGGCGCGACGTCCCACCGTTCCGCGACTCACGGCCGCACCGAGCGTCCCGAGCAGGGTCGCGGCGAGCACGGATCCGCCAAGCGCGCGCGGCAGCCAGCGCGCCGCAGCGCCGCAGCGGAACTCCGACGCCGGGTGCTGCTCAGACTCCGCCATCCGCCCTCCGACCGCTCGAGACGTCGTCCAGACGAGGGATCTCGACCGGCGCGAATCCCACGGCGTCGGCCGCGACGAACACGAACCGGATCCCCCTACGCTCGCCGTGGACCGCGACTCGATGATCGTCGCCGTGGAGATGGCCGTAGACGCACACGCCGACCCCTCCGCGCTCCAGCACATCGACGACCTCGGTCGGCGGACGGCCGTCGATCCATGGGGGAAAATGCACGAGGGCCAATCGCGGCAACGAGCGGTCGAAGCGCGCATCGGCATCGGCGATCGACGCTCGCAGGCGCTCCACCTCGCGGCGGAAGATGCGCGCGTCGCCCGGCTCGGCCCGCGGGTCGGCGGGATCGCTCCAGCCGCGTGCGCCGACGATCACGAAACCGCCGAGCGCATGCGCGTCCTTGTGCAAGAGATCGATGCCCGGAGGCAAGACGCTCCGCACGCGGCCGGCGCTCGACCACCAGCTGTCGTGATTGCCGCGCAGGAGGAGCTTCCTTCCGGGACGGGCGGCGATCCAGGCCAGATCCGGCGCAGCGGACTCGAGGCTTCGGGCCCACGACAGGTCGCCGGCGAGCAGGACGACATCGTCCGGATCCACCCGCTCGTCCCAGGCACGGGCCATCCGGGGCGGGTGGTCGCGCCACAACTCGCCGAACACGTCCATGGGCTTCTCCCCCGTGCCCGAGAGATGGAGATCGGCGAGGGCGAAGAGCTTGGTCATCGGGTTCGGAGAGTCCCGACGAGGCGCTCGGGACCACGGCCGGGCGGATTGTAGGCGAGGGGGACCAGCCCCGCCAAAGGCGCTCGCCGGGCGGCGGCGCACGGCGGATATCCTAGAATACCGGGATGCGCGTGACGTCGATCCTCGCAACGGCGGCCCTGATTCTGCTCGCGCCGCCGGGCACCACCGCAGCCGAGTACGTGGGATCGGCTGGTCTCTTCGGCCTCGAGCGCGTGACGATCGTGTATCCGGCGACCGCCGGTCAGGACGGGGCGACTCATCGCCTCTGCGCCGAGCGGCGCGCCGCCTACCTGCGCCACAAGCACCGCGTCGACCCGACGGTCGTGGCCGACTCGGCCGTGACGCCCGAGCAGTTGCGCGGTGACCTGTTCGTGATCGGCTGGGACAACCGGCTCATCGGCACCGAGCGTGCGCCGAAGCCGTTCGGTGAGATCCCCGCGGGCCGGTCGTTTCTCGGTGGGATCCGCGTCGGCGAAGACGAGGACCTGCTGTTCGCCACGGCGTCGCCCTACAACCCGGAGCGACTGCTCGTGTTCTGGTCGCGCACAAACGTCGAGATCGATCGGTACCTTCCCATGCCGTTCACCGGATCGGACTGGGCGGTGTTTCGCGACTGCACGATCCTGCGGCAAGGGAACTTCGAGAATCGGGCGGTCTGGCCGCCTACGCGCAACCGGTACGCCGAGCACGACCACTCCCTGAGCCGGGGAAAGCTGAGCGCCCAGCGGAAATCGGCTCGTTACACCGTGCACTACGTGCCCGACTCGCTGTCGAGCACGGAGGTCGATCGCGTGCTCGCTCTACGCGAGGCGGCGCTCGGGAGCGCCATCGGTTTCCTCGCGGATCCTGGCCCCGAGTTCCGCATCGACCTCTACCTGTACCCCGATCGCACGACCAAGCGAGCTGAGACCGACGTCAACGACGTCGTGCACAGCATCCCGGCGGCCCGGGCGTTGTATGTGACCGCCGAGTACGCCCGAGCGCCGAGCCCGCACGAGGAGATCCACCTCGTCGCGCGGGCGCTGTGGGGACCGTGCTTCCATACGGCGCTCTACGAGGGCCTCGCCGTCGCGCTCGAACGGCCCGCCGACCTGGACGCGTTCGCCGCGCTGCTCGTCGATCGCGGCGCGCCTCCCTCGCTCGCGACGCTGCTCGACGAGGAGGCGCTCCGTGCGCTGAGCGTGGAAGCGATGGCGTTTCCGGCGGCCGGCCTGCTCGTCCGCTGGTTGATCGATACCGGAGGGCTCGACCTCGTGCGGCGCGTGTACTCGGCGAAGCCTCTCACGCCCGAGGGGGTCGCAGCGGCGCTGGGCGGGGGCGCGCGGGACCCGAACGCCGAGTTCGCAGCCTGGGTTCGGGAACGGGCGCTGAGCGCAGGGCCGACGTTTCGCTACCAGACCGCACTGGCCCAGTCGGACCGTCTCCTCGTGGCGAGCGATCCCGCTGGCGCGCTCGCAGCGGCCCAGCGAGCCCTGGCGCTACGTCCCGGCGACCCTGTCGCTCAGCTCAAGCGTGGGTCCGCGCTCTCAGCCGCAGGAGATCGCGTCGCCGCCGAGACGACGTTTCGCGAGATCTTGGCCCTGCCGGCGGAAGGCGAAACCCTGATGGTCGTCGTCCACGCTCACTACCAGCTCGCGCTCCTGTTCGGCGAGACGGATCGTCCAGACGAGGCGCGCTCGCACTACGAACGGATGCTCGCGCTGCCGGATGTGGGTGGATCGCATCGAGCCGCCCAGGCGGGTCTGGGGCTGACGCCCTGAAGGTGCTGCGGATCAGGGTTCGCGGCGGCGGGTCATCACACGCAATAGCAGGCTGAGCACAGCCGCGGCCGTCGCCAGAGCCGCGGCCAGGCTGAGGACCACCGCAAATACGAGAATCATCACCTGCATATCCGCCTCGGGGTGGAACGCCGTTTGCGGCGGGCGTCGGAGCCTATTGCTCGACGCCGCGGAAGAATATCAGCAAGAAACGGGCCGAACAAGGCTTTCGTGATGAATCACCCGTGCGCTCAGTGCCTTGGGTAAGTTCGTCGCCCGGGCCACCCGAGTCAAGCCGATCGGAGCCCGCTTCGCGTGGCCCGCTTGGGACAGGTCGTGTCCGGTCGCACACGCCCGGCTCACCGCCGCCGGCCGGCCTTGACCTGGGACAGATCGCCGAGTTCGCGCTGGACGACCTCCCGCAACCGGCCCATGAGGCGCGACTCCGCCTGGCGGACGGCCTCGCGGGTCGTGCCGAAGCGGTCCCCGATCTCCTGGAGCGTCTTTGGACTGTCGCTGAGGATGCGCTGATCGAGCAGGGCGCCGTCGCGCTCGGACAGCCCCTCGCGGAAACGCCCGATCACCGCATCGAACCGCTCCTTGAGCTCCCGGCGCGCCACCTGCTCCTCGACATCGGCCGCCCGCGGATCGGCGATGACCTCCTCGGCAGTGCGATCGTCGGCATCCGAGACCGGAGCGTCAAGCGAAACCTCGCGCGACGCGAGAGCACGCTCCACGTCCTCCACGTCGGCCTGAGACACGCCGAAGTGCTCCGCGAGCAAGCGCGGGCCGACCTCGAACCCCGCCGACTGCAGACGCTGCTTCTCGCGACGCAGGTTGCGCAGAAGCTTGCGCCTCGCGTTCGTCGTCCCGACGCGCACGAGGCGGACGTTGTCGAGCAGGAACTTGAGCATGTACGCGCGAATCCAGTACGCGGCGTAGGTCGGCAGCCGGACCCCGAGCTCGGGATCGAAGCGATCGAGCGCTTGGAGCAAGCCGACGTTCCCCTCCTGGATCAGGTCCAGTAGATTGCGCGCCGCACGCCGATAGCCGAGGGCGATCCGGACGACCAGCAGCAGATTGGCCGTGATGAGCCGGAACAGCGCATGCTCGTCCCCGGTCTCGCGATACTGACGAGCGAGTTCCTGCTCTTCTTCACGGTTGAGCGGCGGGTATCGGGAGATCTCCGCCATGTACCGGCGGAATGGATCGA
>Ga0247727_10017519_pt1 | contig 11394 bp, 9 predicted proteins | sample WisWelCaveWW1625_FD_202498 | JGI IMG/M metagenome (GOLD analysis project Ga0247727, IMG submission 202498) | Biofilm microbial communities from Wishing Well Cave, Virginia, United States - WW16-25 | ecosystem: Environmental > Aquatic > Deep subsurface > Groundwater > Cave microbial mat | place... | reverse complement strand
TCGAGCTCGCGGGCGAGCGCTACTACGCCGTCATGGCGAGGACGTTCGCGGACGCACGCCCCGGCGATGTCGTCCTCTACGAGGACAGCTACAAGAACATGTCGGTTGCCATCTCACGGGGGAGCGCCGCTCGGCTGTTGCACGCCGTCCCCGGGCAGCAGATCCGGATCACGCTCGCTGTCTGACGGCGTTGCGGCTAGGAGATGCGCGGTCGCCTCTCCGCCCAGGGGCGAGCATCCTCGACCTGGGCCGCGACTTGAAGCAGGAGGGCGTCACCTGCTGGAGGTCCGATCGCCTGGACGCCGATCGGAAGCCCGTCGGCGCTCCAGTGCAGCGGGAGGGAGATGGCCGGCAGGCCCGTCAGGTTGGCGATCGCCGTGAACGGCGTGAAGACCGTGTTGCGCAGGAGCTGCTCGACGGCTCCGTCGACCTCTTCCTGCCAGCCGATCGGCACTGGCGGCAGCGCGAGGGTCGGCGTCAGGACGACGTCGAACTCCTGCCAGAACGCCACGATGCGCCGCGCGACCGCTTGGAGTTGGGCCACCGCCCGGGCGTAGTCCGCCGCGGAGCTTGTCTGCGCGGCCTCGACGAGCTCACGGTTGAGCGGCGTCAGCGAGGAGAGGTCGTCGATCGGGTGGAGGGCAGGGCCGACCTGCCAGACGGAGATGAAGGTGTGGATGAGGCCCGGTTCCGTCCACGCTGGAGTTGCCTCGACGATCTCGTGCCCGAGCTCGGCGAGAAGGGCGGCTGCGGAGTCCAAGGCCGCGGCGCACTCCGGGTGCACCGGTGTGTCGATCGGTGGCGACGCGGTCATGGCGATGCGAAGTCGGCGAGGCTCGATCTGGATCTCCTCCGCGAACGGCCGCTCGGGCGGCGGCGCCCACGAGGGATCGCCGGTCTCGTAACCGGCGAGGACGTCCAGCAGATGGGCCGCGTCCTCGACGGATCGGGAGAGCGGGCCCGAGGTCGAAAGGCCTTCGAGGGAGGTGAACGGCGCTGCCGACACCCGACCGCGGGACGGCTTGAGACCGAAGACGCCGCAGCATGAGGCGGGAATGCGGATGGAGCCTCCGCCGTCCGATCCGTGCGCGACCGGAAGGAGACCCGCCGCGAGCGCAGCGGCAGCCCCTCCGCTCGAGCCGCCTGGCGTCAGCTCGGGATTCCATGGGTTTCGCGTGGCGCCGTTCAGCTCCGATTCGGTGAACGCGGTCGTACCGAACTCCGGTGTGTTCGTCTTACCGAGGATCACGAAGCCCGCTTCGCGCAGTCGCCGTACGACGGCGGTGTCGAAGTCGGGCACGTGGTCGGCGTAGGCGCGAGACGAGTACGTCGTCCGAATCCCAGCTGTCGGCGTCAGGTCCTTGACGGCGATTGGAACGCCGCGAAACGGAGCGTCACTTGCGGAGGCGTCTGCCGCCCGAGCATCTGCGAGCGCGTCTTCGGCCCGCACGGTGACGAAGGAGTTCAGCTGCGGGTCGAGTCGCTCGATTCGCCCCAGATAGAGCTCGACGAGCTCGACGGAGGAGACCTCGCTCTCGCGAACGAGCCGCGCCTGCTCGACGGCGGAGAGGAACGCCAGCTCCATCTTTGCGACGCTACAGGTTAAGGTGGCGAGGGCCGGAATCGAACCGGCGACACCACGGTTTTCAGCCGTGTGCTCTACCGACTGAGCTACCTCGCCGCGGCACGGCAGTGTACCCGCGCCGGGTGAGCGGCTAGCCTTCCGCGCCGTGGAGGATCGTCGGGAGCGGGAGGTCGCGATCATCGGGGCCGCGCTGGACCTGGGGCAGGGACGCCGCGGGGTGGACATGGGGCCCTCGGCAATTCGCTACGCGGGGCTCGAGGAGCGCCTCCAGAGTCTCGGCTACCGGGTCCGAGACCACGGCAACGTCGAGACGGCAGTCCCGGAGGCGACCGCGCTCCAGGACGAGCGAGCTCGCTTCCTGCCCGAGATCAAGGACACGTGCGAGCGGATTGCCGCGAAGGTGGTCGAGGAGTCGAGCGCCGGCGCGATGCCGCTCGTCCTCGGCGGTGACCACTCGGTCGCACTCGGGACTCTTGGGGGTCTCGCCTCGCTTCACGGTAAGGGGGGCGTCCTCTGGATCGACGCGCACCCGGATATCAACACGCCGGAGACGAGTCCGAGCGGGAACGTCCACGGCATGCCGCTTGCAGCGGCGCTGGGACTCGCCGGCTCTACGTTCGAAAGCGATGCGTGGCCGCTTCCAGCGGTCGATCCGAGGCGAGTCGCGCTCGTCGGTCTCCGCCAGACCGACGAAGGGGAGCGGCGGCTGCTTCGAGAAGCTGGGGTGCGCGTCTTCACGATGAGCGAGATCGACCGGATCGGTGTCGAGCGAGCGATGCGCGAGGCGCTCGATCGTGTCGCCGGGCCGGGGTTCGTACACGTCTCCCTCGACATGGATGCTCTCGACCCGGATGTTGCGCCCGGCGTGGGGACTCCGGTTCGGGGCGGGCTCACCTACCGCGAGGCGCACCTCGCGCTCGAGCTGGTTGCCGAGTCGGGGCTCGCGGGCTCCCTCGAGGTTGTCGAGGTCAACCCGATCCTCGACCGCGAGAACACGACAGCGTCGACCGCCGTCGAGCTCGTCGCCAGCGCGCTCGGGAAGACGATCTACTGATCCGCTGAGTTGTCGTAGCGATCCGGTCGCGAACGCGACCGGCTTCAGGGGTGCCCGCGCGACCGAAATCCCGCGTTAGCGGGTTTCGGTCGCTGCGGAGAACGCAGGGATGATGTCCTGCCCGTACGCGGCGAGGACGTCCTCTTGGCCCTGGGTCATGAGGTAGATGTTGAACTGGTCGACGCCGACGGACTCGAGCTCCTTCAGCTTCGCCGTCGCCTGCTCCGCGTTGCCGAGGACGCAGAAGCGGTCGCAGATCTCGTCCGTTACGAACTCGCCGTGCTTGGCGCCGACGCGCGAGTGCTCGTCGTAGTCGTAGAACTTCCGCACGCGCACGAACTCGGTCAGCTCCTTCGGAATCTCGGACTCGAAGCCGTAGCGCTCGATGAGATCCATGACGTGGTTCGAGACCATCGCCGGGAACCAGCGCACCTGCTCCCGGGCATCCGCGATGTCGTCGGTGATGTGGCTCGGCGCGCAGACGATGCACTTGAGCTGGGACGGGTCGCGTCCTGTCTCCTCGGCCGCCCTCCGTGCCGTGTCCATGATCCATTGGATGATCGCCGGATCGGCGAGCTGGATGATCACTCCGTCGCCCACTCGGCCGGCGACCGCGAGCGCCTTCGGCCCGTAGCCGGCGACCCACATCGGGATCTCGGGCAACTCGGGGCGCACCCACTTGAGCTCGAGCTCCTTGTCGTTCCAGTTGACCAAGCGGCCGTTCATGAAGTCCTTGATCATCGCGAGGCGACGCTCGAACTCGGCGACCTTGACCGGCTGCTGACCGATGTAGCGGCGAGCGGAGTCTCCGCGCCCGATGCCCATCACCATCCGCCCGTTCGAGATGTCATGCAGGGTCGCGTATCCGCTGGCGAGGACTGTCGGGTCACGCGTCCCTGGGTTGGTTACGCAGTGGCCGAACTTCATGGTCGTCGTCGCCTGGGCGGCGAGCGTCAGAAGCGGGAACGACTCCTGCCAGAGGACGTGCGAGTCGTACGTCCAGCCGTACTCGAAGCTGTTCGACTCCGCGAGCTGGAAGAGCTCGACCAGCCGGCTTGACGGAGGGTCGGGCAGTACGGTGACGCCAAAGCTCAGAGGCATGTGTGTCTCCCTTGCGGAGTGGGAGAGCGGATTATCTCCTTACAGACGCGCCCTGCGACGGGCGAGCGCCAGAACAGCTGCGCTCGCGTATCGGTCCACGAGCCAGTCGCCTCGGTGAAGGGTGGCGCGACCATGAGAGCGAGGCCGCCGCCCCCATCGTCGCGCCCCCATCGGCACCCTGGAGTATCGAGCGGCCAGCTCCTGCCCCGTACGAGATCCACCGTGCCCGCTCTTACGCGAGGTGTAAACGCGCGGCTGCTAGCGTCCGCCGCCGCCCGCGACCCAGTCGATCGTCTTCGACGCCAAGCGGTCGAGTGCCGCGACGGCGAGCTCGAGGTGCTCCTCGCTCGTGTCCTCGAGCTTCGTGTGCGAGAGGCCGCGCAGGCTCTGCACGAACATCATCACCGTAGGGACCCCGGCGCGGGCGATCTCGGCGGCGTCGTGGAGAGGGCCCGAGGGCAAGCGGTAGGAGGTGCCGACGAGGTCGACGACCGCCGCTTCGCAGAAGGTCAGGAGGGTCTCGTCGAAGAGGATCGGCTCGATCGACCAGATCCGCTCCCACTCGACGTCGATCCGTTCCTCGGCGGCGAAGCGCTCACTCGCCTCCTTCGCCTGCTCGAGCATGGACGCGAGCTTTGCGACATCCAGGTGGCGCTGGTCGAGGAGTTGCTCCGCGGTCTCGACGACCGAGGTCACGATGCCGGGCTTGCACACCACGCCTCCTGATGTGCAGACGGCGCCTCCGCCCGTTCGCCGTGCGATGTCGCGTATCTCGAGCGCGAGCTTGGCAGCTCCGGCGAGAGCGTCTCTTCGTTCCGCCATCGGGGTCGACCCTGCGTGGGCGGCCTGGCCACGCCACGTGATCCTGTGTCGCTCGACGCCGAAGGTCCCGAGCACGACTCCGAGCGGGAGGCCGAGCGACTCGAGTACCGGACCCTGCTCGATGTGGAGCTCGAGGTAGGCCGCTGCGCTTTCGAGCTCGCTCTGCGCATCGAGGGCGCGGTCGAGGTCGACCCCGTGTGTGGCGAGCGCCGCGGGAAGCGCGACTCCGTCGCGGTCGACGAGCTGACGGAGCTCGTCCTGGTCGCTCATCGATCCGGCGGCGGCGCTCGACCCGAACAGGCTCCGGCCGAAGCGCGCACCCTCCTCGTCGGCCCAGCTGACGAGCCTGACCGTGACGGGTGGGGCTCCCTCCTTTGCGATCCGCCGCATGACCTCGGCGCCGGCAACCACGTTCAGTGCGCCGTCCAACCAGCCGCCGTTCGGGACCGAGTCGATGTGTCCGCCTATGAGCACCGCTCGCTCGGACCCTCCACGAAGCGTGAACCACTGATTCCCGGCCGCGTCGATCGACTCCTCGGCGCCGGTTCCGGCCAGCGTGCCGCGAAGCCACTCGCGCGCACGCTCCCAGGTCTCGGTCCATGCGACGCGCTGGGCGCCGTGTTCGTCCCCGGTGAGCTCGCGGAGCTCCTTCAGCTGGGCGACGGTGCGACTCGGCTGGAGGGGCACGGGCGCGAGCTTACTACCGGTCGCTGCCTACCCAGGCGATTGCGAGTCGGTAAGAATCACGCGCCGTGACTGACGTTGCGGTGGCGCGCGCTCCGCTTCGGGGTGCTGCGCGCGATCTCGACGCGGTTCTGCGTCCCGTACGGGAGAGCAGCCGCCGGAAAGTGGGCACGCTCGCGCAGGCCGACGACGTCAAGGGCCTCGAAGGCCTGCTTCTGGCCCGCCCGCCTCCCGCGTCCGTGCGCTCCCACGAGGACGTTCTCGAGCACCGACATCGTGCGGAAGAGCTGGATGTTCTGGAACGTCCGCGCGATCCCCTTGCGCACGATCGCGTGCGGCGGCGCGCGGAGGATGGATGCGCCGTCGAGCGCGACGATCCCGCCGAAGTGGAGAGTGACGTCCCGGACCTCGAGGAGGGCTATCGGCGACGAACCCACACCGGCAGCGCTTACTGGCGATGTGGCCAGGACGACCGCGGCGTTCGGCCCGAACTCTCAGGGTTACCTTAGCCGTCGAGCGCGTCCACGTATCGTTCGAACGCGTCTCGCCGGCGCCGCGACTGTGCGATTTCTTCCTCGAGCCGGGTGATCTCGGCCAGAAGCTCTTGACGCTCGACCTCCGGGTCGGCTTCGGGGGCGAGCCAGTCTTCGTCTGGCTCTTCCTCCACGGTCTCCTCTTGTGGGTTCCGGCCCGCTAGGACGCTTCGGACGACCGCGGCGTCTTCCGGAGTCATGCGGGCCAATGCCTCCTCATCGATGCGGGGGCCTTCGAGCTCGGCAACCGTCTCCTCCAACTGCTCGAGAAGTGCGGTCTCCCTCCCCTGCTCCGACTCAACGGCATCGCCGATCAGGCGCCGGCGCTGGTTCCGGGCGATCGCCTCACGGTCCACGGGGGCAAGGATAATCGAGCCCGTGTCGTCGGCTCCCTCGCCGCGAGCAGTGCTCGTCTCCGCGTCGGCCGCCGGAGCCGCGGTCTCGTTCGTCAACTTTGGGTTACCGGCGCTCGGTCCGGAACTCAGTGACCGGTTCGGTCTGAGCCTCGCCGGGCTCGGAGCCGTGCTGACCGCGACCTTGTTAGGGTCGGAGCTTGCCTTCATTGGAGTCGGGAAAGCTAGCGGCCGCCGGCGGAGGCGATGTCGCACGAGCTTCACGGAGGGCGGCGCAGGCTGTCTTCCAGCCGAGATTGCATACGATATTGTCCCGAGCCGTGGCGAAGATCCTCCAGGAGCGCGAACAGCTCGCCGGGAACGCGAGCGTCGCCGTCGCCGAGGTGATACGCCAGGCGATCGTGGACGGTGGGTATCCGCCCGGAGCGCGCTTGAAGGAGGAGGAGCTCGCGCGCGAGCTCGGCATTAGCCGCACGCCGGTTCGGGAAGCCCTGCTCGTCCTTCAGGCGGAGGGTCTTGTCGATGCCGCTCCGAACCGCGGTGCAACGGTCCGCGTTCACGACGCTGAGGACCTGGATGACCTCTATCAGCTCCGCGCCCTGTTGGAGGGCTACGCCGCCAGAAGGGCGGCGGCACGCGCATCCGAGGACCTCGTGCGAGAGCTCTGGGCAAGCTGCGAGCGGTTCGAGGCAGTGCCGGACAGCGACGTCCGCGCCCTCGTCAAGGAGAACCTCGCTTTCCACAACGCGATCCTCGAGGCCGCGGGGAGCGCCCGCGTGGCCGGCATGGTGCGCAAGGTGATCGAGCTCCCGCTCGTTTACAAGTCGTACATCTGGTACTCGCCGGAGCAGCGCCGGATCTCGTCGCACTACCATCGGCAGATCGCGAGGGCGGTCGAGACGCGCGATGCGGAGCGCGCCGAGCTGGTGATGAAGGAGCACGTCTTCGAGGCGCGCGACTTGCTTGTGGCACGTGTCCGCGAGCTGGAGGATGCGGAATGAGCAACGCTCGCCTTCGGCTCGCGTTCGCGGGGGAAACCATGTTTCCCCCGCGCGCTCCCTTCTTCCTGGAGAACCTGGGGGAACCTCCCGGTTCCCCCACACCCCTTCCAGCCGCTCATAGGCCAACAGAGGTTGGCCAATGAGCGACGCGGCGGTCGTCGCCGAGACAGCTCAGCGGGATACCAGCGGCCCGGGCCCTCTTGCCGGCCTCCGTGTGCTCGAGCTCGGCATGCTCCTCGCGGGACCTTTCACCGGGCGGCTCCTCGGGGACATGGGAGCCGAGATCATCAAGATCGAGCCGCCGGGGAAGCCCGACCCCCTGCGCGACTGGGGCCACGCGCGCTACGAGGGTCGCTCTCTGTGGTGGCCGGTGCAGTCTCGAAACAAGAAGTGCGTCACGCTCGACCTCCGTCAGGAACGAGGGCAGGCGCTCCTGGTCGAGCTCGCAAAACGCGCCGACGTTCTCGTGGAGAACTTCCGGCCGGGAACGCTCGAGAAGTGGGGAGTCGGCCCGGCTGAGCTCTGGGAGGCCAACCCGAGGCTCGTTATCGCACGCGTCTCGGGCTACGGCCAGACCGGCCCCTACGCGCCACGCCCAGGTTTCGCTTCCGTCGCCGAGGCGATGGGAGGAATCCGTTACATGAACGGCTTTCCCGACCAGCCGCCCCCACGAATGCACATCTCGCTCGGCGACTCGCTCGCGGGGATGTTCGCTTCGATGGGTGTCCTCGCCGCCCTGTACAAGCGTGATGCGCTCGGTTTTGGACGCGGACAGGTCATCGACGTCTCCCTGGTCGAGTCGTGCTTTGCGCTGCTCGAAAGCACGGTGCCGGAATACGACCGCCTCGGCGTCGTCCGCGGCCCGGGCGGGACGGGGCTGAAGGGTGTCGCGCCCTCGAACATCTTCAAGTCGCGCGACGGGAGCTGGATGGTGATCGCTGCGAACGCCGACGGCGTCTTCGGCCGTCTCTGCGAGGCGATGGAGCAGCCTGAGCTCGCGAGCGACCCCAGGTTCGCCACTCACTTCGCCCGCGGTGAGAACCAAGAGGCGATCGAGGCGATCGTCCGCGAGTGGGCCGTCGAGCGAGACTTCGCCGAGATCGACCGCGTCCTCGCCGAAGCGGGCGTGATCTGCGGGCCGATCTACACGATCGCCGACATCTTCGCCGACGAGCACTTCTGGGCACGCGAGATGCTTGTCAAGCACACGGACCCCGGGTTCGGCGAGTACGTCGGCCCAGGCATCGTGCCGAAGTTCTCCGAGACCCCCGGTGCCGTGCGTTGGTCGGGAACTTGGGAGGAAGGGAGCCACAACCAGGACGTGTACGGCGGCCTGCTCGGGCTCTCCGACGACGAGATCGAGCAGCTCGAGGCGGAAAGCGTCCTGTGAGGATCGAGATCTGCGACGTCGGTCCGAGGGACGGGCTCCAGAACGATCCCAAGATTCTCGAGCCCGAGACGCGTGCCGAGCTCGTCAACCGCCTGGCCCGGGCCGGCCTGCCGCGGATCGAGGCGGTCAGCTTCGTCAACCCGGCGCGCGTCCCTCAGATGGGCGGCGCCGAGGAGGTCGTGGCGGCGATCGACCGTGCGCCCGGTGTCCTGTATGCAGGGCTCGTTCTCAACGAGAAGGGCTATGACCGCCTCGCGACGACGAGCCTCGACGACGTCCACTTCGCCTTCGCCTCGACAGAGACCTTCAACATGCGCAACTCGAACGCGACCGTCGAGGAGTCGGTGCAGACGGCAGGGCGGATCGTGGCCCGCGCGCACGAAGACGGCATCCGCGCGACCGTCACGATCGGCGCGTCGTTTGGCTGCCCCTTCGAGGGCAAGGTCGATCCGGGTCAGATTCTCGACCTCGCTGCCCGGCTTGTCGAGGCGGGGCCGGACGAGATCGTCTTCGCCGACACGATCGGGGTCGCCGTGCCCAGCCAGGTCAAGCAGCTCGTGACCGAAGGCGTGAAGCTCGGCAGGCCGGTCGCCCTTCACCTCCATAACACCCGCAACACGGGCTTCGCGAACGCGTACGCGGCGATCGAGGCGGGCGCTTCCGTGCTCGACGCGTCCGTCGGCGGCGTGGGCGGCTGCCCCTTCGCGCCGCGCGCCTCGGGCAACATCTGCACCGAGGATCTCGTATACATGCTCCACGGCGAGGGGATCGACACCGGTGTCGACCTCGACGCGCTCATCTCCGTCGCCGAGTGGCTCGAGGGCATCCTCGAGCGGCAGCTCGACGGACAGGTCTACCGCGCGGGGACGTTCGCCCCGGTCGCTGGCTAAGAGGAGGAGGAAGGAATGGCCTACAGACTCGGGGTCGACGTCGGGGGAACGTTCACCGACCTCTTCCTCGTCGACGACTCGGACGGCGGTGCGCAGTTCCGCGTCAAGACTCCGTCCACGCCCACCGACCCCTCGCAGGGGGTGCTGAGCGGCGTCGGCCGGATCTGCGACGAGGCGAGCATCAACGTCGCGGAGCTTCGCAACATCCTCCACGGCACGACCGTGGCAACGAACGCGGTGCTCGAGTCGAAGGGCGCGCGGGTTGGGCTGATCACCACGATGGGCTTCAAGCAGATTCTCCATCTCGCTCGCTCTCAGACACCGGGGCCGCTTGCCGGCTGGATCATCATGATCAAGCCCGATCCACCGGCTTCGCTCGCCGATACGCGTGAGGCGACCGAGCGGATGGACGCTCGAGGCGGAACGGTCGTCCCAGTCGACGAGGCGCAGGTAGAGGAGATCGTTCGCGACCTGGTGGACTCCGGCGTCGAGTCGCTCACGGTGGGCCTCGTCAACTCGTATGTCAACCCGGCTCACGAAGAGCAGATCGGCGCGATCGTCGAGCGGCTCTACCCAGGCTTCCCGGTGACGCTCTCAGCACACGTCCTGCCGGAGTTCCGCGAGTACGAGCGGACGCTGACGGCGTGCATGAACTCCTACGTCCGGCCGCGCGTCGCGAGCTACGTCAGCCATCTCCAGTCCGAGCTGAAGGGGATCGGCGCCAAGGCCGAGGTCAACCTCCTTCGCTCCGACGCGGGCCTGATGACCATCGCGGAGGCGACTCGGAACCCGATCTACGGGATCCTGTCGGGTCCGTCCGGCGGCGTCGCCGGAGCGCTCTATGTCGCCCGCAAAGCCGGCTTCGAGAACATCCTCACCTTTGACATGGGCGGCACGTCCACCGACGTGGCGCTCTGTCAGAACGGCGAGCCGACGATCGGCCGCGAGACTTCGATCGGCCACTTCCGAATCAAGGTGCCGTCGGTCAACGTCCACACGGTCGGAGCGGGGGGCGGCTCGATCGCCCACGTGCCCGAGCTGACGAAGGCGCTCCGCGTCGGCCCGCAGTCGGCTGGCGCCGACCCCGGTCCCGCCGCCTACGGGAAGAGTGGCACCGACCCGACCGTGACCGACGCGAACGTTGTGCTCGGGCACCTGCCGCCGCGGCTGCTCGGCGGCGAGATGGAGCTTGACGCGGACGCGGCCCGCGCCGCGGTCCAGCAGGTTGCGGACGCGATGGGGCTCGGCTCGGTCGAGGAGGCGGCCGAGGGCATCGTCGCCATCGTCAACGAGAACATGGCGGGTGCGCTGCGGCTCGTCTCGGTGCAGCGTGGCCACGACCCGCGTGAGTTCGCCCTGGTCGCATACGGCGGCGCGGGGCCTCTGCACGCGAACGCCGTGGCGGAGATCATGGGCTCCTTCCCCGTGCTCGTACCGCCCGCGCCGGGCCTGCTCTGTGCCATCGGGGATCTCGTCGCGGACTTCCGAGACGAGTTCGCGCAGACGTACATCCGTGTCCTTCCCGAGGCCGATCAGGGTGAAGTCGCATCGATCCTGGAGAGCCTCGGCGAGCGTGCGAAGGCGTTCCTCGACGACGAGAGGATCGAGCTCGACCGCCAGCACATCGCGCACACGGCGGACATGCGCTACCACCGTCAGGGCTACGAGATTCCCGTCTCGATCGATCCTGGGGATGTCCGCGCAAACGGGCTCGGAGGGCTCGAGGAGCGGTTCAACGCGCTGCACGAACAGCTCTACGGCTTTCGCATGCATGACACGCAGGCGGAGATCGTCAACCTCCGTGCGGTCGGCGCCGGCGCCGTGCCGAAGCCTGAGCTGCCGACCGGCGACATTGGGCCGCCCGACCCTTCCGGCGCGGTCGTCGAGGAGCATGACGTGGTGTTCGACGGCGAGCGGGTGCCGACGAAGATCTACGACCGCGCCATACTCCAGCCCGGCGCGGTGCTCGGAGGGCCGGCGA
>Ga0247727_10017518_pt1 | contig 11395 bp, 9 predicted proteins | sample WisWelCaveWW1625_FD_202498 | JGI IMG/M metagenome (GOLD analysis project Ga0247727, IMG submission 202498) | Biofilm microbial communities from Wishing Well Cave, Virginia, United States - WW16-25 | ecosystem: Environmental > Aquatic > Deep subsurface > Groundwater > Cave microbial mat | place... | reverse complement strand
CGAATTGCGTCAGGACGTTGATTTCCCTAGACTGATATTTCATTTCTCTTGCGTCCCACGCGCCGCCGTAGAGCGCGTCGTTGCCGCCGTCGCCCAGCACCCGGTCGTTGCCCGCGCCGCCGTTGAGGAAATCATTCCCGTGCTCGCTCGCACTGAGAATGCTGGTGCTGTTGTCGCCCTGGAGCAGGTCGTCGCCGGCGCCGCCGGAAAGAAAATCCCCCTCCACGTCGTTCGGCGTATCGGTGTTGCCCGCCTCGATCGCGGCTTCGAGAGTCACCATGTCCTGGCCGAAGATGCGGTCGTCGCCCGCCCCGCCCATCAGCATGTCCTGCGTCCCGGTCGTCAGCGAGATGGAAAGCGGCGCCCTGCCAGTACCGCCGATCAGGACGTCGTTCCCCGCGCCGGCGTGCGCCCAGATCCTCCCGGAGCCCTCCTGCCAGATCAGATCGTCGCCTCCCGCGTGCGCGCGCACGTAGTCCACGTTAAGCGTGTCCGTGCCTCCTCCGCCAAGACGGATGTTGTCGTTCGCATTCGAATCAACCCGGAAGTCGGACTTGTTCGGATCCGCGACAGTGGTCGTGACCGGATTTCCCAGGTCATCCAGTACGTACTGCACCGGGTCCGAACCCGGCACCGTCCGCCACTCGCGGTCGCCGAGGATGTCGCGCGTGGTGACGGGAAGCCCGTCAGTTTCCTCGCGGGCGTCCAGTGCGAGCGTGATGGAATGCGAGACCGGCGTGCCCCCTGGATCGCTCGGCGCGGGCAAGAGCGTCGCGGTAAAGGCAATGTTCTGATCAATGTCGATATCACCGTCCTGCGCGAGCGCAAAGGTGACTGTGCTCTGCCCTTCGGGAACAAGAATTTCGACTTCACCGTCGGTAAACGCGATGGCCTCGTCGCCGACGATGGCCTTGAACTTGTCGGCCAGGGCGCCGAGCCCGTTGCGCAGCAGTTGTCCGCCAAAGAAGGCGGGAAACGGAAGCGAAACGGTAAAGGTCTTCGAAAGCCCCTCCTTGAGCGCGGCAACAATGCCATTCGGCGCCGAGTGGTTCGGATCGCCGTAGAGGTTGCGTCCGGCGCCCTCCGCGAGCTGAATCTCGTTTCTCGCATCAAGCGCAATGCCGAAGTCCTGGTTCCTGAAATCCTGGACAATGACCCTGTTGCTGCCGAGCCGTCCTCCGGCGATCTCAATCTCGGCGCTAGTGCGCACATCGCCGCTGCGCAGCCGAATGCGAAGGCCATCTTTCTCCCACGCCCCAGCAACACTCGTACTGCGCTTGGCATTGGCGATCGATAGTGTTGCGCCGTCAATCTGAATCGACCCCAGGTGGTCGGTATCCCGGATCATTTCCTGCTGCTGGCCCTCGCGCGCGAATACCAGGTACGTGTCAGCTCCCGCGCCGCCCTCGAGCACATCGTTTCCCGGGCCCCCGCTCAACGAATCGGCGCCGTCCCCGCCCCGTAGGGTGTCATCCCCCGCGTTGCCGTAGAGCTTGTCCGCCTCGGCGCCGCCCTCCAGCGTGTCTACGCCAAGGCCGCCGACCATGAAGTCCTCGCCACCACGTCCGACGAGCACGTCCGTTCCGTCCCCGCCATAGACGAGATCCGCGCCCCCGCCTCCATTGAGGGTGTCATTGCCTGCACCGCCAATCACGAATGCGCCTTGATTGGAGTCATCGGTCAACGTGACGCCAGTATCGGAGGTAGCGACGTAACCTGTTCGCTTCGCGCCAAGCAGTGGCTCGATCTGCTCGAGCACGCCCTCCGGGACCGCGAGGCCGGCGGTTGCAGTCAGCGACGCATTTCGAAATCCAGACGTCAGATAATTGGCGATGTACGGAATGCCCCTCTTAACCCCCGAGAGTCCGCTCAGATCGAACTTCACACCGCCCGCAACATCGCTATAAAACTCGCGCTGGAACACATCCGCTTCGCTATAGTGCTGCAGCGCGAGCGCGATAAGCCCGTAGTTCAGCGCGAAGGTCGCCGCCGGATCAGAGAACGCCGGACCGCCGCGGTTGAGGCGCGCTATATCCTCGGCGAAGTGGTCGAGCATCTGATCCGTGGTAATCACCCCCGGGAATCCCCTTTGATGCCTGACGAGGTGGGAAAGCATGTCCCTTTGGGTCTCACGCGCTTTGGCAAAGTAAAGAGACGGATCAAATATTCCTTCGAGCACGCGTTCGTTTCTCCGCACCTCCTGACCAAAACGAGCACTCAAGAGCAGCGCTTCGTGGAGAGCCATCGAGTGCAAGGAATCGAACGGTGAAAGTTTGTTGCTCCCAACTTCAAGTGGCTCGCGACGCGGTGCAATCCGACGGAACTTGAAAGTACTCAGAGCCTCACCAACAACTGAATAGTCCACGATCTGTTGCCGGCGAGCGTTGTAATTGCCGCTGATCGAGTACGCATCAAGCTGCGGGTCGTCGTAGCGCGCTTGAATCGTGGCAATCGTGTTCAGGTTGAGTGCGAAAAACGGTGCCGATGCGAATACCGTTGCCGGACGGTTAAACAGCAATGCAATCATTGACGCTAGGCCGCCGCCAAGGGAATGGCCGGTAAAGGAAATATTCTCGGCGCCAGGATTTTCTGCCTTGACCTGTAGAACAAGCTCGATTGCCTGTTCGTATTGCGGCGTCAGCGTGCCCAGAAAAGCGAGCGCGAGATTGGCTCGCCAGTCCGGTCCCTGCAACAAGTCATCAGTCGTCCCGGTAATACTGATGACGATCTCCCCGGTAGCGAGATTGCGGAATACGCCTGTCGAAAACCCCGACCCAAGCGGCGGCTCAAAAGGCGGGGTAGCCAAGTCACCATCGGCACGATATCGAACACGCTCCCAACCTTGCGGAACGGGAAGATCGTTGACCGATTGGCGCGTCGCGTCATAAACGTGCCCCGCCATCATCGCGTATTCGAAGAGTTCTGCCATGGCTCACTCCCGTTGAGTGACCGTCAATTCCTAGCAAAGCTGTTGCCGGCGCGTGTCCGTTGGCGAGAATTCCCGTATCACGGACCACACGCCGATGTTGAGTTTCTCCTTCCCCTCTGCCTTAAGCGGACCGCGGAGTTTCTCGATCTCCGATTTCCTCGGATGCATCCATAAATTCTGACGCATGCCAGGCGGAACCTCTCCCGGACTAACGCGCTCCCACGGTCCCCCTTGTCTTGAGCGAAAGTAAACAAAAGGGGGGTTGGGATTGCCGTACAACATACATTGACCGCCGCCACCCAGTGCGATTACCACGATGACATCCGCACCGCTCACGTCAAGCGCAATCGGGTATATATCGCTTCGCCATTCGATCCTGACCGAATCTGCAACTCTGATTCGCGCTTCCTTGAGTATTCCACCAGGATTCTGCCAATCGATAATTGTGCGTTTGTCTACTTCTGTGCGCTTGACGACAATGATTCTTCCGTCGTGAAGTTTGACCTCTTCCTCCCACTCTCGCACGATGTCACAGGCGCTTAGCATGAGCGCAAGGCTTGCTGAAAGAACCATTCGAGGAAGCGAGCGTCTTGCAGACAGCACAATCGGATTGCGTACCATTTAGCGCTCCATTAGTGCGTAGGCCTTGCCGTCAATTGTTCGCCGCGCGGCCGTAGATTCGAGAATTTCTGGCATAGCTGCTCCCCTATTTCTAAACTGTAGCTAGCAGAACCTCTGGCGTCGCTTATTTACAGGCGAGAACTCCAGAATCTCCTTGGTCCCTAGAAGTGGCCCCGCAAATCTGAACAGCGTTATAAGTGGAAACTCCGGGTATAAAGCCGGACCGAAATCGGTTTGGCGATAAGGAGTTTCTGATGATGAAGAAGAAGGCATCGGGTCGGCGCAGCCGCCGCACCCACAACGCAGTGTTCAAGGCGCAGGTGGCGCTGGCGGCTTTGCGCGAAGACCGTACCATGGCCGAGCTGTGCGAGAAGTTTGAACTGCATCCCAACCGGATCACGGAATGGAAGCGCCAACTGCTTGAACGCGCAGCCGAGGTGTTTGACACCGGCGCACGGCCGGAGCCGGTGAACCTCGCGCCGTTGCACGCCAAGATCGGCCAACTGGCGCAGGAGAACGATTTTTTGGAAGGCGCGCTCACCAAAGCCGGATTGCTGAGCGCAAAGCCATGATCGACCGTGAGCACGAACTGAGCATCACGCGCCAAGCGAAGCTGCTGGAGATCAGCCGTGGAACGGTGTACTACCTGCCTCGGCCCGTGAGCCTGGCCGATCTGGCGCTCATGCGCAGACTCGACGAACTGCACCTGGAACACCCCTTCATGGGGGCGCGCATGCTGCGCGGCCAATTGGCCCGGCAAGGCATCCACGCCGGCCGGCGTCACATCAGGACGCTGATGCTGCGCATGGGCATCGAAGCCCTGGCGCCGCAGCCGGGCACCAGCAAAGCCGCGCCGGGCCACAAGATCTACCCGTACCTCCTGCGCAAGCTCGCGCTCAAGCGGGCCAACCAGGTCTGGGCGCTCGATACGACCTACATTCCCATGGCGCGCGGTTTCGTCTACCTCACCGCCGTGGTCGACGTGGTCAGCCGCAAGGTGCTGGCGCACAAGCTGGCGATCACGCTGGAAGCCGTTCACGCCAAGGAGGTGATCGAGCAGGCCTTCGCCCGGTACGGCGTGCCCGAGATCGTCAATGTGGACCAGGGCAGCCAGTTCACCGCCGAGGAGTTCACCGACGCCGTGCTGGCCAAGGGCTGCAAGCTGTCCATGGACGGGCGGGGCGCCTGGCGCGACAACGTGTTCGTCGAGCGCCTGTGGCGCAGCGTGAAGTACGAACGGGTGTACCTCAAGGCCTACGAAAGCGTGAGCGCAGCCCGCGCCGACATCGCCGACTATCTGGACTGGTACAACGCGCATCGCGGTCATTCAAGTCTCGAACGGCTCACGCCGAACGAAAAGTACCTCGCGGCGTTGCTGCCAATGGCGCTCGCCGCGTAAGATGAAATCCTTGGTGCGCCCCGAGTTGCCCACCGCGGCTTCGCGTTCGTCGCAAGCGACGCACGCCGCCGTGGACAACTCTGCACCGATCGTGACCCACCCAGAGTCCACTTATAAATCGGGGAAAGTTGTTCAAACAAACGGAGCCACTTCTCATGGCGACTATCCCTCGAGATAGGTTTTTTACTTACTCGTCTTTGCCGGTCGGACAATGGTCGTCAGATCCCTAGCAAGACGTGGGTTCGCGTCAACCTTCAGTTTCGTTGACAAGTCGATGCGAGAACCGGATCTGAGCTGCAACTCTTCGTATTGATCAAAAAAACTGCGTGTATTGGCAAGCAAATTCGGCTTTGCTTCGGTAGGTAATTGTTCAAGCCGTATGCGGTTCCATTTATCTCCATCGAGCCGGAAAACGACATAAGGCTGGTCGTCCCGAAACGCTTGGCCGGACAGTAGCTCCCACTCTTCGATCGCCGCTCCTGACCCAGGTACTCCAACTAGGTAGACGGTGCTACTGCCGAATACGTCCAGCAAAATTGGCTGCAGCGTCCCTTCCCATTGAATCGTCCGCGAGATCGGCGCTGGCAGGCTCGCCCTAATCGATCCACGCTCATAAAGCCACCCGACCTGGAATCCCGCGCCAACGTCCATCACGCGACGATAGTGATCGGAACGCTCAGCAACGATTACCTTTCCGCTTGAAAGCCGTGTCTCCTCGGTCCACTCAACGTCCTTGTGACTTGAGCAGCCGACAGAACCAAAGAGCAATCCAACAAGCATCGAGCTGCCAATCAGTCTTAATAGCCACCCAATCACAGCAAGTCGCAATTTGAGAAAGGCCCGGATCGCGACAATACTGTCGTAGCCCTCACGATTTAGTCCGGCGACCAACTCTCTTGACTGCTTATAGGGTGAGGCGCCGTTCGCTTTCGAGTCCACTCGCCGCGGTTCACCCTGCGGCGAGGCGGCGAGCACACTTTGTAAGTTCACGTGGCTACGTGTTGGCATGGAATAGCTCTCCGTCCTGAGAATTGGATTCGTCGTTTCAGCACCATCTTTACGACTTAACTTTGTCTTCTTCAATCACGCTCATCTGCGTCGGCGGCTGACTGGCCAACGTCGCCCCAAACTGCAACACCTCATCCACCTTCAGGCCGCGAGGCAGCTGGTGCGCAATGAAAAGCAGCGTCACCTTCCCCTTCAACTGGTTCACCGTCTGCGCGAAGCTCTCAGCCGTAGGCGCATCGAGGTTACTCGTCGCCTCGTCGAAAATCAGCACCCGCGGATACTTGAGTAGCGCCCGCGCGATCGCGATCCGCTGCCGCTGCCCTCCGGAAAGCCCGACGCCGTGTTCGCCGAGCGGAGTCTGGTAGCCCTGCGGCAAGGCCTCGATGACGCTGTGGATCTCCGCCATGCGGCAGGCCTCCGCAATCTGCGCAAACCCCGCCCGCGGGTTGGCCATCTGCAGGTTGTCGTACACGGTGCCCGAGAAGAGCGTGGTCTCCTGCGGCACGACGCCAAACGCGGAGCGCAATTCATTCGCGCTCATGGTTCGCGTGTCCTGGCCCTCCATCAGGATGCGGCCGTCGGTGGGCGGGTAGAAGCCGAGCAATAGTTTCGCGAGGGTGCTCTTGCCGCAGCCGCTGGGTCCCACCAGCACGGTGAGCTGCCCGGGCTTGATGGTGAGGTTCAGGTTGCGGTAGAGCCACGGATACTTGTCGGAGTAGCGGAACGAGACCGACTGGAATTCGATGCGCCCCGCCTTCGCCTCGCGCCCGCCCGCGCGCTGCGGAATGAGCGCGTGCGGCTCGGTGGGCATGTCCATGACGTCGCCCAGGCGCTGCACCGCGATCTCGGCCTGCTGGAATTGCTGCCACAGTCCCACCAGCCGCAGCATCGGCTGCGACAGGCGCGAAGCGAACATCTGGAACGCGACCAGCATGCCGATAGTGAAGGTGGCCCCGCCCACGGCGGCGAGCGCGGCGCTGTCCATGACCAGCAGCGCGCCGAAAATGAGGATGCCGAGCGTCATCACCTGCTCGAGCGCGTTGGCCGCGACGTTGTACGAGTTGGCGAGGCTCCGCGTCTGGAAGCCCGCGGCGAGGTACTGCGCCAGCAGCCCGCCGTAGCGCTCCTCCAGCACCGGCTCCATCTGCAGCGACTTGACGGTGGCCATGCCGGAGACGTACTCGGTGACGAAGGCGGTGTTGCGCGCGCCGGCCAGGAACTGGCGGTTGAGATTGGCACGAAAGAGCGGCGTGACCGCGATGCTCAGCACCACGATCAGCAGCAGCACGGCGAGCGCGACGAGCGTCAGCTTCCAGCTGTACCAGAACATCACCGCAAGGAACACGAACAGGAACGGGCAATCGAGCAGCAGCGCCACCGCGGCCCCGGAGACGAACTCGCGAATCTGCTCCACCGCGTTCAGCCGCGCCACCAGCACGCCCGTCTGCCTGCTCTCGAAATACGGCAACGGCAGCCGGAACAGGTGCCGGAACACCGAGTGCCCGAGCACCGCGTCCACCCGGTTGCCGGTGTGCAACACAAGGTACTGGCGCATCCAGCTCATCACCGCGCCGAAGGCCATGAACATCGCCAGGCCCAGACCCACCACCCAGAGCGTGCTCTCGGTGTGGTGCACCACCACCTTGTCGATCACCACCTGCGTGAAGATCGGCGCGGCGAGGCCCGCGAGCTGGATCGCGAGCGAGGCGAGCAGCACCTCGCGCCAGATGCGCTTATGGCGCAGCAGTTCAGGCACGAACCACTTGAAGCCGAAGGCCTGGGGCTTCGCGGCCGCGGCGTCGGGATCGCTGGCGGGCGCGGCGTCGCGCCGCAGGAGCAGCACCACCGGATCGAAGGATTCGTAAAATTTCGCAAGCGGCAGGGTTTGCGGCTCGCGGCTCGAAGGCTGGAACAGCACCAGCTGCGCGCCGTCGCTGCCCGCCAGGATTGCCGGGACCAGGCGGGTTGCGTCTCCCTCGCCCTCGCGCTGGAACGCGATGCACGGGTACGGCGCGGTCTTGAGATCGAGCGCCGCCGCTTCACCGCGGCCGGCATGAAAGCCGAGCGCGCCCAGCGCGGCGAGGAGCTTCTCCTGCGTATATGGGGGCGGGAACTGGCCGAGGCACAGCCCGGGATCAAAAGGCACGCGGTGCAATGCGCACAGCTGGCCGAGTATCCAGGCGAAATCGCCTCCGGACAGGGCCTGCTGGACGGACTGTTCTGTCGCCGCCTTGATTGCCACGCTCTTCCCCCTACAGCGTGGCCAGACTAGCCCATAACTGCCTGGCTGCCATCCACCGCGCGGTCTAGACCGTTTGGTCTATTCGCCCCGGGGTTACCCGATGCAACCGCCCCTAGGCCCGCTTAGCGCTCGCCCGCGAGTTGGCCAGGAAGGCAGCCCGGCCATCGGCGGTGAAGCGCTCGATCCGCTGGATCGCCTCGACGATATGCGCGAGGAACAGCCGGTCCCGCTCGATCACACCGGGCGCGCTTCCCCGAGGATGCGCTCTTTCATCAGCGGGTGCAGTTCCTCCGGGGTGCAAATATCCACCTTGACCCCGAGCGCATCCTCAAGATCCAGCTGCAGGCCGACGTAAGCAAACAGTGATACGTCCGGCGCTACGTCGACGAGGAGATCGAGGTCGCTGCCGTCCCGGTCCACGCCGCGCACGACAGAGCCAAAGACGCGCACATTGCTGGCGCCGCGCGCGGCGGCAATGGCGCGGATTTTTTCGCGATGAGCGGAAAGTGCGGTCGACGGGCGCATGCGTTCATTATGCACGAAAAGTTTTGTTCGAGCCCTCCCTCAGAGCCGGCGGTACCCCTCGCCCAGCCCCGCGAAGGTATCCATGCCGCCGCAGCCGCCGTGCGAACGGTCGTCGTCGTCGCCGAAGCCGCCGAACATGACGTCGCCGCCCCCGCCTTGAACTCCGCTCCATGATTCCTTCTCGGCCTTCTTGCCATTGTCCTCTCCGCCCATACGGGCGATTCCGCCGCCCCTCCGGGCCGAGATTACACTTACCGGACTGCCTAGATTTCTGGGGCCACTTCTCTGGCCTTGGTATCGGTGAGGGACGAGATAAGCCCACGGTCTCATGCGCGCGGCTCCGGCAGTTGCACCTCGTAACGCTCCCGTCGGATGAAATAGAGCCCGCCGCTGCGCGCCTCCCAGGCGCGCATTTCGAACAACAGGCGTGACCCCGACTCCTTTAGACTGTCGAGCGCCAGCCATACGCGGCTCGCTTGCGGATCCTGTGTCACAGGCAATTTCACGCGCAGCGAGTAAAGCGGTTCTCCGAGCGCGCTGTATTTTCTGATGCGCACAGTCCGATCTGGGAGGTCATAGCCCGTAGCGAAAACTTCGTCCCGGCATTGCAGGCGATCGTAAGGGTGCATCAGTTCTGCCACCGCCGCCTGCGGCGCCTGCTTGAAGCGGATTTCCCGCAGCGGCGCGATCTGACCAATCGCGGTGGCACCCTGGATGGTGATGTCCTTTCTGTCGACAAGAGCTGAGCAGGCCTCGAAAGTCTCCCGCGTGCCGTTCTGCTTTCCCTCGATCTCGGCGGATGTGGTCCGTTCTTCCGCCGAGGACGCTCCTACCAGCACTGCATACAGCGTCACGGTACGGGCGTCCAGCGCCGCTTCCACGGGCGTGCGCGTTGCCTTGCGCACGAAGAAGAAGATCTTGTCCAGATTGTAGTTGCGCGTGCGCGACTGCTCGTCCTTCCACGTGCCGAGATCTTGCGGCGCTAGGGGCGGAAGTATCGGCTCCGCGCGCGCCGAGACCTGATAGAGCAGGCGGAAACCTTTGGTGTCGCCCCGGAGTTGTTCTTCCAACCTGTAACCGCCTCGCGACACATACACATGCGTGGCGATGCGCTCGGTGCCTTCAATGACTTCCATTCTGAGCTCGAGTGTCCCATCCTGCTGCGTGACATTTACGCGCACCTTGATGCGGCTGTCGCCGTCCCGCCGCGGCTTGAGCCCGGCGGCGGCAAGTGATGCGGCCGGGCTCTCCAGCGCGACAATCGTCCCGCGGCCAAACGGAGCGCGGCGCTCGTATCCGATTTCCGCTAGATTCGATTCGAGCAGCACCTCTCCCGACTCGGGCACCGCGGCGGCGCGCAGGATGCTTTCGTTCGCCGCGCCAGAGAGGCAATCGGACATGCGGTGCGCTCCACAAGGCTCCCCGAGGTAGCGGCCGAACGAGAAAGTCGCGGCACCCACAATCAGCGCGGTAATGGCAACGCCGGCCATTCCTCGCGGCGAGAAAAATGCGCCCTGAAGACGCGTATCGCCGCCGCCGGCCAACCGACTCACCTCGAACAGTGCCCATCCCAATGGGCCGACATTCGACAGCGCCCACAGAATGAGGCCCATGATGAAGAACTCGATCCCCGACTCGCTACGGGATCCAAACACCATCAGCGTCAGCGGTTTGAGGAAAATGATGCCAAGCGAGGCCGCTGCACCGATTGCCATGCCGAAGATGCCGATCGCGCGTAGCGCCCTGGTCGTCTTACCCTCGAGCCGGGCATCGAGGGCGTCGGCGTGGCGGATCACCTGATAACAGCGGAAAAGAACCAGCGTCAGCACCGCCAGCGTGCCTGCCGCGCCGAACCACAGCCCCCCGGTGGCGAGGCCGATCCACCCGGAGGCACCGAAAATCATGCCCGGGAAAACCCACGTGAGCAGGGCGAGGCAGTAAAGCGCTCGCAGCGTGGCCGATGCGCGCCTCACCTCAGGCCACCTTGATGCGCCATCTGTTGCGGTCGCTCTCTAAGCATTCTTCTTTCCAGACTCCGATGCCTGCCGCGCGGCTTCCCCCGCGGCCACTTCCATATTCGCCGCAACCATCTTCAGCTTCTTCCTCGATGACATTACTGGCCTACCTTTCGACAGTAATTCTATGAAGGTAGGTGTCTCACGTCACATTGGCACAAACGGACACGTCCGGATGCCCATCAGCCGCATACGATTGATCGCAAGCAACTAGAAGAACCTTGGTTAGCTCGTCAGTGGTCTTTGGCATGTTGTTGCGCTCCTAAGTAATTCTTCGTGCTTGAATTACCGTTACGAGGCCCCAGCCGAACGAAGCATTTCAATCTGGCGCATCCAGCTCATCACCGCGCCGAAGGCCATGAACATCGCCAGGCCCAGCCCCACCACCCAGAGCGTGCTCTCGGTGTGGTGCACCACCACCTTGTCGATCACCACCTGCGTGAAGATCGGCGCGGCGAGGTCCGCCAACTGGATCGCGAGCGAGGCGAGCAGCACCTCGCGCCAGATGCGCTTGTGGCGCAGCAGCTCGGGGACGAACCACTTGAAGCCGAAGGCCTGGGGCTTCGCGGCCGCTGCGTCGGGATCGATGGCGGGCGCGGCGTCGCGCCGCAGGAGCACGACCGCCGGATCGAAGGATTCGTAAAATCTTGCAAGGG
>Ga0247727_10017516_pt1 | contig 11395 bp, 10 predicted proteins | sample WisWelCaveWW1625_FD_202498 | JGI IMG/M metagenome (GOLD analysis project Ga0247727, IMG submission 202498) | Biofilm microbial communities from Wishing Well Cave, Virginia, United States - WW16-25 | ecosystem: Environmental > Aquatic > Deep subsurface > Groundwater > Cave microbial mat | place... | reverse complement strand
CGACGATTGTGACGCCGTCGTGCGCGAGCGCGCGAAAATATTTCCAGAACGACGCGCGCAATTGCGGATCTACGCCGACCGTCGGCTCATCGAGAAACAAAAGTTGCGGGCGATGCACGAGCGCGCATGCCAACGACGTGCGTTGTTTCATTCCGCCGCTTAATGTTCCGGCTAAAGTTTTTTCGCGGTCTTTGAGCTCCGTCAGTTCGAGCAATTCGTTAACGCGTTCTTTCGTTACGCCGCCGCACAGCGCGCCGAAAAATTCGATATTTTCGCGCACACTCAAATCGTTATACACCGCTGTCGTCTGCGTCATATAGCCGGCGCGCGCGAGAATATTTTTGTTCGGCATGCGTTCGCCGAGCAACTCCACCGAGCCGCTCGTCGGCTTGACGAGACTGACGAGCATCCGCAACAGCGTCGTTTTGCCGGAGCCGTTCGGACCGAGCACGCCGTAAATTTCGCCGCGCCTAATTTGCAGATTCACGCCTTGAACCGCGTGCACAGCGCCGAAAGATTTTTTGAGGTCGTGCGTTTGGATGGAGTAATCCATTTTTGATCGTTAGACCTTCGAGGTCTGTGAGACCTCGAAGGTCTCAGTCCACCACTGCTAATTTGCGCGCGCCATTCCACGAACGCACGAGCATCACCATCGGAATCAAAGACGTAATACCAGCGATGATGCTCATACTATTATAACCGACCGTCGCGAAAACAAATCCACTGCCCAACCCGCCGAACGCGGACGCGCCGCCGATAAGCAAATCGTTAAAGCCCTGCGTGCGCGCGCGTTCCGCCGGCGAAAGCTGATCTGCAAGGAGTGATGACCCGCCGACGTAGCAAAAATTCCAACCCAGTCCCAAAAGAAATAACGCGAATGAGAGCGGCAAAACGTCCGGCGATAAGGTCGCGGCGATGCACGAGAGCGTGAGCATCAGCGCGCCAAAAAAAATCACCGGGCGACGCCCCCAGCGATCGGCGAGTCGTCCGGAAATAATCGAAAAAGCAAACATGCCAAACGTGTGCGACGAAATCACGAGCGAAATATCGGTGAGCGCGTGCTGATGCTCTTTCATGTACAGCGCGGTGATTGCCATCAGCATCACCATAATCGTTTGCCCAAAGACCATCACGGTCATCGCGAGAACGACGTTGGGATCGCGCAAAATTTCGGCGAGGGGACGCGCGCGCGTGTCCGGTTTTGTCGTGCCGGCATATTGTCGCGCAATTTCCTTGCCGACCTCGCGCGGCTCGGGGCGTAAGCCGGCAAAAACAATCAGACTGCTCAGCGCAAACAACACGAGACTAAAAACGTACGGTCCGGTCAATTCGTTGAAACCGGTTTGCAATGCCCACGCGCCGGCAATGCCCACCATCAGCGGACCAAAGACCGAGCCGACCGTTCCGCCGATGACCACGTTTGAAATCGCACGGGCACGTTGAGCCGGCGGATGCACTTCGGCGGCGATGAAGCGACCCAAATCAATCGCGGAGCGACCCGCGCCCATAAAAAGTAATCCAATCGCAAAAATAAAAAACGAGTGCGCATAAATCGCGAACGCGGCAAGCCCCGAACCCAAAACGCTGAAACCCATTCCAATCGTCATGCTGTTGCGGCGTCCAATGCGATCAAATGTCCGACCCCAAAAATACGCGGAGACGGCGACGCCGCCTTGATAAACAAACGACGGCACGCCCGCCAGCGCGATATTGCCGGTCAACAGCGCGCCGACGATCGTGCTGATCGTTGCCGCCGCGATGAACCCAGCCGAGCCGAGACTTTGCGTAAGGAAAAGCGTGAGGGTGATACGACGCGCGACTGCGGAATAATTCATAAACACCTTTGCGTGAGAGGATGGGCGCATTATGAATCAAAACGCGGAGAAGGTCAATTGCAGATGGACAAACGCGGCGCGAGTGTGATAGAATCTTTGAAGCCCGTAATGCGTAAAACGTAATTCGTAAATCGTAATTCGTAATTCTTTTTTTGGAGACATTCATGGAAAACAGAAAACAACTCGCTCTTCTAAAACGCAGTGTCGGAGAATGGAATGAATGGAGAAAAAAGAATTCGACAATTGAAATAAGTTTGAGCAATATGGATCTTAGCGGTGCGAACCTCAGCAACGCGAACCTCAGCAACGCGGACCTCTACCGCGCGATCCTCGAAAACGCGATCCTCATCGGCGCAAACCTCAACGAAGCGAACCTCAGCGAAGCGCACCTTGGAGGCGCGAACCTTGAAGTCGCGAAACTCATCCATACGATCTTAAGCGACGCGCAACTCATCGGCGCAAATCTCATCAGCGCAAATCTCGTCGGCGCAAATCTCGTCGACGCAAATCTCGTCGACGCGGACCTCACCGACGCGAACCTCTACGGCGCGCGCCTCCAACAGAATAAACTTACGCGAGCTGATTTTAGTAATGCTGAAGTTGGACACACATTATTTGCAGATGTTGATCTAAGTGTCGTCAAAGGTCTTGAGAGCGTGAGACACATTTCCCCTTCAAGTATCGGCATTGACACGATTTACAAGTCCAAAGGAAATATTCCAGAGATATTCCTGCGCGGCTGCGGCGTGCCGGATACTTTTATCACGTTTGCGCGGTCGTTGGTTGGCACGGCGATTGAATATTACAGTTGCTTTATCAGTTACTCGAGCAAAGACCAAGCATTTGCAGAAAGATTGTACGCAGATTTGCAGAGCAAAGGCGTGCGCTGTTGGTTCGCGCCAGAGGATTTGAAGATCGGGGAGAAGTTTCGACCGCGCATAGATGAAGCGATTCGCCTGCACGACAAATTGCTAATTGTACTTTCCGAAAGTTCGATCAACAGCGCGTGGGTGGAAACAGAGGTCGAGACCGCGTTTGAGCGCGAGCAGCAACAAAAAAAGCCGGTGCTATTTCCCGTGCGCTTGGATGATGCCGTGATGCAAACGAATGAGGCGTGGGCGGCAAACATTCGCCGCACGCGGCACATTGGCGATATGACCAGTTGGAAGAAGCATGACGATTATCAAAACGCGTTCGAACGTTTATTGCGGGATTTGAAAGCGGCGAGTGACTAACCCGTCATTGCGAGGAGCGTTTTTTGCGACGAAGCAATCTCCAAGTAGCTAGGGGATTGCTTCGCTTCGCTCGCAATGACGGAAAAAATTTTACGCGCCATTCAGCGCCGCGCGCAACGCAACGTACCCAATTCGCAATTCCTCTTCTTCTTTTACCAACAACTCACTCGGCATCGGCTTGCCGGCATTCACCCATTGATCGGAATACAACATTCCCAGCGCGCGATGCAATGCCGCGTCGTGCAGTGCCGCCGGTTTCGCATTGTACGCCAGCGCGTAATATTGCTTGAGCGCATCCACGAGTTCCGCGTTGTTCGGATTGCCAAATAATTTGCGATGCACAATCCACCAGTTCACATCGACTCGCGCGGCTTGCTCCACATCCAAATTCAAGCTATGCACGTGATTGAGCCAGCGATAAAAACGCCGCATGAAACTTTCGGCACGCGGAATATCGTTGTTGGGAAACGGCGCGAACGCAATTTCTGCGCGGGCGACGAGATACGCCGCGTAAATCGCTTGCGGAATCGAAAGCGAAAACGCTTCTTTCACCATGCTAACTGAAACGAATAGCAACTTGAGCCAGCGTTTCTGATAATACGCGACATAGTTTTCTTTTTCGTAATGCGCGAGTTTCGCGGGATCGAAATCGGCAAGACGGTTTTTGTTTTTCATATTACGCTTTCGTGCGGGCTTCTTGCATCAGTGTAATCGCGATGCACGCCGGGCAGGATGCCTCCGCCCACGCCGAGTACGTCTCCGCGAGCGTCCGCGTTTCTGCGCGCCGTCGCGCGATGCGTCGAACAATGAGCCAGCCGGCGATCCCCAAAAGCAAAACGCCGATAACAATGCCGATCAAGACCGGCGCGGGCAGATTCAACAGCGCGAGCAGTGCGCCGCCGAAATAGCCAATTGCGAAATGCCACGCGACAAAAAACGTGCTCCCCGCGATCATACCGGGAACAAAAACTCCGACCGGCAAATTCGCGATGCCGGATGCCGGCGTCGTCGCGATACGCACGCCCGGCGTCGTCAATCCCAGCGCGACCGCCGCGCTGCCGCCTTTGCGCACGCGTTCGATCATTTTGTCCAATCGCGCTGGCGTCAGCCCGATGAATTTGCCGACGCGATAGATGAACGCGCGTCCGGGTCCGCGCGCGATCGAATATTGAATCGCGCCGCCAATCAAGAGCGGAATGGTGACGGCGATGAACGCGACCGCGCCGTCGAAACGCCCCTGCGCCGCGCTTGCCGCCGCGCCGATCAAAATGAGATCGCCGGGAATAGGAATCGGCGCGCCGATTTCTTTGACAAGCAAAATCAAAAAAATCGCGGCGAGTCCGTACGTTTCGAGAAAGAGGCTGATGGATTCGGGAGAAGGCATGTTATCAGATTGTATGTGGGGCAGAGAGTATGTGAGTGAGAATTACACATACCCACACACTCTCACACTCTGATACTTTCACACCAAGTACTTGGCAAACCACGCGAGTGTTTTTGCCCATGCGTCTTTAGAGGCATTCGCGTTGAAAGCCGCGCCGGTGTCGTTATGAAACGCGTGACCAACGCCATCGTAAACGAGTTTCTCGAATGTTTTGTTCGCGGTTTTCATCGCGGCTTCAACATCCGGAATGCCAGCATTGATGCGCGCGTCGGTCCCGCCGTAAATGGCGAGCACTGCCGCTTGGATTTTTGGCACGTCGGCAATTGGCGGATTGGGTCCGTAATACGGCACTACGGCTTTGAGATCCGTCATTTGCGTCGCACTCCGCCACGTGATGCCGCCGCCAAAGCAAAAGCCGGTCATGCCGTACTTGCCTCTCGCAACGTACGCTTGATTCGAAAGGTGCGCGAGACCGTTTTGAAAATCTTTGACGAATTGGTCGGGACTTGTGTTACCTAAAACACTGGCGACGCGGTCGCCAGCTTTTTCGGTGCCGCCCTCGCGCGAAAGCAAATCGAGCGAGAGACCAACGTAGCCGGCTTTGGCGTAACGCCGCGCGACATCTTTGATGTGTTCGGTCAAGCCGCGATTTTCGTGGCAGATGAGAATTGCCGGAAAGGTGCCGGCTTTTTTCGGACGCGCGAGATAAGCCATCAGCGTCGCGCCCGCCACGGAAATTTCAATCGCGCTCGCTTCGATATCGGGATCGGTGGCGCTGACAGTAACGCCGGGCGCAAAGGTCGCGGTCGGTGCGGGCGTGTTTGTCGGCGCGGGCGTGTTCGTTGGCGGAACACGCGTTGCGATTGGCGGAACGGCGGTCGGCGCGGCTGTGGGAACTGCCGTGGGCGTAGGCGGCGGCGCGCACGCGGCAAGAATCGAGCTTGCAATCGCGGCACTGCCGAGCACACTCGCGATTTTCTTTAACGCTTCGCGCCGCGTCATCTTGCCTTCCTCGTAATCTTCGACGAACTCTTCAAGCAAATAGCGTTTGAAGGTTGTGTCGCCGGAACCGAGGTCGAGCTTCTTGAGCACTGGGTTCGACATTTTCTCTCCTCCCTGAAAGAAAAAAATATGCGAGAGCATCCACGCAGAAACTCTCGCTTTAATTACGTAGCGCCGGGCAAAAAAGTTGCAAGGAGCGCGGTTGCCCGCGCTCCTTGCCAAAGGACGGATAACTATTTTTCCTTGACCATCAAGGAGACATACAACGCCCACGCCCCCACAACCAGATGGATGATATTATCAAGCGGGTTGTTGAGAAACGCGACGCCAAAAGTATTCATCTTCGGCGGCAAATCTGCCGTTACACCAACAAAGCCAAAGACGCCGAAGAAGAGTGCGATCGCGCCCACCAAAACGGCGATCCATTTCAAGTACGGTGCGAGCGCGGTGTTCAAACCGGGAACGTACAAGGCGGCGAGAGCGACCGCACCCAGAGCGACGTGCGCGTAATTCTCGCCGTCCGTGAGCCACAAGGGTGTCGTCGGACCAAAAACGCCAAGGAAGCCGACGACGCCCAAGAGCAAAAGAACGACGCCCCCTAGCATGAAAAAACCTTTCAGACTCAAAGGACTCATCATATTTTTCTCACCCCCCTTCCTGCCAACATTATAACCGATTATCCGCGCGAATTCAAGCCCCCCCGACTGTTCATTTTTTGTTCACTTTCCGATTTCGGATTGCCACAAAATCTGAACGACTTGATCAATCCCCGCTCGCAAATGCCGGCGATACGTACTGAACGGCACGTCCGCGATTTCCGCCGCGCGTTCTTGCGTCGGCGCGGGCGTGATGAACGTCTGCAACTGCGCGCGTCCGATAAAGCGGCTAGAGATTTTCGCGCGCCGGGCGCGCAAATAAATTTTTCTCCGCTTGTTTTCTCATCGGAGAAAAATTCTAGTATGCCTTGCCCGCCGCGTGTCGCGGTCTGCTAGACCTGTCAGCTCTCTTTGCGTATAATGCGCGCAATCTCAATCTCTGCGCGATCTGGAGGAAAAAATGAAACTACTTGCCGAAATGTCGTGGGAAGAAACAAAAGAATATCTCGCGGGCGAAGATCGCCTTATTCTGCCGCTCGGCGCGACGGAGCAACACGGTCCGCATTTGGGACTCGGCACCGACACGTTCGAAGCCGACGCGATTGCGCGCGCCGTCGGCGAAAAATCCGGCGTCGTCGTCGCGCCGACGCTTTGTTATGGGATGTCGCATCATCATCTCGCGTTCAGCGGCACGATTTCGCTGAAACCGGCGACGCTGATCGCGGTGTACGAAGATATTTTCCGCGCGTTGTATCGGCACGGGTTTCGGCGCGTGCTGATCGTGAACGGGCACGGCGGCAACGAAGCATCCATCGTCAGCGCACTGCATCAAGTCGCGGCGGACTTGGCGGATTTGCGCGCGAAACTTTTTCAGTGGTGGTCCGACGCGGACGCGTACCGCGTCGTGATTGAAAAACTCGGCAAGCAAGAAGGCTCGCACGCGTCGCCGGGAGAAACATCGCTGATGCTCGCGATCAATCCGCGCGCGGTCAAGTTGGAACGGCTAAAGGGACGCGATTCGAATGTGATACCCTCGCGCGATATTTTGAATATGCATTTGTTCCCGCGCAAATATCCGGACGGGATTATGGGATTGAATCCGGCAAACGCGTCCGCACAAGCCGGTCAAGCGTTGCTGGATCAATCGGTGGAAATTTGCGTGAAGGAGTTGGAGAATTTCTAACACGTCATTGCGAGGCATCCTGAGCGGAGCGCAGCGAAGTCGAAGGACGCCGAAGCAATCCCCAAGTAAAACGAGATTGCTTCGCAAACGCCTTCGGCGGCTCGCAATGACATGGCTACTCCTTGACCCTATCTCTCACTCATGCTACAATTCCGCGCAATTGATCGGAGAAACATTTCGATTTATCATCTCAGAGAGGAGGTGGTTGATTACGCGGCTGTATTCACACGAATGGAAATTTCAAGGACGCAGAAATATTCAAGGAGGAGAAGCACTATGAAAAAAATCGTTTTGGCACTCGCGTGCCTGTTAGTCTTTGCGTTTGTGCTCGGCGCATGCGCGCCCGCGCCCACCGCGCCGCAAATCGTGAAAGAAACAGTGGTCGTGAAAGAAACGGTCGTCGTGCGTGAAACCGCCGCAGTGGCGGCGCCCAAGGCAACCGTGCCCCCCGCGCCACCAGCCCCTCTCGTTCTCGGCGCGCGCTTTAAGGCAATCAACGACCGCAAGAAACTCATTTGCGGTGTGAACGATGTTCTGCCCGGTTTCGGTTTTCTCGACAAAACGACTGGCGCGTTCGCCGGTTTTGATATTGATTTCTGCAAGGCGCTCGCCGCGGCTTTGTTCAACGATGTCAAAGCCATCGAATACCGCCCCGTCACTGCCGCACAGCGCGGACCCGCTCTGCAAACCGGCGAAGTTGATGTCTTGATTCGCAACACCACTTGGACCGTCACCCGTGATGCGACGTGGGGTCAGTTTGTCGCCACGACATTCTATGACGGTCAAGGGATGATGGTAAATACAAAGAAGAATCCAACCGTCAAGACACTCAAGGACCTTAAAGACGCGAGCATCTGCGTGCAAACCGGCACCACGACTGAACTCAATCTCACGGACCGAATGCGCGCGGAAAATACCGCGTTCAAGCCGGTTGTGTTTGATACAGCAGACCCGACGTTTGCCGCGTATGACGAAGGACGATGCGATGCGGTCACGACGGATATTTCCGGCTTGATCTCGCGCCGCACGCTTCTCAAAGCGCCGGCGGATCACACGATACTGGAAACCGTGATGTCCAAAGAACCGCTCGGACCTTCGGTTCCGACCGGTGATGCGCAGTGGCTCAACGTCGTCAAATGGATGGTGTTCGAACTCATTGAAGCAGAAGAATATGGCATTACCTCCGCGAACGTAGATCAAATGCTCACCAGCAGAGTTCCGGAAGTTCAACGCATTCTCGGCGTGACCGGCGAGTTGAATAAAACGCTCGGCGTGGAAAAAGATTGGGTCGTTCGCATGATCAAAGCCGTAGGCAACTATGGCGAAATCTTTGACCGCAATCTTGGACCCAAAACACCGTTCAATTTGTCGCGTGGTGTCAATAATCTCTGGACCAAGGGTGGCTTGATGTACGCGCCGCCGTATCGTTAACGTTAGATAACGAGTGACGGGTGGCGGGGAATTTTTTTTCTCGCCGCTCGTCATTTGTTTTTTCTCCATGCTTCTGGCGAGCGACTCTATAGTATTCCTCGCCAGAAACTACCACAACCGCGAAGATTTTTGAACCGCAAAGACGCAAACCCTGGCACTTGCGTAACCGTCAGGACAAGTGGAACGCGAGGGAAAAAATTATAAAAACTTTGCGCCCTTTGCGTCTCACCTGCACTGCACGCACGCAGTGCGGTGCAAGTGTCGCGGTGAGATTTTTGATTGCGGCTAAGGCTACTCTATGACTGTGGCACAACGACAAGCGACGACCCCGTTCTGGCGCGATGTGCGCGTGCTCGCCATCCTCGGTCAAATTATTTTTTTGCTCCTCATCGCCGTCGCGGCGGGTTTTTTGTACGCGAATCTTTCAAGCGCGATGCAAAGGCGCGGTTTGATCGGCGGCTTTGATTTCTTGAACAATGAAGCCTCGTTCGAGATTGGCGAATCGCTGATTCCGTACAAGCCCAGCGATTCGTACGGAACCGCATTTTTAGCCGGCATTGCAAATACACTGCTCGTCAGCATCGTCGGCATTTTTTTGGCGACGCTGATCGGCGTGCTGGTTGGCGTTGCGCGCCTTTCGACAAATTGGATGGTTAATCGGATCGCGGCGACGTACGTCGAAATTATTCGCAACACGCCCCTGCTCGTGCAATTGGTGTTTATTTATTTCGCGGTCTTTGTCAGTCTGCCCTCCGTGCGCGAGAGCATCCAACTTCCCGGCAATATCTTTGCCAGCCAGCGCGGGCTCTTTGTTCCGCGCCCGGAGTTTTCTCCGGCGTTTTCGACGTGGTTCCTCTTTATCATTATCGGATGGGTCGCGGCGATTTTGCTCTGGATATTTTCAGCGCGGGTTGCTGTCCTCGATCGCCATGCGTGGCTCAAGATTGGCGTCAGCGTGCTGGCATTAATATTATTTCCGGCGATGGGTTGGAATCTCTCCAGCCAACCGCCCATCACATTCGATATTCCCGTGCGCGGCAATTTCAATTTTAGCGGCGGCATTCAGCTGTCGCCGGAATTCAGCGCGGTGCTAACCGGCTTGGTGATCTATACTGCCGGCTTTATCGCCGAAGTCGTACGCGGCGGCATCCTCGCCGTCAAGCGCGGGCAAATCGAAGCCGCGATGGCGATCGGTCTGAGCGACGGACAAATTCTGCGACTCGTCACGTTTCCACAAGCGATGCGCGTCATTATTCCGCCATTGACGAGCAACTATCTCAACCTCACCAAAAATTCCAGTCTAGCGATTGCCATCGGCTTTCCAGATTTATTCCACGTGTCCAGCACGATCTACAATCAAACCGGTCAGCCGGTGCCGGTGATTTTGCTGGTGATGGTCACGTATCTCGCTATGAGTCTCTTCACTTCATTGCTGTTGAATATCTACAATCGCTATGTCCAAATTCTGGAGAAATAATGAATGGTCTGATTTCACGCCGTTTCACCTGTCACCCCGAGCAGAGCAAGGGGTCTCGTTATTGGAACAACGAGATTTCTCGCTTCGCTCGAAATGACACCATTGGGATAGGAATATGGCTGTAGTCGCAGAAGCGATGGGTCCGCCGCGAATGTCGGTCGGGGTATTCGGCTGGCTAAAGAAAAATCTTTTCAGCACGTGGTTCAACACGTTGCTCACGCTTGCGGCGTTATGGCTTGTTTACGTCGTCGGCGGCGGAATTTTAAATTGGGCGTTGAATACCGCCAAATGGAATGTCGTCATCGAGAATCTGCGATTGTTGATGGCGGGACCCTATCCGGTGGAGCAACTTTGGCGAGTATGGGCAACTGTGTTGATGGTGTCCGCGCTGTTCGGACTTTCAGCCGGCGCGTGGGGCGGCATCCTGCGCTCGTTCGCATTTTCGCTCGCGGGCGCGTACGCGTTGCTCGCGCTTTTTTTTGACGGCGATGGACGGGCGTGGATGATCGCGAATGTGATCGCGGCGCTTGCCGGCTTTGCGGTTAGCCGCGGGCGCGTCGGTTTGCGTCGCGGATTGGTCGCGGCTTGGTTCTTGTCATTTTTCGTCACAATTATTCTATTGCAAGGATTTGAAAATAATTCGTTTCTGCCCCAAGTCGGCACCGACAAATGGGGCGGCTTGCTCCTCACGTTTATTCTCGCGATTGTCAGCATCGTGCTTTCTTTTCCGCTCGGCGTTTTGCTCGCGCTCGGTCGCCGCAGTCAACTGCCGGCGATTCGCTGGGTCAGCACCGCGTACATCGAAGTGGTACGCGGCGTGCCGCTGGTCACCATTTTGTTTATGGCACAAATTATGGTTCCGCTTTTTTTTCCGGAAGATATGCGCTTGGACCGCGTCGTGCGCGCGATTGCCGGGATGACGTTCTTCACCGCGGCGTACATCGCGGAGAATGTGCGCGGCGGCTTGCAAGCCATTCCGGACGGGCAAGTCGAAGCGGCAAAAGCAGTTGGGTTGAACAATGCGTTAATTACATTGCTGATCGTTCTGCCGCAGGCATTACGGATTGTCATTCCCGCGAATGTGAATACGTTCATCGGCATTTTCAAAGACACGACGCTGGTCTCGATTGTAGGGCTTTTGGATTTGCTCGCCATCGGCAAAAGCGTGCTGGCACAGCCGGAATTTTTGGGCTTGTATCGCGAAGTTTACTTTTTCATCTCGGCGGTCTTTTTCGTTTTCTGTTATGCGATG
>Ga0247727_10017515_pt1 | contig 11396 bp, 9 predicted proteins | sample WisWelCaveWW1625_FD_202498 | JGI IMG/M metagenome (GOLD analysis project Ga0247727, IMG submission 202498) | Biofilm microbial communities from Wishing Well Cave, Virginia, United States - WW16-25 | ecosystem: Environmental > Aquatic > Deep subsurface > Groundwater > Cave microbial mat | place... | reverse complement strand
GCATATACCGAGGCAACCAGGAACCCCGTCACCATGTACGCCGCGACGATCATGTGCGTCGTCTGGGCGCCGGTCGCAGGATTGAACATCGCCGCCAGCGGGTCCGCGTCCACGACGGTGTCTCCCTCCATGCGAAAACCCTGCGGCGTATTCATCCAGGCATTCGCCGTCACCACGAACCACGCCGATGCGAATCCCGCCACCGCGACCGGCACGCCCGACCACCAGTGCGCCCACGGCGACAAGCGGTCCCACGCATACAAATAGACGGCAACAAAAATCGCCTCCAGGAAAAACGCAAACGCCTCCAGCGTGAACGGCAGCCCGATCACCGCGCCGAACGTACCCATGAACCGCGGCCACAGCAGCCCCAACTCGAACGACAGCACCGTCCCCGACACCGCACCGACCGCGAACAAAACCGCAAACGCCTTCGACCACCGCCGCGCCAGCATCCTCCACATCGGCTCGCCCGTCCGCAGATATCGCCACTCCGCGACCAGCAACAGTACCGGCAGCCCCACACCCAAACACGCCAGCACGATGTGGAACCCCAGCGTCAGTGCCATCTGGGTCCGGGCGCACAGCAGACTCGTGGATGCGACAATCGTTGTCATGTGAACTTGCAGATCATCTATGATTGTTCATTTCTCCCGCCGAAAGAGCCAAAGCACGATGAGGCCAAGCCCGAGAGTGATACCCGACGCAGAAGCGGTCTGGAGAGCGTAAAACAACGCTTGAACCGCCGCTGGGATCGGACCCAGAAGAATGGCCGACATTCGATCGCAAAAGGCTAGCGGAGAAATCAACAGCGACGGCAACAACACGCGGCAAATCGTCGTCGATCGGCCCGCCTTCAGTGGCAGCACCAGCAACGCCAGACCGGAGCAAATGGCCAAAAAACTTCCGGTAAGCCCCAAATTGTGAAGGCGTTTCAAATCTTGCAACAGCTCCGATCCTTGCTGCCCGCCGAAAGCAATTACGCCGACCATGCCCCATCCTTGGAGTGACGTCAGGAGCAACATGAGGAATCCCACTCCCACCAGTGTCTCGGCAGACCAGAATCGGGATGGTTCGTCGTTTGGCATCGGTCCGCCCTCTTTGTTGTGGCCAATCGTGCGATCGAACCAGCGGCGCGAGACCTTCACCCCGCATCAGTTCGATGATCGTGCGGCCGAAGAATCCTCGGCCGCCGGCGACAATGTTCCGCATCACGCGAGTCTCCGGTCCAACTCACTCAAAGCGATGAGCAACGCACTCGCCGCAGCGGAACAAGAATGCAAAGCCGCGAAGACGCAAAGGCGCGAAACAGACAACGAAGAATCCTCTTTCTGGGCAGTTGCGTCCCTTCGTCTTCGCGTCTCTGCGTTTACTCCATCGTCCACAGGCGAGCGAATCGTAGCGCCCGCTCGCGTACCGGTTTGCTCACCGTGGCGTCCGCACGAATGCGAGCCAGCAGTTCGTCCTTCGAGATCGGCGGCGTGGTGGAGAACCGTACCACGTGCCGCGCGTATCGGGTCGGATCGTCTATGGACCCGGCGGTGTTACTGGCGGGGGTGTTACTTCCGTCGGGCCGGTGATCTGATCGAGCAGCGCGAGTTGTGCCTGGGTTTGCAGTATGCCGCGCAGCGTGGCCAGCACCATCTTGTTCTCCGCCGCGACGTCTTCGGCCGCGTCGTCGATCTGCTCCAACAGCGCCCGGACCTGATTGATCAGGTTGTTGTATTGGGTGACGAGTGCCTCCAGCGCGTCGGCATGGATCTGGAGGTCCGTCATGACGAGTCCCGGCAGGCTCTGGTACGCCGCGCCCAACTGCTGGAGCACATTCAGTCCCGCAGCCGCCCGCGCCAGAATGTACTGCACATCCGACTGAATCACCCTGCGGTCGTAGTCGATCTCGATCCTCGTGGCCATGGAAAAGCTCCCTTCAATGAGTACACAGCGGTCTGGAAAAACGCCTCACAAACCCTCTGCAGTCAGTCGCCAGCCTACCGCGCCCAGGCACAAATCTCCAGCAGGAAACCGCTTTCCCTCCGCGACAGGACGCCTGACGGCACCAACCAATAAGTGACTACTGATGTGTCCGTGTTATGCGCGACAAGCAGTCGCCGGCCTGTACGAGGCAGATGCCTTGGCGCGGCGATCAGTCGCCAGGATACCGCGCCAGGCTCGTCGCCGCTGCGCCCAGCCGGTTTCCAGCGGCGACCCGGTGCCTGGGTGCAGAGGGTAGCCGCAAAAAGTGCGAGAACACCGTGGAAAAGGCGGTGTCGCGCCATTGGCACGCCAGTTCACGCGGATCGGCGGCGGTCAGGACGCCCGCCTTTGGTAGCGGCGATGAGGGGCTACTCAGCGCGATGTAGTTCTCTTCTGCCGAAACCGATAGACCACTGCCAAAACTGCGCACAGCAACACGGTACCAATCGCCCAAACCGGCGGATAGCGAAAGGTCCGCGGAAGGACCTCGGGTACGTGGTCAGCAGGATTTCGCGCGACCCGCTCAGCCACTCCCGCAGGGGGATTGAACGAGCCGTCGTCATTGAACCAACGCACGTCGAGTTCGTTTCCGAGTAGGCGATAGGTCACACCGATAACCGACTCCAATCGGTCACTGGTGTCGAAATAGAGGTACTTGCCGGGCGAGACAGCCACACGAAAGATCTCCTCACCTGATTGCTCGTCCGCGGCAAATTCCAAAACCGCGGAGACCAAAACCCAGTAACTTCCAGATGGATCGAATGATCCGTCATTGAACCTATTCCGTCCCGCCTCAAACCAACGGCGCGGCGCCCACCGACCTCCGGAACATTCAATGAAGTCCAGGCAGCCTCTGTCTTTCCAAACCTCACCATCCTGGTTCTCGATTTCCGATCGTACAGGGAAATGACCACGCTCGGGATCAACCCACACCCGGCGCTGTCCACCCCCTTGGTCCGGTCCGTAGATTATGTTGAAAACTTGCAAATTCCGGTCGCCAAGTTCTTGTTCGCCTTCATACTCAGCACCATAGCGTTCTGCCTGCCAACACATGTAGTCTCCTTGCGCGACGGGATTCGTCGGTGAGGAGTCAGCTTTACGAGTGCGAATGACGTATTCGTTTCGTGCTGGATTGGATGAGATCCCAACGATCATTTCGTCTGTTTCGATTGAGATCGATGACCAGTCTTCGAAGGTGGCGCTGCGGAATGTCTCATGGCGTCTGATGTTCTCACGAGAGAACCACGAGCTGTAGGATGATCCACGGATTCTAGTCCACTTACCCGAAAGGGCGTCCTCGACAGATTGAGCATCGCCACCGGTCCCGACCGATTTCCCGCGGCTGACCTGAAGCTGATCTCGATTGGCACGATAACGCGAAAGGATCTCCTGAACCTTGGGATCTTGGATAGGAGATGCTGGCGTCTCGCCTTGCTGGTTCTTAATCACCAGACTCGACGCTGAGATTAGCGCGCTAGACATCAATCGAAAAATGGCCCGTCCAGAGTTCATTCAGGAGTTTCTCAGTTTCAGCGTCTTAGTCCTTCCGCCCGCATCAGCTTGTCTGTCGCACGATAGGCTTCGGCGGGTGGCAGGGTCGGAGTCTGCGACGGCCCTGACTGTTTCGGATTGTCCAACGCGAGACTCAGGGCCGTCGAGGACTCCGACCCTGCCACCCGTCCGAAGTGTTTTGGTTCGTTTCGCCATCGCGGTTCCTCTATCGCAGCGTTGTACCACAACGCGCTCCATGATCTGAAGTTTTCCGCCCAGCACGGTGCGAAGCTGCTCCTCGGTGGTCGGCAGCGGGGAACCCTCGACCCGAAACGAGCTGCCGCAGCCGGGACAGACAACTTCGTCGGGCCGGTCATCGACCAGTTGAATCGGGTTGTGACAGTGCGGGCAGCGGATGTGCACAGCAGTCGCTCCATGACGACCTTTGAGGAATGTCGAGAGACGGAGTATGACACGGCTTCCGGCGGGCCGCCATAAGTTTCCGGCCGTCCGGATCGCATCCTTCCGCACGGTGGGCCGATCGCGGCTTGGCCGCTCTATAGTCGTTATCGCCAGGGCGGTTGTTTTTCTGCGCGCATTCTTGGTAGCTGCCGCCCTTGTGGCGAGCTTGGCTGTCGGCCCACGAGGGGCCGCACTACCACGCTTTGAAGCACGAAATCGCGCCGCCGAATCCTTCGTTCAAGACCGATCCTTCGAGTTGCAGGTTCCAGCCCCATTCGCCAATCGGCCGCTGCCAGCCGAGGAACCAGCCCCAGCCCGGTTTGTCGCGGATCGTGACGGCGTCAATGCTGTCCTCGACGGTCCAGTTGGGCCCGAAGATGTGCGTGCGGACATCGGCGCGTGCGTAGCCCAGGTGGAGCAACGGGCCGCTGTAGACAATACCGCGTTCCAGACAGTAGCCGACGGATAGGCCGGCGTTGATTTCCACGGTCGGATCGAACAGAAGTTCTTGGTATCGATCGAAGCTCCAGCGCACGGTCTCTTCCATTCCGGAATACACCGCCGCTTCGAGGGAAAGACCGATCGACCAGTTGTCGCATTCCCAGCACATGCCGCGCAGGCCGCCCGACGCGAACAACGGATAGCCGTCGCTGGAGACGTCGCGAATCATGCCCGGCTGCAAGGTTTCGATGTCGTTGATGACCCAGTTGGAGCCACCGACTCGAGAAAAGATTTCCAGGCAGTCGCCGAGCCCGTGCGAACCTTCGATGTATACGCGATTGCGGGCGATGGTGTAATCGTACGGCGACCACCGACTCTGCACGTTGTGCAGACCGACGCCGAGCGAGTAGCCGCCACTTGGTGCGCGAGGTTGCGGCGGGCCGATTTGGGCCCATGCTGTCGAACTGATCAGGAAAACCAGCAGCGTCAGACTGACACAGCTCATTCGAGATGTGAAGGCGCGAGCCACGTCCGAACCCCCTTCGTTAATCTATTATCGTTCTAAGCGTCGTGACGCCTGTAACGATTCTGTGGGTTATTCTGGCAATCTTGCTGGATCCGGGCCGAGGGATAGGACCCGTTCGTCGCGGTCAAGAATGTCGAGATCACGGGCATTTTTCAGCTTCGGCCGGTGCATCTGCTCCCGTGACCTCCGCGAGCAATCGAAAAAACGATCGCTTGCGGTCGGTGTTGATGTCCCAACGCACGGGCGGCGATTGGTAGCCGTCCTCGTAATTGTTCTTGCCGGGGTCGAAGAAACCCCACGAAGCGTACTCGCGGACGGCGGCGAGCATGTTGTTCGTTGGTTTGTCGAAATCGAAATGGTCGTCTTCGTTAACGAGGATCGGCATCGGGCGGTAGCTGGGCCGTGCGCGGGTCTGGCGCACCATTTCGGCGATGCGGGCCGGGTCGCCGACGCCGTTGCCATGAAGGAGCAGATAGTCCGAGGCGCGGACGACGTTATCGCCGGGCACCGTGCCGCCGCCGTAGCTGGTGCCGACCAAAAACCGCCGCCCGTCCGGAGCTTTCAGTCGCTTCACGAAGTCGATCAGCTCGTGTACGCGGTCCGGCTTGAGCAGGTCGTGATCGTATCGTACGTTGCACTCGTTATTCATCTCGATGAGAACGTTGGTGTAGCGCTTATCGCTGAGCCATCGCACGGCATTCGCCAGTCCGCGCCGCACCGCGGCCTCGTCGCTGAGGCGTTCGTCCTGGCCGAAGTAGAATATGCCGACGATCGCAACCATGCCCAGTTCGTCCGCCCGGTCGAGGATTCGTTCGAGTCGGCCGAGGTAATCTTCGCGCAAGCTCCCGTCGGACTCGAATGCCGAGTTGTACCACGGCTGCGTTTTGCTGTAACCCTCCGGGCTGCCGCCTTGGAAGTTGATCGTGAACGCGAGCAGCCCACGCCGACGCCACTGCGGCATCGCTGCCAAGAACTCGCGAGTGTTGCGCTCTGCGTCCCATCGGCCGGTGTCGGGGTACGCCCAGCGCGGTCGCGTCACCGGGTTTCGGTCGTCGAAGATCCCCTGCACCATGCGGCTGTTCATGAGCAGCCCCTCGATCTTCTTGCCCTGATACGTGCGACCCTCGTATGTGGGGCGACCATTGATGTGGAAGGCGTCGCCGTGAGTCGAGACCGATGTTCGCCTTGCGGGCGCAAGATCAGGTTCGGCGAGGCAGTTGCAGATGAGGTACGCGAGCAGCATTGGATTACCTGCTCTACGAGAATAACTCATTTGCCGGCTTGCCCTCGTCCACAATCTTTACCGGGCGGCCTTGCGGAGTGACCATCTCGGTCGAAGGGTTGAGCTTCAGTGCTTTGCAGAAGGTCTGGAAGAGGTCGGGGACTGAAACCGGGCGATCGGCGACCTCGGTGCCATTGTCGTTCGTCTTGCCGATCGCGCGGCCGCCTTTGATGCCGCTGCCGGCGAGCAGCGCGCTGAACGCTTTTGGATAGTGATCGCGGCCGCCCTTGTTGTTCACCTTGGGCGTGCGGCCGAATTCGCCCATGCAAACCACCAGCGTCGAATCCAGCATGCCGCGCGACTTGAGGTCGCGGATGAGCTGGGCCAGCGCCGGATCGACTTCGCCGGCGTTCCGTGCAACGGCTTTCCAGAGGTCGCCGTGATTGTCCCAACCGCCCCGGCGCACTTCGATGAACGGCACGCCCGCCTCGACGAGTCGCCGGGCCATGAGTAACCCTTGGCCAAATCCGTTGCGGCCGTAGGCGTCGCGTGCCTTGTCCGATTCGGTCTTCAGATCAAACGCCTTCAGCTTGGGTGAGAGCACCATGCGGGCCGCCTGATCGTACAACCCTTGCTGGCTCGCCGCGATTTCGCCCGCGCCGACTTTCCCCAACTCCGCGTTTTGTTCCTTCAGCAGTTCGAGTCGCCGGGCCATTCGATCCTTCGACACCTGCATCGCCACATTCGCCGGTAACTCGCCGGGGCTGTTCACTACAAACGGAGCCGATTGAATGCCGAGAAAGCCTGGCCCAACCGTGTCGCCCACGCTCACGAAGTTTGGCAGCTCTGCCGCCACCGCGCCCAGCTCCTGAGCCACTACCGATCCGATGTTCGGGTACTTCAGCGCCCCCGACGGCGCGCGGCCGGTGTGAAGCTGATACGTCGCACGCTCATGATTGCCTTCCTTGGACGTGAGCGAACGGATGATCGCACAGTCCTTCATCACCTCCGCGACTTTCGGCCAGTATTCGGCGATCTTGATGCCCGACGCGGCGGTCGCAATCGCCTTGGTTTGGCCGCCATTTTCCTTACCGGGTTTCGGGTCCCACGTCTCGAACTGGCTCGGGCCACCGCCCAACCAAACCAAGATGCACGCCGCATTTCGCTTCTTCAGGTCGTCCGCCTGCAGGCCGACGGCATTAAGCCATCCAGCCGCGGCGAGGCCGGCACCGCTGAATTGAAGAAATCGGCGGCGACTCACGAGGCCGTCGGAGGTCATGCCGAGTTGCAAAAGGGTTTGGTTTTGCATGAGTAGTTCGTCCAAAATTCTCGTTCGCACGCTCTGACGTAGGGTGGGCCAAGTCTTCGCGGCCCACCAATTCGACAGAAATCTCGTGACCTTCTGTGGTGGGCCGCGAAGACTTGGCCCACCCTACTCCTCTGCGTGAAAACGAAGGCGTCTATCGTTTCGTCGTAAACTCCGCGGAATTCACCAGCGTCCAGATCAAATCTTCCTCCGCCTCGCCGCGCTGGCCGACCTTCTTGAAATAGTTCTTGGATCGCGAAAGTTCCGCGACCGTCGGCTGCCGGGCGAGCACGCGAAGGTACGTTTGCTTGATCACTTCATCGTCGGATTTGGTCTTCGACATCTCGCCGGCGATTTTCGAAATTCTCTGTTGGATCGGCGGGTTGTTCATGAGCATCAGGGCCTGCTGAATCGAGCCGTCGATGTCTTCTTGCGGAATCGACGGGTCGAAGCTGAACTCGCGTGACACGCGGTCGCGCGGCTTGAGTTCGCCGAGCACATGTTCGAGCGAGTCGGCGACGACGTCACCGTGCAGCCGCGTCGGGCGCAGAGCGGCGAACCGATCGCTCGACGACGCGGGCGTCTGGCTCTCGCGCTGATACGATTGGGAATTCATAATCGTCCGGAACAGCCACTTCGGTTTGAAATCCATCGCGCGAAACCCGGCCGATAGGGCCTTCACGACTGCCGGGTACATCACGTCGCCGTCGGGCCCGAGGCTATCGACTTTGTAAAATCCGTCCCCGAAGAGTTCGTTCCAAACGCGGTTCACGTACGAGCGGGCGAACCAGTAGTTATTCTTGTCATAGACCAGATACTCGGCGACGGCGATGCGCTTGTCGTCCCCCTTCAGGTTGGCTTTCGGACTCAGTGGCTGGCCGAGCAGGAAACGCGGCTTCATCTCAGTCTTCTGCGCCGGATCGTGTGCGTCGGGCATGAAGTATTTGTCTTTCGCGAAGAACGCGGCCACCTGATGAAACTGCTCGCGCTTCCACTGATCGAACGGGTGATCGTGGCACTCAGCACACTGGATGTTGATGCCCATGAAGATTCGGGCGGTTTCGCTGGCCATCTGCGTTGCGCTGCCGTCCTGCGCGAGCAGAAAGTTGTCGCGCCGCTCTTCCATCTTCTTGCCGTCGGCCATTACGAGTTCCGCCGCAATCAGGTCCCAGCCGCGGTCTTTCTTGAACTGGTCGAACAGCCAATCTTCGAGCGCCCTGGCGTCGTATTTCCTGCGGTCGGTTGTGTTGTTGAACAACATCACATCGCGCCAATATCGCGCCCACTTGCGGGCAAAATCGTCGGAATCCAGCAGACGATTGATCAGATCCTTCCGCTTCTTTGGATCGTCGCTTGCTACGAACTCACCGACTACTTTGGGCGCCGGCGGTTTCCCGGTGAGATCGAGATAAACTCGGCGCACGAAAGTCTCGTCGCCGACCGGGTTGGCCGCCGCCCGCCCGAGCTTGCGCAGCTCCACGCCTAGTTCCGAGTCCAAGCGACCGGGTGTGTACGAATAGTACTCCGACTTGGCCGGCAGTTCCTTGTGCAGCGCCACAAGGGCCTGCCTCTTCTTGGGGGGAAGTTCCGTATCCTTCGGTTCGGGCTTCTTCTTTTCTTGGGCCCAAGTAACTACCGACAGAATTCCAAGCACAAGGCAAGCGATTGCCAAATGAACTTGTCGGAATCTCAATCTGACATGTCTCATGGCTACTCTCTTGAGGCTTCCTTCAACTTGCTTCAATATCATAGCCTCGTCGCCATGGCGGTGGAACAGCGCGGATGGATCCAACAAAAATGGGCCATCCGTGGCCCGGTCGCTGCCCTCCGGTAGCAGTGAGTCCGAATCCCACCGTGGCGAACCAAGGCAGGAGAGTCGTCGAACTTTCAGATCTCAGATATTGAAGGACCGAGTCGAGACCTCGAATCGAGAATCTCAGGCGGGCACAATTGCCATGAGACGCCGCGCTAGTCAAGTATCAATTTCTCGCGAACTCGTCAGTCGTGTTGCGGCGAGTTGACAAATCGGAGTTCGTTGCCTCCACCTCGCCCGTCGAATATGCTCATGCCGAGAAACAACCGAGGAGTACGCTCATGGATCCCCGCTACCGCATCGCCGACACCAGCCAGATCATCAGCCCCGGCCTCGTGCTGTACAAGGAACTCATCGCCGCGAATCTAAGGCGGATGCTCGAGATCGCTGGCGGCCCCGGTCGGCTCCGGCCTCACGTGAAGACTCACAAGATGCGCGAGATCGTCGCCATGCAAATGGCCGCCGGCATCACGAAATTCAAATGTGCAACGATCGCCGAGGCCGAGATGGTCGCATCCTGCGGCGCCTGCGACGTACTGATTGCGTATCAACTCGTTGGACCCAACCAACCGCGGCTCGTTGGTCTCATGCGGAAGTTTTCGAGCTGCGAATTCGGCGTGCTCGTCGATCATCCACTCGTCGCACGCTCGCTGTCCGAAGTCTTCGCCTCAGCCGCAATGACCGCGTCCGTTTGGCTCGACATAGACGTCGGCCAGCACCGCACGGGCATCCCGGCCGGAGACGATGCCGCGGCGTTGTACGAACTCGTCAGCCAACTGCCCGGCCTGCGCGCGGCCGGCCTCCACGTCTACGACGGCCACAATCACCAGCCGACTCCGGAAGAACGCGAAGTGGCGGTGAGAAGTCAGTTCGCCGAAGTGACGCGATTCACGCAAGACCTTGAACGTCGCGGCTTGCACGTTCCGCGCGTGCTCTGCGGCGGCACGCCGTCATTTCCCATCTACGCGAAGATTGGCGGCGTTGAACTATCGCCCGGCACCTGCATATTTAACGACAACGGCTACGGGTCGCGCTTCCCCGAGATGGGTTTCGAGCGCGCCGCGCTGCTCCTCACCCGCGTCATCAGCCGCACGGCGCCCGATCGCATGTGTCTTGATCTCGGTTACAAAGCCGTCGCCTCCGACCCGAAAGGCGACCGGCTCGTCCTTCTCGACCTGCCCGGCGCGAACCTCATCCTGCAAAACGAAGAACACCTGCTCGTCGAAACCCCTGAAGCCGCCCGCTTCAATCCGGGCAACGAACTACTCGCCTGCCCGACGCACATCTGCCCGACGTGCGCGCTGCACAAAGAAGCGTACGTCGTCGAGCATGGCCGCGTCACGGAGCGTTGGGTGGTCGCGGCGAGGGATCGATGGTTAGACGTGTGATCGAGTGGCTGTGTGGATGGTCAACGTTGGTGGAAAACCTGCCTACCAGCACCATTCGGTAGACCGAACTAATCACGGTTACAAAAGAAAGAGATGGATTCGTCCGGCAACTTTTTCTCGCGGATCATCAGGCATTCGCGCAGGAGCGAAACCCAGTCGGGCGTAAAAACGCAGATCCGTTGGAGGGCACAATGGCCCACGGTAAAATGGCGGGCATGACGATTGAACAATTGCGACAGATGCATTCCGGGCGGCCATTCAAGGCGTTTGACATTCTCACTGCCGATAGCCGCACACTCACGGTGGAACACCCGGAGCAACTGGCCCTCTCCGAGGTTGGCCGGACTATTGCGGTCGCTCGCCCCGATGGCACGATTGAGATTGTCGACCTGTTGCTTATCGTGAGCCTCAAGCCCCGCCCGAACGGCGCGCTTCGGCGCGGCCGACATCGGTCCTAGCGAACAGACGCTACGGTTTTTGGTCTTTGTTGACCGCTTCTCGCGATTCCAATTCCTTCCGCCACTTCTCCGCCTCCGCCGGCTTGTCCCACACGGTGTAGAGATCGACCAGGCGGCGGATGGCTTCGCTCAGGCGGGTCTTGGCGGCGGGTGGGATCTTCGCTTCGCGTGCCTTCATCCCGGAATAGCCTTCGACGAGGAGCGGTTCGGCTTCCTGGAACTTCTTCTGCCCGGCCAGCGCGCCCCCCAGCATGCTCTTCGTGTTAAAGAGCACCCAGTCGTCCGGCAACTTCTTCTCGCGAATCATCAGGCATT
>Ga0247727_10017514_pt1 | contig 11398 bp, 10 predicted proteins | sample WisWelCaveWW1625_FD_202498 | JGI IMG/M metagenome (GOLD analysis project Ga0247727, IMG submission 202498) | Biofilm microbial communities from Wishing Well Cave, Virginia, United States - WW16-25 | ecosystem: Environmental > Aquatic > Deep subsurface > Groundwater > Cave microbial mat | place... | reverse complement strand
TGAGTCGCCCAAGTCGTACCTGTCCGCCATCGTCACGCGGCTGTGCCTGAATCAATTGACCTCGGCCCGCGCTCAACGCGAAACTTATCTGGGGCCGTGGTTGCCAGAGCCGGTGCTGACCGCGGCACATCCCGAACTGGCGAACCCCGAAACGCGCGCCAGCGATTACGACTCGATTTCAATGGCGTTTCTGACCCTGCTCCAAAACCTGACACCCGCCGAGCGGGCCGTGTTTCTCCTGCATGAAGTGTTTGATTACGACTACCATGAGATTGCCCACATCCTCGAAAAATCGGAGGCCGCCTGCCGCAAGTTGGGTAGTCGCGCCAAAGCGTATCTCACCGCGAACCGGCCTCGCTTCCAAACCACGCCCGAAGAACATCGCCGCCTGTTGGAAGCGTTTATGCGCGCCGCAGGGAATGGCGATGTGGAGGGGCTGACGGCGCTATTGGCCGAAGATGTGACGTTCTGGGCCGATGGCGGCGGCAAGGTGAAAGGCGCGGCGCTGGAGCCGGTGCGCGGGCCGTTGAACGTCGCCCGCTTTGTCATCGGCGTCACCGCGCGCTTCATGCCCGCCGGAGCAACCTTTGCGGTGGCCGACGTGAATGGCAAGCCCACCCTGCTTATCCGTCGCGCCGATGGGGTCCCAGCCATCGTGGTCAGCGTTGACGCGGACGCGGGCGCGGCGCGCGTTCAAACTATCTGGGCCGTCGCCAATCCCGATAAGCTTGGCGCGGTCGCTTGACGTTTGTTCTCCCCCTCCCCTATTCCGCGCTCTTCGCGGGATGGGGAGGGTCGGGGAGGGGGTCAAATAGGGCGTTCACCCGATGCGCCCACGCCCCGCATCTTCTATAGTGAGCGCACGTTCAAACTCACTCAGGAGATGCAGTCATGCCCTCACAAACCCTCATTCGTATTGGCAGTATCGCCCTCATCGGCGCAGGCGCGCTAGCCGTTGGTTATGCGCTGATCGCACCGGACGAAACCATAGCGGGCGTATTTCAACATCCGAACTTCGTCATCGGCAATATATTAAACACAGCCCGTTGGCTGTTGATGACGATGGGTCTGGTGGCGCTGTATCTGCGGCAAGGCCACCGGAGTCGCGCCCTCAACCTAGCCGCCTTTCTACTGTCTTTTGTCGCCATCGTCCTGACCGTGGGGCTGGACATTGACAAGACCTTTATCCTGCCCTATCTCGCGTCGGTCAATCCAGCCGTCACTTCGATGACGAACTTTGCCACCAACCTGCCTGCCATGTTGCAACCTTATTTGATGGTGTTGCTAGCGGGATTATTCCTGCATCTGGTTGGCCTCATCGTGCAGGGAGTCGCTATCGTGCGCTCGGGCGTGTTGCCGGTGGGGGCGGGCTGGTTGCTCATCGTCGGCACGGTGTTGAGCTACGGCAGTCTGTTTGGCATCAACCTCCTACACACCGTCGGCATCATCGGGGTCGGCGTTGCGCTGGCGTGGCTGGGGGTTGCGCTGTGGTCGCCGCAGGCCGAAACGAGCGTGACGATGCAACCGCAGTTGGCAAAGTAACAAATCTCCAATTCTCCAACCTCCAACGAAAGGAACTCTCACATGTCCACCGAATCCAACAAAACCACCTCCCGCCGCTTTCAAGAAGAATTCAACAATCGGGATTGGAATGCGTGCACCCGCCTGCTGGCCCCCGGCTTCGTCACTTACCAGCCCGGCGCGCCCGGCCCGCTCAATGCCGAAGCCTTCCTGCAAATCGGGCGGATGTTTGCGACCGCCTTCCCCGACCTGCGAGTGACCATCCACGACCAGATCGCTGAGAATGATCGCGTGGCGACTCGCATGAGCTTCAGCGGCACACACCAGGCTGACTTTCAAGGCATCCCGCCCACCGGGCGCGTGATTGACGTAAACGGGGTGATGACTGACCGCTATGTGGACGGCAAAATCGCCGAGCACTGGGCGTTGTTCGACACGATGGAGTTAATGCAACAGTTGGGCGTGATGCCAACACCGGCGCGGTAATCGAGTCAGCCGACCTCGGCACAAGGCCCGGCCAGGAAACTCGCCGGGCCTTTTGTGCCTTTGTGCCTTTGTGTCTTTGTGCCTTTGTGTCTTTGTGCCTTCATGCCTTTATGCCTTTATGCCTTTGTGCCTTTGTGCCTTTATGCCTTTATGCCTTTATGCCTTTATGCCTTTGTGCCTTTGTGCCTTTGTGCCTTTGTGCCTTTGTGCCTTTGTGGTAAAGTTTTTTAGCTCGGCTTGATTGTCTGCGTAAGTCTAGTAAATTTGGAAGCCTCTAACTTTATAATAGGGATTATGCCCACACCACCCTCACCCGCCAACCTCTACCTCCACCGCCTCAACGCTGTCATCGGTTATATCCGCGAGAATCTCACGGAAGATTTGTCGCTGAACACCCTCGCCCGAGTCGCGAGCTTTTCCCCATTTCATTTTCATCGTATTTTCAAGTCGCTCACCGATGAAACGGTGAACGATATGGTGACACGGTTCCGATTGGAACGGGCGGCGGCTCTACTCCGGGCCTCGCCCCGCCTCATGGTGACGGCCGCCGCCTTTGAGTGCGGCTTTCAATCCACATCAGTTTTCTCCCGCACCTTCAAGAAACACTATGGCCTCAACGCCCGGCAATGGGACCGGCAAAGCCCCTTGAAAAATAGCAAGAATGGTCAAGTGTTGGAGGGCTTTCCTCGTTATACTATAGAAAATTTGAGCGGCTTCGCCGAGCAGGATGGATTTGAGGTACGCCTTCGTTCTTTGCCCGCACAACGATTGGCCTACATTCGGGTCTATGATTCTTACAGCCAGTTTAGTCCGGTGGTGGAGGCCTATCACCGTTTGATCGCGTGGTATTGCCAGCGCGGCGGCCACCTTGAGAAAACCACGCTGTACGGCATGTCGCAGGATGACCCCGATGTGACGCCGCTCCGTTTGTGTCGTTTCGATTGGTGCGTGTCGGCGCCAAAAGACTGGCAAGCCGAGGGCGAAGTGAGCGTGCAGGACTTTCCAGCGTGCCGGGTGGCGACGATCCGGTGTCTGGGCGATCTCAAGCAAGAAGATAAGGCTATTCAATATCTGTTCCGCTACTGGTTGCCGCGCAGCCGTTACCAACCCGCCAACTTGCCCGCCATGGAGATTTATCGGCGGCAACCGGCCGAACTGGGGTGGGAGACCTACGACCTGGACTGCGCCGTGCCGATTGTGGCGCTATGAAGGAACTGGAGCAGATTTCGCTGGCGGCGGTTCGCGCTATTCTGGAAGAATCGTTTGTGTGAAAAGGAGATGACCATGGAACTCGGCGCATTTTCAATTAGCCTGGCTGTCAAGGATATCGAGGCTTCGCGGATTTTCTACGAGAAGCTCGGCTTCAAGGTCTTCGGCGGCGACGCCTCTCAGAACTGGCTCATCCTGAAGAACGGCGATTGCATCATCGGTCTTTTTCAGGGGATGTTCGAGAAAAACATGCTGACCTTCAATCCGGGCTGGGACAGTAACGCTCATCCCCTCCAGACGTTCACCGATGTGCGCGAACTCCAGCGCCAATTGAAGGCGCAAGGCGTGGCGTTGATGAGTGAGGCCGATGAGAGCACAACCGGCCCGGCCAGCTTTGTCGCCGTGGATCCCGACGGCAACCCCATCCTCGTTGATCAGCACGTCTGAGGGGCGCGGCTTCAGAGCCTGTCATGGCCCAGTACCTTTCAGTTTAGGCCGTAGTATTGGGCCGCCTGCCCCCGACATCGGGGGTGTGCCCGTTGGCCCGCGCCCACAAGGGGCGAAACTACGTTACCTCAACAGTATTGCTCGTAGCCCATATTAACGGTCAGATGATGGTGCGCCCCACATCCGTAGCGTCCCGTCACCGCCCGCCGAGAACAGTGTGCGCCCATCCAGAGTGAAGGCCAGCGCTCCCGCCCACGTGGTATGGCCTGGCAACACACCCAACAGATCGCCACTGCTGATATTCCACACACGGACAACGCCATCCTCGCCCATCGTCGCCAGTAACTGCCCCGCCGGGCTGGTCGCCAGGGCCGTGATTTTTTCCAACTCCAATGTGCGGACTTGTTCCCCTGTGCTTACGTCCCACACGCGCACGACTCCAGCCCGAGCGCCGGAGATCAACCAGCGACCATCGTAACTAAACGCAAGCAGTGTAAGGGGCATAGTAGCCCTCGACGGTCGAGCGAGAGTATGGAGCGTCTCCCCGTTGATGGCGTATATCAGTTGTATCTGATTCCCCGACCCGACAGCCAGAAGGTGTGTGCCCGGATGATAAGCCAGCGCATCCACCCCGGGTCGCAACTTTTCAACTCGCTCGAACCCGGGGATAGCGCTCGGAGGTAACCACAGGAGCGCTTCGTAGGAGGCATACCAGGCCGAGTCGTCGGGATTGAGCAATAGCCCGGAACCGCGCAAGATGCGGCTACTCCGCTGGACCTCGGCCGTGTGTGTATCCCACACCCACCAGGCGCCCTCCGAGCCATAAGCCGCCAGCTCGCTCCCATCCGGGCCAAACGCCAGATGGAAGACATGCGAGGCGGCCAAGTCGTTGAACGTCCGAAGAAGTTGTGGCTCGCCCTCCAGACTCCACAGATACACTACACCATTGTTGTCACTGCTGGCGAAGGTGCGCCCGTCCGGGCTTAAGACAAAGTTTTGATAGGGCGCAAGTCGTTGTTCAAGCGCACGAGTCTCCTGACCGGTTTCCATTTCCCAAACGCGCACTGCTTGGTCCCAACCCAGCATGTATAGTTCGCGTCCATCGGCGCTGAAGGATGACTCGGCGGCCCCGGCGGCCGGGCCAGTGACACTACGCAGATATTCGCCGCTTGACGCGTCCCAAAATTGTACGGTTCTGCGGTCAGACCCGCTCACGGCGGTCAGCGTCCGTCCATCCGGGCTGAAGGCCATGTGCGCCACGCCGCTTTTAGAGAGCTGCATCTCTTTCACCAACTGGCCGGTGCCCACATCCCAGATACGGATAGGATCAACCGGATCGGGGAAACGCCATTCGCCGGCCGAGGCCAACTGCTGGCCAGCCTGCGGATTGAAGGCGAGGGCGGATACGCCCGTGGCGTGGCCAGTGATGGTGCGCGCCAACTGAACCTCCGGGCCGGGGCCGATTTGCCAGATTTGAATCTGCTTGTCCCACCCGCCGGAGGCCAGCCACTTCCCATCCAAACTGAAAGCGAGACTGGCAATCCCCTGGACATTCGGGAAAACCTGCGGATTAGGCGCGATGGTAGTGTGCCCGCGCAATACAAACAATGGTCGGTCTGTGGCGGCCTCCCACAACCACACCGCGCTATTTTCATCGCCGGAGGCCAGCCACTTCCCATCCGGGCTGAACGCCAGCGCGGTCACCAGGTCCGTGTGCCCAGCGAGGCGGCGGCGAATTTCGCCCGTGCGCGTATCGAACAGGTAAATGAGGTTGGCGTTGCTCGCCGCGAGCGTCTGCCCATCCGGGCTATAAGCCAGATGGCGGAGGGCGGCGTCAAGGTCAACCCGATGCAATCGTTCGAGCGTCTGCGCGTCGTACAACTCCAGGCCGAGCGCCGTACCAACGGCTAGTTGGTCATCATCCGGCGAGAGCGCAATGTCGAGCAGTGCGCCTTCACCCCAGCGCACGAGTTGCGTGGCGCTGGCCCATGGCTGGTCGGCGCGGATGATGGGTGTGGCCGTGGCGGGCGGCGTCGCCAGTGACGCGTCGAGCGGCGTAACACCAGGAGTGAGCATGGGGTCTGCCGCCGCCGCCCTGAAGGCCAGCGGGTAACTATATACCTGGGAAACTTCTGAATCCAGAATAAAGAACCTCCGGCTTGTGGTGATGTGGGATAGTTCCACGTAGAGAGCCACCGCCCCATCTTGCGCAATCCATTGAAGTTCCTCTTCGGGCGTAAAGGGAAAGCGCAGAGTCCGGCTATGTTCGGCGGCGGTCACTTCCACTTCCACGCCTCCTGCGAGAGGTAATCGGTTTCCCTTGGGCGTTCCGTCCCAATCCGGCTGGGCGAAAGCCACGCGCAGCATTGCCGTGGATACCGTGGTGAGTGTGTAGTGCACTGTGACTTCGAACTCAAACGGCGCGTCGGGCAGGAGCGTGCCGGGGCCGGGAGAAGCCGCGACGATCTCGATCTGATCAAACTCTGGAAACACCGTCACCGTGGGCGTGGCCGGTCGTGGGCTGGGCACAGGCGTGGGCGTAGTGGTTGGCTCGACAACCGGCAGTGGGTGTAGGAGGGGATACAAGACCATGACCAATGCGGCCACGAGGAGGCTCGAGGCCGCCGTAGCCAGACTCCACCGCGCATTGAGTTGGGATGGGCGGGCGCTGAACAGCGCCCGCGCGCGCATCTCCGCTTCGATGTGAGGGGATAACGACGGTACGCGCGGGCGCGCGGCGCTCAGGCGAGCGGCCAGTTCCAGTTCCGGGTCGCCGCCCCGGCCTTCATCCAAACGCCGGCCCCAATCGTTCAAATCATCAGACATGGTTGGCCTCCGGTTGCTCTAACTTCTCCACGGCCTGGCGCAGACGCCCCAGCGCGCGGTGCAGGCGCATGTACACATTATTCACGGAGCATCCCAACACCTGCGCCACTTCGGCGCTGGACATTTCTTCGAAGAAGCGCAGGGTGAGCAGTTCGCGGTCGGACGCGGACAACCCGGCAAACGCGGCATAGAGGGCGTCGTGCTGGTGGTCGTCGGGCGATGGTTCATCTGCGACATGCCATTCCGACAATGGCTCGACGAAACGCGCGCGGCGGAAGGCTTGCATGATCTCGTTGCGAGCGATGCGATACAACCACGCGCCAAAACTCACGCCTTGCCAGCGAAACCGGCCCAAGTGGCGTAGCGCTTTCTCGAAGGTAGCCGCCGTCACGTCCTGCGCCAGCGCCGTGTCGCCCGTGCAACGATAGGCAAAGGCGTAGATCCGACGCATGTAACGGTCATACAGCGCGCCGAAGGCCTGCCGGTCGCGTTGAGCGCGGCGGATTAACTCTGGTTCGTCAGGATGCATCTTCACAAGTTTAACGCCGCCAAGGGCAAAATCTTTCATCGGCCGCCGGTCATTCGGCCAAGTGCAGAGTATATCCCTCCTTTCCCCACAGCCGGGATGTTTTCCTTATAATCGGGCCACAACCGAACAAAAGGAAAACTGACATGCCCACTTTACCCAACTATCATCACTTTGCTGGCCGCCATTACGAAACCGGCACCGTCCATAATGCCCTGGCCTATCAAGGCTTCAAGGCCCCCCACACCCAACAACCGCTCTCCGAGGCCCTACTCATGGGCATCAGCGGCGGCGCGGCCTTTGGCTATTTTGTATTTGACTACAAAGGCTACGACCCGCATGTGACCCTGCTCTCGCGCAACACCTTTGATCCATTGGACACCCTCTTGGAGCGGTTGGCCATTCCACAAGAGTTGTTGCAAACCAGCGACGCGAAAAAAGGTGAACGGAATTTGCTGGATGTGTTGGAGAGTGGCCGCCCCGCCATCGTGTGGGCCGATATTTTCAGCCTGCCCTACAACCGCTTGCCCGCCGACAAAAATTGGTGGGGAATGTTGCCCCTCATCGTGTATGGCTACGACAATGGCACCGCCTATCTCGCCGACCGTTCCAGCCAACCGCTGACGGTGACGGTGGATGAGTTAGCCAAAGCCAGAGCGCGGGTGAAAGATGACAAGTTCCGCGTGCTGGCGCTGGGCGCACCGGATATGAGCAAATTACCCACCGCGATTCAAAAGGGCATCTGGCAGTGCATTGCCTTGTATACCGAACAACCGCCCAAAGGCGCGCGGGACAACTTTGGTTTTGCGGCTTATGAGAAATGGGCGGCCATGCTGACCAACACCCGCAACAAGCAAAGCTGGGAACGGCTCTTGCCGCCCGGGTCGCGCATGTATGCCGCGCTGGCCGGCGGCGTGGGGCAACCCGGCGCGTATGGCTGGGCCATGACCGCTGTTTCCGACCGGACGCTGTACGCCGACTTTTTGGATGAGGCCGCGCAGATTCTCAAGAAGCCCAAACTCAAAACCGCGGGTGAGCAATTCCGAGCCAGTAGCGTTGCGTGGCGCATGTTGGCAAATTCATTTCTGCCCGACGATGTGCCGCTGTTCAAGGAAACACGCGAGTTGGCGTATCGCAAGCACGAGTTGTTTATCACGCAAGGCGGCGCGGCGCTGGCCGACATCGAAAAAATTGACGCGCGCCTGAAAGACATCAAGGCCAGGGTGAACAAAAAATTCCCGCTGACCCACGAACAGGCGGCGGCCTTGCGCGCCAATGTCAGTGAGCAGGTGTTGAAGGTGCGCGATATTGAACTAAAAGCGATTGAGCTATTGCAGGGGGCGATGGCGTGAATCGGCTTTCGTCCTGTGATACACTTCGCTAATCCCATTGCTGAGGTAGAAAAATCACATGACCCGCGCGCGCGATTTAGGCATCCCCTTTGAAGGTTATCCCGGCCCCTGGAACGCAATTACGGATGTGCCCGGAATCGAAGTTGGCTATGTAACATTGATTGAAGCGGGCGCAGTGCGAACTGGCGTCACCGCCATTTTGCCGCGCGGCAAAGAATCGGCCGACCCGGTGTGTGCGGGCTGGTTTCCGCTCAACGGCAACGGCGAGATGACGGGGACAACCTGGATTGAAGAGTCGGGATTCTTGGAGGGGCCAATCCTGCTGACCAACACCCATAGTGTGGGTGTGGTGCGCGATGCGGTGGTGGCCTGGCAAGTAAAATACGGCAAACTCTTTCAGCCCTATTCCTATCCACTGGTGGCCGAGACGTATGATGGCTACTTGAATGACATCAACGGCTTTCACGTCAAAGCCGAGCACGCGCACGAAGCGTTGAACAATGCGCGCTCCGGACCAATGGCCGAGGGCAACGTGGGCGGCGGCACGGGGATGATTTGCTATGAATTCAAAGGCGGCACTGGCACCGCCTCACGTCAATTATCGAAAAGCGCGGGCGGTTACACGGTAGGCGTGTTGGTGCAGGCCAACTTTGGCTCGCGCTATCAATTGCTGGTGGCGGGTGTGCCGGTGGGTAAAGAGATCACCACCCAGGCGCCCTTCACCAACGGCGTAGATCGCTACAATGACCGTGGCTCGATCATCATCGTCGTTGCCACCAATGCGCCTCTGCTCCCCCATCAACTTAAACGCCTCGCGCGGCGAGCGGGATTGGGGCTGGCCCGCACCGGCGGCGTCGCCGCCAACAGTTCGGGCGACATCTTTCTGGCCTTCTCCACCGCTAATCCTGGCATCGCCAAACCCGCCTCCGGGCTATCACAGGCCGCGTTTGTCCCCAATGACCGCCTCACGCCCCTCTTCGAGGCCGCTATCCTCGCCACCGAAGAAGCCATTCTCAACGCGTTGGCCGCCGCTGAAACGATGACGGGCCTGGAAGGACGCACCATTCATGCCTTGCCACATGCCGAACTACAGGCGGTGTTGAAAAAATATAATCGGCTGGCCTGATTTTCAAAAACCTTGTAGATAACGTAGTATCGCCCCTTGTGGGCGAGGCTTGTGGGCGAGGCTAACGGGCACACCCCCTATGCAGGGGGCAGGCGGCCCGATACTATTAAAAGGTGTTGTCTCAAAGACCCCTTGGGTTTGGACATTCGGGGTTTGCGCCAAAGGGGAGTACAATGCCGATAGTCAGGCGTGATGAATACACTTCCCTCTACCCAAGAAGAACGGCGCGACCTTGAACTGGTGCTGGCCGCTGGCGGCGTCAGCGCGCTGGCCCTGGGCATCGTGATCTTCTTCTCCAGTCGCACCGCAACACTCAATCTGCCGCTCACGGAAACCTATACATTGATTGTGTTCACCGGCCTGGTGTCCGGGCTGGGCTGGCTCGGCGTTCGCTTGGGATGGCCAGTTCAACCGTTGGGTTGGGGCGTGCTCATGGCTTACACCCTGCTCATCACGTTAGCCATTCACTTCGCGGGCGGGCCACAAACGGCTCTGCCCGGTTTTTATTTGCTCGTGGTTGTCGCGGCGGCCTTTGTGCTGGGACCGCGCGCCACCTACTTCCTCGCCGGGGCCAGCCTGCTGTGTTACGGCGGCCTCTTGTTGCTGGAATTTGCCGGGGTCTTGCCCATCCTGCCCATTTGGGGCCAGACGATTGATCCACGCGCCCAAAAAAGTTTACTGCTCGTCAACTGGCTGACCGTGGCCGCGCCGGTGCTGGTCGTTGCCTATCTGGGCGGCTCACTCGCTCAACGGCTTAAGGCCCGCCATCAGCAACTCCGCGAAACCGAGGCGATGCGCCAGGATTTGGTGGAAATGCTGGTGCATGATTTACGCAACCCGCTGACCGTGTTGCTGGGCGTGCTGGATTTGTTGGGCCGGGTCACCGGCTCATTGATGACCGAGACGCAACGCCAACTGCTTCACAACGCGCGCCGCTCCGGGCATTTGATGCTGAGGCTGGTGGAGGATATTTTGGATGTGGCCAAGTTGGAAGCCGGGCAATTGCAACTCAAGCGCCAATCGCTCGACATCCGCGATTTGCTGAAAGAGGCGGCGGAGCAGGCGCAGGCGCTGGCCGAGTTGGAAGAACTCTCGCTCACGGTGGACGCCGCCGACTCGCTTCCACCCATTTATGCCGACAAACAACTCATCCAGCGCGTGATTGATAACCTGATATCCAACGCCATCAAGCACACCCCGCACGGTGGCAGTATTACGCTGACGAGTCAAGCCCTACAACGCCAACTGGCCGTGAGTGTGCGCGACACCGGCCCCGGCATTCCGCCGGACCAGCATCAACACATCTTTGAAAAATTTGGGCAGGTGGAACAGGCCGGATTTCAACGGCATGGCACCGGCCTGGGGCTGACGTTTTGCAAATTGGCGGTGGAGGCCCACGGCGGGCAGATTTGGGTGGAGAGTGCGCCGGGGCAGGGAAGCACGTTTACGTTTTCGCTGCCGGTGGTGGAATCACTAAATCAATGAGACCACTGATTACACTGAGTTTTCTCAGTGCTTTCAATGGCCTCAGTCGCTCCGCGTCAGCGATTCAAGGCACTGGGCTTCGAGCCTCAATTCAAGAGTATGCCGGAACAGTTGCCTGGGTGGTGACGCGCGGACGCAAATACCACACCGCCAAAACCATACTTCCCCAGACCGCTGTGTTCAGCCAAAAGTGAACCAGGAAAATCCGCCAGCCGGTGATGAGTGGGACAATCCCTGGCGTGGGCGGCATCCCAGATTGATAGAGCGGGACAAAGAGATATTGGTAAAGTTTGGGTAACTGTTCACAGTTTTAGAGAGCGTGTCAATGCTCTCTTTGTGGGATAGCCACGGTGCTGGCTTTCAGCGATACTGACGACATGGCTCAGGCAACACCTCCCGTACCAATTTCGGCCAATGATT
>Ga0247727_10017513_pt1 | contig 11399 bp, 9 predicted proteins | sample WisWelCaveWW1625_FD_202498 | JGI IMG/M metagenome (GOLD analysis project Ga0247727, IMG submission 202498) | Biofilm microbial communities from Wishing Well Cave, Virginia, United States - WW16-25 | ecosystem: Environmental > Aquatic > Deep subsurface > Groundwater > Cave microbial mat | place... | reverse complement strand
AGTGTCTCTTTCATCGGACAGACCTTTAGGGTTTTCTGCGATAAAGTTCGCTGCATCGAGGATGAAGTTCAGCTTTTGTTTCGGTTCGAGCGTGAAATACTTGCGATAATCGAAGAGGGCAAACATATCCACCACGATTTCGTAGATTTCAAGCATTTTGGCGACGGCTTCTTCCTGATCGTGCTTGATTTCGCCTCTGCCTTTTCTGGCGGCATAGACAGCCAGGGCATTTTTCAAATCCTGGGCGATGCCAATGTAATCAACAATCAAGCCACCCTCTTTATCACCAAAGACACGGTTGACGCGGGCAATGGCTTGCATGAGCGTGTGCCCGTTCATCGGCTTGTCAATATACATCGTGTGCAAGGGCGGAGCGTCAAAGCCAGTCAGGAACATATCGCGGACGATGATAAGTTTCAGCGAGTCGTTCGGGTCTTTCAATCTATCGCCAATGGACTTGCGGCGCGGCTTGTTGCGGATGTGTTCCTGCCAGTCGAGAGGATCGCTGGCGGAACCTGTCATAATGACTTTGATTGTGCCTTTATTATCTTCTGCGTTGCACCAATGCGGACGCAGTTCGATGATTTCCTTATGCATTTCCACACAAATGCGTCGGCTCATGCAAACGATCATGCCTTTGCCATCGGATGCTGAGAGACGTTGTTCAAAATGATTTATCAAATCAGCGGCAACCTGTTTGATGCGGGGCTGGCTCCCAACCACCGACTCAACACTCGTCCATTTGGCGAAGCGTTTTTGGCGTTCGGTGAGTTCATCGTCTTCGGTAACTTCCTCGACACGTTCGTCGAGTATCTTCTGGTCGGCAGGGGAAAGCTCAATTTTGGCGAGACGGCTTTCATAGTAGATGCGAACCGTCGCTCCATCTTCCACGGCTTGTTGAATGTCGTAAACGTCAATGTGATTGCCGAAAACTGCCTGGGTGTTCTTGTCCTCCTTTTCGATGGGCGTACCTGTAAACCCGATGAAAGAAGCGTTCGGCAGGGCGTCGCGCATGTGTTTGGCAAAGCCATCGATAAAGTCGTATTGACTGCGATGGGCTTCATCCGCAATGACGACCACGTTGCGGCGGTCAGTGAGCAGGGGATATGCCGCGCCCTTTTCATCGGGCAGGAATTTTTGAATGGTGGTAAAGACGATGCCGCCCGAGGCAACGGCAAGCAGTTTTTTCAACTCGTCACGGTTGGCGGCTTGCACGGGTGTTTGACGGAGGAGTCCCTGGCAATTGGTGAAGGTTTCAAACAACTGCTGGTCAAGGTCGTTGCGGTCGGTGAGCACGATGATGGTGGGATTATTCATTTGCTCAGCCAGCACCAATTTGCCTGTGTAGAAGACCATCGAAAGACTCTTGCCACTGCCTTGCGTGTGCCAGATAACGCCTGCGCGTTTATCACCTTTGAGTTGCTCATCCACACTTGCCAAACCATATTCGGCGGGATCTTCGGCAATTCGTGGGGCGGATTGCCAATCCGCCGTACTTGCGGCACGCAGGGTGGACGCAATGGCTTTGTTGACCGCGTAATACTGGTGATAGGCGGCGAGCTTCTTGACGATGCTGAGCGGAGCGCCGTCCTGAGTGTATCGAGGGGACGAAGCGCCTTTGGTCTTTTCAAATACGATGAAATGACGGATGATATCCAGCAGGGTCTTTTTGTTGAGCAAGCCCCTGATCATCGGCTCCAGTTCGGGCTGGACTTTTGAATCAATAATCGTTTCGCCATCGGTGGTTTTCCACTCCATGAAGCGCGGATAATCACTGGAGATCGTGCCTGCCTTGGCGAACCAACCATCACTGATGATGAGGAAAGCGTTATAGGTAAAGAGCGAAGGAATGAGTTGTTGATAGGTTTGCAACTGGCGAAATGCCGCTTGCACATCGGCGTTCTCGTCTGTCGCATTTTTCAATTCAATCACAATCAAAGGCAAACCGTTGACGAACAGGACGATATCGGGGCGTTTGTTATTGTTGTTCTCTACAACTGTATATTGATTGACTGCCAGAAATTCGTTGTTCTCTGGGTTGGTGAAATCAATCAGCCAGACCTTATCGGTCTTGGTCTTGCCATCTCCAATACTGAATTTGACATCCACGCCTTCGGTGAGCAGGCGATGAAAGGACTCATTGTTATCAATGACAGTCAAAGCCGCCGAGCGCATGACCTTCTTGAAGGCGTCTTCGCGCGCGCCAGCGGGAATATCAGGATTGAGTTTATCTATCGCGGCGCGCAAGCGGGCTTGCAAAACGACTTCGGTATAGTCGCGTTCTTTGGTTTCGCCTTCGGTGAGATCGGGTCCAAAGCGAATCTCGTAACCGTTCTCGTCGCGGAGAAGGTCAAGGACGATTTGTTCGATTTCGGATTCGTAGATAGTTGTCATTGGTTTAGACCCTAAAGGTTTCCTTGCCCGACTCGTGTCTCATTATGCAAGACTTGTTTGCCTGTGTAGATTCAACTGACAAAGACGCGTGATAATGGGAGAAACCTTTAGGGTTTATTTCAAGGTTATTAATCATAATCATCCTCTACAAACCATTTGGCATCTGCATCTGTAACCCATTGCGAATGTAGATCAAGATATTCCTGCTTTCCACCAAACCACTCCATGACAACATCACGGTTTAGCTTTGTCGGTTTCTCGGAAAGAAGCACACCATAAGATGACCATTTCCAATCTCGAAAATCATCCACGAATTTATGCTTTTGCGGATTCTGATGGATGTAGGCGATGACGTTCCAGAACTGGCGGTCGGTTGTGATTGGCACGCGCCCAAAAGGATGTTGGAATAAACTGCCTGTCCGATCATAAGCGTTGTTGATGGATTTGGCATAGGCGTTGAAGAAGTTGGAGAATTGTTGGCTCGGATAGTCAGACCCTAACATATTAGACCCTAAAGGTTTTCTCGACTGGCTCGCGTTTTGGTTTGCAAGGCTACTTTGCCCGACTCGGTTTTTGTTCACGGAAGAAACCTTTAGGGTCTTTTTCGAGACCTTTAGGGTTTTATTTAGGGTTTCCCTTATCTCCTCCTCCGATTTTACTCTCAACGATACATGAAAATGATTTCTCAACAGGCAATAGGCAAAGGTATCTGTGATGGGTTCGATATATTTGGCGTACAAATTCATGAAGTGGGTGTAATTGCGTTCCTGGATGAAGATATTCTCGCGGTTGTTGCCGCGATTGTAGATGTGGTAGTAGGTGTCGTACAGTAAAGGCGAAGGGCTGGTCATTGTAGTTATTTCAAGTATAAGACCCTAAAGGTTTTTCCTGCAAACTCACGTCATGGCTGGCGGAGACGTTTTGCGAGAGAAGGAATTGATCGGGCAAAGAAACCTTTAGGGTCTGTATAATCAGGAAACCTTTAGGGTCTAATACTTGAAATTCAAAACTCATAACCATTCCCTTTATTCTGCAAGCGTCAAAAAACCAGCATATTCGCGCCCGCGAATATCAAACGCCACCACTTTTCCATTGAGCAAGGCTTCTGCCTGTTCACGGGTCAATCGAAAAACCAACCCATCGAAATTCTCGCCAAACTGTTTACGGGCTTCGACCAATGTTTCATAAACAGCAATGCGGTCATTATCGTCGTTTGTGGGGATGTTAGGACTCATAGATAATTCCTTTCAAGTTCTCACGAATTGTCTTCTCCAATTCTTTGCCTTTGGCAAACTGCTCAGAGAGCTTGGCAGTGAGGGCGTTCATCTTTTCGTCAAAAGGCACGCCATCATCTTCGGCTTCTTCTGTGCCAACATAACGTCCAGGCATAAGCACGTAGTTGTTGGCGCGCACTTCATTCAGCACAACAGATTTGCAGAAGCCCGCTATATCTTCATAAATTCCAGACCCTACAGGTCTCTTATCTGAGTCTGGCGCGAAACCAACTTTGTCGCTCTCCACTATGAGCAAGTCTTCATGACGAGGAAGACCTTTAGGGTCTTTATTTCGCCAAGCATGATAAGTGCTGGCAACAAGGGCGATATCAGCGTCCGTTAATTTTCGGTTACGGCGATTGGTCATCTCGCCCAATTTGCGGGCGTCGATGAACAAGATTTCATTCGAACGATTGCGGAACTTGTGATTGGTCTTGTTGCGTGCCAAAAACCATAGACAAGCGGGAATCATGGTGTTGTAAAACAGTTGAGATGGTAAAGCCACCATGCAGTCAATTAAACCTGCTTCGATCATGTTCCTGCGGATTTCGCCTTCGCCGCCAAAGTTGCTGTTCATGCTTCCATTAGCAAGTACGATGCCTGCTGTTCCATTTGGGCTGAGTTTATGAATGAAGTGTTGAAGCCATGCGTAATTAGCATTACTTGTAGGGGGAACGCCATATTTCCAACGAATATCATCGCGCAGTTGTTCGCCGCTCCAATCGCTGATATTGAACGGGGGATTGGCAAGGATGAAGTCTGCTTTTAGGTCAGGGTGCTTATCGTTCAAGAAGGTATCACCCAATTCAAGTTGAGCATCAATGCCGCGAATGGCAAGGTTCATCTTGGCAAGGCGCAAGGTGGTGGGGTTAGATTCCTGTCCGAAGATGGACAAGTCCTTGATGTTGCCCTGATGGTTCAAGACAAATTTTTCACTCTGCACGAACATCCCGCCACTGCCACAGCAACCGTCATACACACGTCCGTTGTAGGGTTCGAGCATTTCCACCAATAATTTCACAATACTTTCGGGCGTATAGAACTGTCCGCCCTTTTTGCCTTCGGCGTCGGCAAATTGCCCGAGGAAATATTCGTACACTCTGCCGAGCAAATCTTTTGATTTATGCCCATCCTGATTGAAGCCGATGGTGCCGATCAAGTCAATGAGTTCGCCCAGGCGTTGCTTATTCAATTCAGGGTCGGCGTATATTTTGGGGAGAATGCCTTTTAGTGATGGGTTGATTTTTTCAATCGCATCCATCGCGTCGTCAATAAACTTCCCAATTTCGGGTTGTTTGGCGCGGTCTTGCAAATAACCCCAACGCGCAGTTTCAGGAACAAAAAAGACATTGTAAGCGCGATATTCATCGGGGTCTTCGGGGTTCGCGCCTTCAAATTCGCCTTGTCCCTCTATAAGTTGAGCGTGCATATCGTTGAAGGCATCCGAAATGTACTTGAGAAAGATCAAGCCCAAAACAACGTGTTTGTATTCTGCCGCGTCCATGTTGGAGCGCATTTTGTCCGCTGTTGCCCAGAGGGTCCGTTCGAGTTCGTTGTTTTCTGGCATTGAGTCTCCTGTGTGACTGTTCCCGATATACGTTAACGAATTCTACTAGAGCAAGCATAAAGCCAAATCTCCCAGTGTGCAAGTGCAAAAGCGTTTCAACCCACCAGTCCTCAAGGTTACCTTTTGCGATACTGGTACTCGGCGCGCACCTGCTTAATTTTGGATTTGGGGAGGAGCAGGGATGGGCAGGTGGGTAGATAAATCCCCTACAAGCCTTTACCCAAATCCCTACAAGCCTTTACCCAAATCCCTATAAGGGTTTTGGGTAATTCTTTATAGGAATTCACCTGATCCCTTATAAGGAATCGCACAATCCCTATAAGCCTTTTGGAATGCTAATTATGAAACACTCATGTATCTTGACATCTCATTCAATCCTGATAGAATGTAACTGTGGTTACATCAGAAACATGGTTCCTCTTCACATATAAAGTGCCAAATAAGCCTTCTGCCAGGCGTGTTTACGTCTGGCGCAAACTGAAGGGGATGGGAGCAATCCTGTTGCACGATTCCGCCTGGGTACTGCCTGTCAATGAACGCACACGCGAGAAACTTCAATGGCTCGCCACCGAGATCAAGGACATGGATGGGGGAGAGGCGATGCTATGGGAGGCGAAACAGGTCGCTATCGGGGTGGATGTTGATCTCGCCGCGCAGTTTACAGGTCAGGTGGATGCGCTGTACGCGCAGATCATGCAGGCGCTCAAGAGGAAGAATCCAGACCTGGACGCGTTGTCGCGTCAATACCAGCAAGCCAGCACGCAGGATCACTTCCAATCCGAATTGGGGAAGGAAGTGCGCGCCGCACTGCTCGAGCGAGGAAGGAATAACCAGACATGAAATGGGTCACCTGGGAAAACATCGGTGTGGATCGGATGGGCTGCGCATGGCTCATCCAACGCTTTATTGACCCGCAGGCAGAGTTTGTCTTCATCCCCCTGGCTCAGGTTTCCCTGCCGGAAAATTGCGAGCCTTTCGATATCCCCGGGGCGCGCCTCTCGCATCGTCACAATCATTGCACCTTTCATACCATTCTCAGCGACTATCACCTGGACGACCCGATCCTCCATCGCATCGCGGGCATCATTGATGAAGCCGACGTGGCGCAAACGGTGAAAGTGGAACCTGCCGCGCCCGGTTTGGATATGCTTTGCCGCGGCATCCGTCTCATCAGCGGGGATGATCACACGGCTATTGAGCGCGGGCGGCTGATCTACGAAGCGCTTCATGCCCAACTGACGGCTGATCTGGGAAAATGATCCGCCTGCCCCCTTGGATTATGTCATTCTTCCGAAGGACACACCTGCACTTGCGGACTGGTGCAAGTGTCGGGACGATGTGAGCGACACGCTTCGCGGGGAGCGAAGGATCTTGGTTTTCTTATAGTAACGTCAGTTCGGGATAAGAGCAGACATGTCATTCTGAGCCCTGAAGGGGCGAAGAATCTCCGTGTTCGGGGCGCGAGACCCTTCGCTATCGCTCAGGGTGACATGTCCTTGGTTGTATTTTGTCAGAAATTCCTTATCCCGAATTCAGGTTATAGTAACACACCAGGTTTTTATAGGTAACGAATAATGGAACAAAAGCAAAGCACAATTCTCAACCGAATACAAAATACCTACCGCGAGTATCCGCAAGCCTTCTGGGTGTTGATGACTGGCACGTTCATAGACCGGCTCGGCACAAATTTGATCATGCCGTTTCTCGCCATCTATGTCGTCCAGCAGTTCGACGCGAAGTTTACACAGGTCGGCATCATCTACACCATCCTTGCAGTCTCAAGCGGGTTTGGGAATTTCCTCGCAGGCGCGCTTGCGGATCGATTCGGACGGCGCTTCACCCTCCTGCTTGGCTTGGTCTGCGCAGCGACGGCGCGCATTGGCTTGGGCATTGCCACCGATTTCAACGGGCTATACATCGCCGCCGCGTTTGCAGGCTTGTTCGGCGCGGTGGGATGGCCCGCACAAATTGCGATGACTGCCGACCTGCTTGGTCACGAAAAACGCGCCAACGGGTTTGGCATCCAGCGTGTTGTGATCAATGCGACCTTCGCGCTGGGTCCATTGGTGGGCGGATTATTTGGGCCGCGCATCGGTTACCTTCCGTTGTTCATTCTGGATGCGCTCACAAGCTATTTCGTTGCGTTCATTGTTTTCTCAAAACTACCCGAAACACAGCCCAATCAGCAAAAGGATATGCCCACAGAAAACTTCGCGCAAACGCTGGCAGGTTATGGGAAGGTGTTTCAAGATCGAACATTCACCGCTTTCATCTTCATCTCCATCCTGACGGTGATGGCATATATGCAGATGAGCACCACGCTCTCTGTGTATCTGGTCAAATTCCAACACATGTCAGAGTCATTCTTTGGGGCATTGGTCACACTCAATGCGCTGATGGTTGTCTTTCTTCAAATTCCACTCACGCGCTGGATATCGAAACGTTCGTTGTTGCTCATTATGATCGGCGGAACAGCGTTCTATCTGGTCGGCTTCGGCAGTTACGGGCTGACTCCGTCCATCCCACTTTTCGTCACTGCCATGGTGTTGATCAGCGTTGGAGAAATGCTGGTGATACCCACCAGCCAGGCGGTCACGGCGCTGCTTGCACCGCCTGATATGCGGGCGCGTTACGTCGCCACCGAGCGCTTCAACTGGATCATCGCGCAGTCGTTGGGTCCGCTCGCCGCTTCTGTGATCATGGATCGTTTCGACCCGCGCTGGGTGTGGTTTGGATGCAGTATCGTCTGCGCCATCAGCATGATCGGATTTTATGCTTTGTACCTGCGCGTGGGGGAACGGCTGAACGCAAAGCAGGAGGCAGCCTCCCAGCCGCTTATCTCAACTCAAACCGCCCCTGTTGAGAATACATAGACCATGACAGGAATAAAAAAACCTCCTCCAAATCCGCCCCACCCGACCCGGCCCACTTCGTGGACGGGGTCACCCTCCCCAAATTCGACATTAAGATTATTATTCGCAAAGCAGATTTGCCTGTCGAATTTGGGGAGGGAAGGGGCTAATTCCCTTTCCACTCATAATCATAGGCGGTGGTCAGGTGTTGAAAGCCGTGCTTTTCAACGATGGGTCTGCTCATCGGTCCAGCCTCGACGACTGCAAACTGATAGCCGCGTTCACGGATCTCTCTCAGCCTCACCGAAAGCAGACTGGTATACAGTCCCTGCTTTCGATATTCAGCAATGGTAGACCCGGCGAACAACGTGGCGAAGTGTCCCTTCGGGAAATACGTCCACGCGATGGAGGCAGGCTGGTTATCCACGTAAGCAACGTAAACGCTCAGGTAGCCGGGGACTTTGAGATGCATCCCAAGCCGGTTATTGACCCATGAGTTGTCATTGCCATAGACCTTGTTCAGGACGAATATGATGTCTTTGAGTCCATCAAGGTCAGTGACGCGGCGAATATCCGCTGTCACCGGTTGGAACAAGTGAGGGGATGCGTCATTTACATCGAGCACCATCACATCACCATAGTCATCTTCGACAAAGCTGCGCGAGACGAGTTTCTCTGTCAAGCTCGGCAGAAGGTCGTGGTCATAGACCTTCCAGGTGAAGGGTTGCCCCATCGGGAGGAAGTAACCCAGTTCCTGATCGATCACGCGATCCAGATCATGCTCGTCTGCAAACGTAAACGACACGAAATTCATGCCAGGCGCCTGGCGGATAAATCTGACGACATCCCCAGTCACTTCTCTGCGCGCTTCCGGGTATGTGATATGTAATCTCAAGTCCTTGTCGTATCTTGCCAATAGGTTATTTCTGTTCATGATATTTACCTTCCAGTCATGTCACTCTGAGGGAGCGTTCGTTGCGACCGACACTTGCACCTGCATGCAAGTGCAGGTGAGAGTCTCGTACTTACAGGGACAGAGACTCTTCGCTACGCTCAGAGTGACATGAACCTAATCTGCCGCCATTGCCTCAGGCTCTTCTTCTTTCTTCTGAATGCCGACAGCCTCAGCCAGTCCATACTGTGTTTCCAATTCGTGGCGGAATTGCTGTGTGTACAGGCGGTAGTAATGTCCACGCATTCTGAGCAGCTCGGCATGTGTGCCTTGTTCGGCGATCTTTCCATTTTCGATCACGATAATTCGATTCGCCCGCCGAATGGTTGACAGGCGATGCGCAATGACGAATGATGTGCGGCCTTTCATCAGGGCTTCCATACCTCTTTGGATCAGTGCTTCCGTCAACGTATCCACACTGGAGGTGGCTTCGTCCATGATGAATAACTCGGGGCGGGCAAGCACCGCGCGCGCCAGACTGATCAACTGCTTCTGTCCAACCGACAAAAGATTGCCTCCTTCGCCGACGTTTTGGTCATAGCCTTTTTCGAGCGTCACGATGAAGTCATGCGCGCCCGCGATCTTCGCAGCATCGAGAATTTCCTCTTCGCTGGCTGTCAGGCGTCCATAACGGATATTGTCGCGCACACTGCCTGAGAAGAGATGCGGCGTCTGAAGCACGATCCCGATTCGGCTGTGGATAGAAGCGAGTTTGTAATCCATATAATCGCGGCCATTGATTTTGATCATCCCTTCGCGCGGCTCATAGAATCGGCACAACAGATTCACGATTGTGGACTTGCCTCCGCCAGTCGGCCCAACTAAAGCGATCATCTCACCAGGCTGAACCTTCAGCGAAAAATCCTGCAGGACGGGCTTGCGGTCTTCGTAGTAAAAATCCACGTGATTGAATTCGATCTCGCCCATCAATGTCTTCGCTTCGATGGCATCGGGTCTATCATGGACTTCGGCTGGAGTATCCGCCAGTTTGAAGATTCTCTCCGCCGACGCGATGGAGTGCTGCATTTCCGCATAGACGCGCGCCAGGTCCTGCACGGGCCACATCATGAACGTGAGATACGAAACGAAGGCTTGAATACCGCCGATGGTCATGAGGCCAAGTGTGATCTGCGTGCCGCCGTAACCGACGATGAGACCCAGCGCAATCGCGGCGATGATCTGCACGGTGGGGAGGAAGAGCGCCGAGAGCCATGCCGCGCGGTAGGACGCGTGGTACATGCTCGTCGTGAGTCCCTGAAACTCTCTGGTGTTCTCATCCTCGCGCATCAATCCCTTCACGACGCGCACGCCCTGAAAGTTTTCGTTGAACGCGCCCGTGATCTTCGAGTTGGTGCGGCGTGAGACGCGGTACTCGACCAGAATCCGTTTGCGGAATTGAACCGCGATCACGATCATCAGAGGGATGATGGTAAACACGATCAGCGCCAGTTTCCAGTTGATGATTGCCATGAAGATCACTGACGTGATAATGTTCATCGCAGCCCAGGTGGTATCCACTACGCCCCAGGTCATCAGGTCTGCCACGCGGCCCGTATCGGACGTGACGCGCGCAATGAGACGTCCCACCGCGTTCTGCGCATAATACGAAAGCGACAACTCTTGCAGGTGGTTGAACAACAACTTGCGCAGGTCATATTGAATGCGCTCGCCCAGCACACCCGCCAGATACACAAAGGTAAAGACGGCCACCGCTTGAAACATGATGATCGAGCCGTAAATCCAGGCGATGCGTGTGAGCGCGGCGGTATCACCCAGGATAATGCCTTGGTCCACGATATCCTTGTTCAGGTACGTGAAGTAGGCATCTGTCGCAGAGGTCGCTGCGATGGTGATGAAAAACCCGACCACCCATTTCCAATGCGGTCTGAGCAATCCCACGATGCGTTTGAACACCGCGCCAGTTAATTGTGAAGTGTATTCTTCTTCTTCCAATTCGATCAATTCGTCAGACATTTTTCATTCTCCATAGCAGTGCGCCGTGAAGAAAAGGATGAAGGCTGAATGATGAAGGATGAATATTCTTCATCATTATTTCTTGTTCATTCTTTTCTTGATTTTCGTAACGATGGTTGTAAAGATCGCGAGCAGCTCATTTGTCTCTTTGATCAGTGGTCCAACTTTTTCGACAGAAACTATCCCTGCTCTAACAAGCAAATCGAGCCAGTAATCGGTTTCGTCCAACTCCTGTAAGACCGACCCAAATTTATTGACGATATCAGGATCAGACTTGGCCCGATGTCCTTCGCGATAATTCGCGCCAACAGATGTACCCGAGCGCAGCACCTGCTTTCCAAGAACTTGAGCCTCCATGGTTTTGGGCAGGCTTGAATAAAGGCGGA